>Ga0214921_10012540_pt1 | contig 10105 bp, 12 predicted proteins | sample LL1505_MetaG_FD_177992 | JGI IMG/M metagenome (GOLD analysis project Ga0214921, IMG submission 177992) | Freshwater microbial communities from Lake Lanier, Atlanta, Georgia, United States - LL-1505 | ecosystem: Environmental > Aquatic > Freshwater > Lake | place: USA: Georgia | collected...
AAGCCGGCAAAGACAGCTAAGTAGACAGCTAGGAATGTTGCCGGTAGGTGAACCAAAGAAGAAAGCAAAATGCCGATCACCGGGATAAGTGATGAAACCCCCAGCAATAGGCCCAGGTGCTTGTCTTGTTTGTAAAGCTTACTCAGACTAACGAGGTTCAAGCCATCAGCAAACGAATGAGCTATAACTGCGATAGATACCGCTAGTCCTACCGTAAAATTGATCTGAAAAGCAATTCCAATACTCAGGCCATCGAGTAATCGATGTAAAATCAGGGCGTACATAGAAAGTTTTCCGACGTGACTATGGGAATGGCTCTTATAATCTTCTTCATGAGAAGCGTGCATAACGAGTAGCTGCTCAGCAAAGTGAAACCCGATAAAGCCCAGCGCTAGCCCGAGCATAGGCAAAACCGTGCCTACCCCCTGTTTTGTAAGTTCAAATACCTCGGGCAGCAAATCAAATGCTACCGTACCTAGCATTAGTCCAGCTACGAAACCGAGCAGATAATTAAGCTTATTACTGAGTTTTTGGGCAACAGCACCCCCTACTAAGGATGATAGAACTAGTAAAACGCTAGCTAATATTAGTGAGTAATTCATAAGGCGAACAAATTATAACCTATTTTACGCTTATTTTCTAGTCACATTATGGCCATAAACGCGTTATAATAGTCTGTATGCCAAAAGAAAAAAATAAGCCCCTCGGTAAGAATTCGAAAAAAGAGCAAGATAAGCCAGATTTTGTGTATGACCCAGAAAGTGTTGAATTCGAACAGTCCCGTGAGGCACTGGCCATAGAGCTCGACCCAATGAAAAACAATCCTGATAACACCCTATTAGATACCAAGCTTCTCCAGAAGAAAGCTAAGAGAAAAAAAAGAATCAAACGTATAATTATATTCACGCTACTTTTTTTGCTTTTGCTAGCTGGCGGATTTGCTACATACCTAGTCATTAAGGCTGGTAAAATCAGTACGAACCCCTTTAACCTCTCTAGCAAGCTGAAGGGAGAGGATGATGGGCGCGTCAATATTATGCTGCTAGGTGTCGGGGATCCAGGCCACGAAGGCGAAACCCTGGCTGACACCAATATGGTTGTTAGTATCGACACCAAGAACAACAGAGTTGCAATGATCAGTATCCCCCGCGACACAAGAGTATATATACCTGGCGAGGGCTACGCAAAAATTAACAATGCCCATGCTATCGGCGAAACTAAAGCGCCTCCCCAGGGCATCGAAATAGCCCAAAAAACTATCGAACAAACTCTGGATATTCCGATACATTATTATGTACGGGCCAACTTCTCGGGCCTAAAACAAGCCGTTGATGCTGTTGGCGGCATCGATATAGATGTTAAAGATGCCCTCTACGATCCAGAGTACCCCTGCGAAAAAAATGAGGGTCGGAGTTGTGGTTTCAAAATTAGTGCAGGCCAAACTCATATGGATGGTTCGACAGCACTAAAGTACGCACGATGCCGCAAGGGCAACTGTGGAGACGACTTTGGTCGAGCTTTGCGCCAGCAAGAAGTTCTGCAGGCTTTGCGTGCAAAAGCCACTAGCACAAAAACACTATCTGACCCCAAGAAGCTCAGCGGACTTATAGAGGCTGCGGCTAATAACATCAAGACAAATATGAGCCTTTCTGAGATGCAACGGGCTTATGAATTGAGCAAGAAAGTAACACCTGAAAATACTATCGATGCAGTTCTATCCTTAAAACCCAATGGCTTCCTAAAGTCCGATCCCTCTAGTAGCGACCTTCTGCCATCAGCTGGAAACTTTGATGAGATCAAAAAATTCGTCAAAGATATCTTTATATTTGGACCGATCTGGGCCGAGGATCCCAAGATAGTCCTTCAAAACGGTACCTCTGTGGTCGGTATCGCTGGGAAGCTAAATATTAAGCTGACCAATTCTGGTGTACCAATTGAAGTTATAGAAATCCAGAACTCTGATACCAGAGACCACACCACAAGCGAAATTATTGATTATACTGGTGGAAAAATGCCCAATACTATCAAGTATCTTGAGGACTTGCTAGGGGTTAAATCTACTCAATTAGATAAGTCCAAAAGACCTCCCTCGGGCGAAGACGTTACTGTTATTCTGGGCACCGACTATGCCGATAAAATTACCCAAAATGGTACCAGCGATTAGCAATACTAACTAAAATATAAAAGTTATTGTATAATTACCTTAATTAAAAAGGAGTTTTACAATGGATTTAGTGTATTCGCCATCTCGCAATTCAATGATATTACGAAGTGCAGTCAACATACTATTTGGTATAGTCATCATCCTATTTCCAGGCATTAGCCTGTTGGTCGTGGCGATTGCCTTTGCAATCAATTTGCTGGTGCTGGGTATGTTTATGATTTTTGAGCCAACCATTGACACTAAAAATAAGCATGCCGTTTTGACAGTAATGCTAGGTATTGTCACGGTTGGCGCTGGTGTGTATCTATTATCGAGGCCTCTAGCCGGGATAGCTGTATTGAGTATGTTGCTCGCGGCCTGGGCTCTGTTGTATGGGATTATTGATATTATGATTGGCTTGAGGCTGACAGAAAGCAAAAGCAAGAGTAGCTGGGTATTCTTGTTAGCTGGGCTGATATCGATAGTTTTTGCGATTTATATGGCATTTAATCCGCTTGAGGGCAGCCTAACACTACTATGGATAGTCGGTGTTTACTCGATAGCCATTGGCCTAGTGCTAGCTTTTGAGACGTCTACTGGGGGTTCTAGCAAAAAGCCCGGCAAGTCTATCGGCAAGGGTAAAAAATAATGGATCGAGCCGATGTTCAGACCAAGTCAGCCGGAACTTTTAGCGACTACCTTTCTGGTATATTTGCCTGGATGTTCGCTGGGCTTTCTGCCAGTGGAATTGTCGGATATTTAATCGCCAATAGCGGAGATAGCATTAAGGTGCTGTTCTTGAACCCAATATCGTTTTTTGTGCTAATTATCGCTCAGTTAGGGCTTGTAATATTCTTGAGTGCGCGCATCACCAAACTATCCGCCAATGCAGCCCGTGCGTTGTTTATGGCCTACGCCGTTAGCGTCGGGGCGACACTATCAACGATATTCTTAGTGTATACATCGAGCTCCATAATGCGCGTCTTCTTTATTACTGGCAGCATGTTCTTGGTGATGGCAATCGTCGGATACCTGACAAAAGTCGATCTCAGCAAGTTCGGCTCCCTACTCATAATGGGCCTTGTTGGAATAATTATTGCTAGCGTTGTAAATATCTTTCTGGGTTCCGACTCTCTCCAAATGATAGTTTCGTATTTAGGTGTCGGTATTTTCTTGGGACTGACGGCCCATGATGTTCAGAAAATCAAAAAACTATACGCCGAATTCGGAAGCGCCGGAAACCTCGCAATCTTGGGTGCTCTTAGTTTGTACCTAGATTTTTTGAATCTTTTTCTTTTTTTGCTGAGAATATTCGGCGTAGGCAGAGATTAACTAAAAAATTATCTAGCTATCTTAAAGCTTGCAATTGATATCAATAAAGCATTACAATTAAAGATATTAATTTAAGGAGGAGTAATTATGGAAATAGCCGTTTTGCCGTCGAAGAATGCAATATTAATTAGAGCAATAGTCAATATTGGACTAGGATCGATACTACTTATATGGCCTGGTGCCACATTGGTAGTTTTGGTTTATGCTTTTGCGCTTAACATACTACTAATAGGTCTATCGACCCTTTTTGAGCCTGCTTACGACAAGTCAAGCAAGGGATCGCTTGTACACGTAATTTTGGGCTTAGTCGGAGTTGTGGCAGGAATCTTCCTGGTTGCAAGACCAGAGCTAACAGGAGAGATAATCGCTTTCCTAATCGCTATTTGGGCGATAATATTTGGAGTAGTAGATATCTATCTTGGATTCACAACCAAAGATAACGGTGGCAACCTACTTTTTGTACTTGTAGGTGTTGTATCGGTAATATTTGGTATCTATGTACTAAATAGCCCACTGTCTGCAATCCTGGACTTAGTCAATGTAATTGGTATATACGCCATCATTGTCGGTGTAGTACTAGGTATCATGGGCCTTGTCTTCTACCCAAAGACAAAATCAAAATAAATTTTTATGGCAGATAGTTTAAAAACTAAAAAATCGCATTCTGGCTGGAACAGACTAGTCTTAGTTGTACTAACGATTACTCTTGTTCTGGTCAGTTTTGCGTCTGTCCTGAGGGACAACTTCACTACCGGCGCAAAGAGCTATTTATTTTTAAAGGAGTCGCGTGCCTTTGATAACATAGCACAAATTGCTAAAAATGAGATTAGCGATAACTTGCCTGATACCATAAAAAATAACTTTATCAAACGTGCAATTATCACAAAGATCATGGAGATGATAATAACTCCAGAAAACGTATCGAAGGTCGCAGAGCCAGCAATAATAAAGATGTATAAAGTGGCGGGCGAAGCCACTAACCTAGCAGACAAAAAAATAGTATTCAATACATCTGCCTTCAAATCACAGGCTGAGCAGTACCTACCTGCAGTCGGTCTACCTCAGGGACTTGCAGATACAACATCACAGTTTGTAAAATCCGTACCAGATACAATTACAATTTTAGATATCGATAAAAAGCCCAATTCTCCTCTGGCGGTACTAGTAAAGCTACAGTCGGCTTTTAAGCTTATATCCACCGTCACAAACGCTTTGTGGTGGGTAACGGCAATCGCTATCTTGGGTGTGTTGTTGTTAAATATCAAGAACCTCTCAAGACTACTAAAGACATACTGTTTGGCTTTCGGCATATCTGGTGCGATAATTCTGGCACTATCTTATGGTGGCCCTGCCATAAGTTCGTCTCTACTACCCGAATCAGATCCTACCAATGCTCTAGTTAATAACCTTATCAATAATTTCTGCCTACTTACCAAGGGCTATGGATGGATACTGCTGACTATTGGTGTGGCAGCTCTTTTGACAAGATTGGTATCTAACACCGCTTTAGCAAAACAATTACTAACAAGCACCCGACTAAGGCTATCGGCTTTTTTCAAAAAAACTTTTTCTAAGTAGCAGGTTGCTAAATACCGAGCTCAGAAAAGTTATTTACATAAAGATTCAAACTATCTAAAAGAGGCTGGATACCTTCAGTGAAGTTGGTATTAGAATCTGTGGAATACGTCTGTCCATTATTCAGAGTAACACTAATGTTGTAGCTTGGACCTCCTATTAGAGACTTTTGAGCATCCTGCTTATTGGCTATTATCTTATCAATTACAGAGTAATTATAAATGTCCTTCTGAATCATACTAAATTTGTCGGACTGGAGGTTGCAGGGGTTAGTTACTGTTTCGCTAGAGGCGGTTTTGGTGGTGGTAATACTACAAGAGTTATCTGTTAGCTCAAATACTGAGGTCTGCTGAAACTCGGGCGATACTGGGCCTGAGTTGGTGGTTATGGTGATAGACTTTAGCTTTTGTGAAAAGCTGTTTTGGGCAATTAACAATACCCCGACCAGCAAAGTAACAAAAATTAATATACCTGCTATAAGTTTCTTAGTTGCTAAATCATTATTTTGCATAATTTTCTCCTTTTTAATATCATAGCACCTTTAAAAAATAGCAAAATAGTATATTTTTCTGTATTATTGTATTTATAAGGAGATACTATGAAGAAATTAAGTATTATAAACATATGCGTATCGCTATTATTTTTATCTATTGCCGTGATTGTACTAATCGACCTACTGGGATTTCTTGACTCATCTGTGATAATTTCCCAGTACTGGCCTGTGCTATTGGTGTTTATTGGACTATTTACGATATCCCCTTCTAGGGCCAAGGGTAATGGTTTTTCATTCGGCATGATGACTCTAGGTCTAATATTTATGCTTCGAAACCTAGGCGTATTCAATACGCAATCAGGTAAAGTGATGCTTGTAATACTGCTAGCCCTGTGCGGATTGGTAGTACTGATATTCGCAACTTCTAAGAGTGCAGACAGCGCCAAGCAAGACAAAAAAGACCTATATTTTTAATCTTTAGTTACCGGTAGTCTGATAATTGTTCTTAGCCGTCCGGGCCTGGTACGAGTTGGATCACTCAGATATATGCTATGGAGCCTCAGGGCAGGCTTGAGGCCTTTTTTGTCTAAAAAAGCATATAATATGTCTTTAGCTTTTTGTTCATTTTTAATCGATCCTGTGTGCAGTACCTGTACGGAAGTTTTTTCTTGTAGCGACGCGATGTGCAGTTCGGCATGGCGTTCGCTTGCCTGAGTTTCTGGTATCTGAGACCGAGCAATGTTAACGATATTTTGGGTAATAAAGCCGGGTACCACAATAAAAGCCTCCCATAGAATATTATCTTTTTGGCCAGAATCAAGTTTGGCTCCGTTTTTCATACTCCACATCACTTCAATCGCAGTGACATTAAAATCGATATAGCCCTCTGGGTTGATATTTTTTCTGGGTAAAAACTTAATTGCGTATGCCATTGAGTATAGTGCCGCAACAGAGTCTTTAAATCTAGGCCCCTGGGGGTCACCTTCGCCGTTAATTGCCAAAACTCTCATTAGTGGCACTTCAACTATAGTTGGCTTCTCTTTGCTAGCAACATACAGCTTAGGGTATATCTTGGATATATCAAATTTTTCAGATTCCATAGTTTCTAATAGCAGTTGAATTCAGACTTTTGCTTTTCCTCTCTTGTGCAAATGATACTTGTTTAATTGTAGCAATAAGATCATTCAGATGGTAGATATTTGGATCTGAGCAGAAAATTATTATAGTTTCATCTCTTCAAAAGCCCAGCTTAAAACACCTAGCATCTCCTGATAGTTACTATCAGTGCCAGGGGAATAGAGATACAAAACATTGTCGACAACCTCAATATTTATTTCAAAATCTAAACCATATATTCTTTCCATAAAGTTTGGGGCCAACAGCTCAAAGCTAGTTGCACGGTCAGGTTTAGCGGCCCAGACTGCAAACTTCTTATTAAAGGCATTGCTTTCGGTGTTTATTTTGGTTAGACCCTTTTGTTTTGGCCTAAACCGATACCAACTCTTCTCTGTTACCAAAATATCATCGTAGCGTTTGGGCAAAATCGCCTGTGCGATAGTCATAGCCTTGATGCCGGACTCCGCCCTGGGCTCGTAGCTATAGAACTCAACTACAATGCCTTTATAGTACCCTACTACATGATTGTTGATATCGGCCCGACCAAATCCTGCTGGTCCAAAAATGGCTCCTCTGGTTGGCATCATTAACCAACCAAAATCTGGATCATAGTAAAATCCGTTTGATTTGGCGAACCCTGCTATGCCGTTATCGTATTTCGTTGCGTCTGCGGTAGACTGGTCGATGCGATCTAGTACATAATCAGGTCCAGATTTATTAAAGTGCCATGTTTCTGAAAAAACCGAATTATCGACAAACAAGTCTTTGCCAGCCTTAGTATCAATAAGCCTATCTTTTGCTGATGCTACAAAGTATATAGCAAAGCCCAAATTGTAATTAGCTTGCTTCAATATGAATGTGCTGGATATATTGGTATCTTCCATTATGTTTTGGCGCTGGTAGTTTTTTAGTATATTCAGTTCTAGTGTCATTTTTTTGAAGTACTCATCTGATAAAATTTCTTTCATACCTTTAAGGTCAAATTCAGACCAATACTTCTGAAACTTCAAGAATGTATCTTTGGCAGCTGTAGCCAGCTTTTTTTCCTCTGGAGTAACGTTCTTGCTTGAAAAGGGATCAATAAATCCTTCCGGCTTAGCACCAACTGCAATATTTTGATCTACGTACTTTTTTGCTAAATATTTAAAAATCAAGAATATAGCAATAAATATCAAAACGAGCCAAAACATATTTGCGTCAAACTGATCCGAACCCGCAGAAGCTGCATAGTACCCACCAGCACTGCCGGTACCGCTCGAGAACCCTCCGCCGCCGCCTCCACCTCCCGAAGAAGACCCGCCTCCACCTCCTCTTGCTAGCGAATGAGTATTGTTATTAAATTGCTGATATTGGTTCATAGGCTTATTGTAGCAACATAAATACAGGCTGTGCTAGCTTCTGGCAATATAGCGTGGTTCTTCGATGTACTAAAGCTCAACGGCAAACATTCAAGTTGCGCTTATGAAGATACTCCTGGTGGTACTCTTCGGCCTTCCAGAAAGTACTTGCGGCGATGAGTTGGGTGGCAATCGGATCTTGATACTGATCGGTTTGCTCTAACTCTTTGATTTTTTTTTCTGCAGTAGCTTGCTGTTTTTGATCATGATAAAAAATAACGCTTCGATAGCTGTCGCCTATATCCGGCCCCTGCCTGTTCACCTGGGTGGGATCGTGATTTTCAAAAAAAACATCCAGAAGGTGCATATAGCTAATTTCTTTTGGATCAAATTCTATCTGTACTGTCTCAGCATGGCCGGTAGTATGAGTACAAACCTCTTCGTAGGTTGGGTTGTCAGTATGTCCGCCCTCGTAGCCGACCTTAGTATTGATAACCCCCGGGATTTTTCTGAATACTTCTTCGACACCCCAAAAACAACCTCCCCCAAAATCTGCAAGCTCGCTATTGATTTGTGTCTTCACCATAATTATATCCTTGTGATTATATTATTTAAAACTAACTCCACGGTGTTGTGGCGTATTTTTGAGCGATTACTTCCCAGACTTTAATATCCGAGCCACTGGGCTTACCGTAGCCATCCATGGCGGTCTGAACAATAACTTCGGCTACGCGTTCGGATGGCATGCCATGAAAATCTGTCATTTCGGTCGATGTCATCGTGGGGCTAACGGAATATATGTTTAGGCCGGGAGTTTCCAGAGCCAAAACCTCAGTAAAACCCCTGACACCATACTTGCTGGCGCAATAGACACTAAGATCGACCACTGGATGCGATGCCGAACCACTTGTGATGTTTATGATGGTGTCTTTAATATGTGGCAAAGCGTACTTAGTGAGCATAATTAATCCAATCAAATTGGTCTCTATCTGATCTAAAATATCTTCATCAGACTGTGATTCGAATTTCTTCCACCTAATGACGCCTGCGTTATTAACAAGGATGTCGACACCACCATACTTGAGATTAATTGTTTTGAGTGCCGAGCGAATACTGGCTGTACTCCTAACATCAAGGTTAATTAGCTCAACCGATTTGGCCCCATTTGCTAGGCATTCTTTTTGAGTCTTTTCAGCAGAGCTAATTTCGCCCAAAAAGGTTATAATAATATCACAGCCCTGCTTCGCAAAGGCAATGGCAGTTTCAGCACCTATGCCTCTGCTAGAACCTGTTATTAGCACGCTTTTACTATTAATACTTTGCATATACTCTATTATAAAGCATTAAAATAATAAAATAGGAGACTTTGGTGGAAAAAAAAGAACTTCAAAAAAAACTCGATCCTATGACCTATCATGTCACTCAAGAACAAGGCACCGAACCTGCCTTTACAGGCAAATACTGGAATGAGCATTCTGATGGAAGCTACTATTGCTCGGTATGCGGACAAAAACTATTCGAAAGCGACACTAAGTTCGACAGCGGTACTGGTTGGCCGAGCTTCGATAAGGCTGTGCCCGGATCTGTTAAGTTGCATCAAGATGAACGCTACGGCATGAAGCGCACCGAAGTAAGTTGCTCTAAATGTGGAGCTCATTTAGGCCATATATTTGATGATGGCCCAAAGAACACTACTGGACAAAGGTTTTGTATTAACTCTTGCTCGCTTGATTTAAAGCTGAAAGGCAAAAAATAATCGCAGCACCAAAAAACAAGTTAGCACAATATCCGCTGCTGATGGCTAGCTTCTTAGTTGGGCTTTGTCTTGGAACCGCAATGATAGTAACGCCATCACTAATTAAACAAATAGGTGGCGTCTATATACCAACCAGCCTAATCCAAACCTGTGGATTGCTGGCCCTAGCGGTGGCATTTTTTTCATTATCATCGGTGTATCTGATAGATAGCTCCAGCGAAAAGGTAGAAATCAAAAAATATTGCTACAAAAACTTACTGGCGTTTAATTTGGCCCTTACATTTGGGTTGGTATATGCTGCTATACTAGGCAACATCAGCTATTTTGGTTTTATTATACACGCGCCTCTATCT
>Ga0214921_10012541_pt1 | contig 10105 bp, 14 predicted proteins | sample LL1505_MetaG_FD_177992 | JGI IMG/M metagenome (GOLD analysis project Ga0214921, IMG submission 177992) | Freshwater microbial communities from Lake Lanier, Atlanta, Georgia, United States - LL-1505 | ecosystem: Environmental > Aquatic > Freshwater > Lake | place: USA: Georgia | collected...
AGTAGTTGGTAGGCAGGCCACTTTAAAAGCCTTCCAAAACGCTTTAACTGGCGAAACTCAGTTAGCTCTCGCTGCCTGATAAAAAAGGCAACGACAGACTCTGGTTCCTATGAGGGTTGGAATCAAAAGTCTGATGTAAATCCCTCTGCGATTAGAATATCCAATGTATTCTAGTTTAAGATTAATTGGTGCTGGCAGAAGAGTTTGCTTACTTTGCAATCTGTCTTAAGCTTTATAGGTAAGATAAACTTGTAGAAAATGTTTTTAGAAATATCCTAACACGGGGCTTCAATGCCCCCACCTCCACTTAAATCATGAGAAAAATTTGCATTTACTGCAACAAAAGACGCAATCCTAAGTCTTTTTCCAAACACTCTCATTCTAAGGATGATTTGGATAGTCGCTGTAAAAAGTGCATAAAGCGTCAAACGAAACTAAGAAAAAAACTCTATAAAAATTCGCCAGCCAAACCAGAATTTTGCGAATGTTGTGGAAAAATTCCAGACAAGTGGTGTTTAGATCACGATCACAAGTCTGATTCTTTTAGAGGTTGGATCTGTAGCAGATGCAATTCGGGATTAGGTCAACTAGGAGACGATTTAGATTCTATTGTAAAAACAATGAATTATTTGATTATGGCTAGAAATCGGATAAATAATTTTTAGTATCCTGAATAGTTTTTTGTCTATGTTCTTCTTTCCATAATGGTTGAATATTTAAGTAGTTGAAACATTTTTTTTGTTCTTCTTCATCTAGAAGATTAAAACTGCAACACGGCTTAATATGATCTAATTCCCACTGACCATAGTTTTCCCAGGTCATTCCTGGCTTGAACTGATTTTCTATATGTAGTCTGAATTGTTCTATATTACAACCTAATAATTCTATAGTTGTTTTACTTTTATTTATACCTTTAACTGCTTTTCTTATTCTTGTTCTTAGATTTCCCGTTATTCTAAATAATGGGTCTGTTTTTCTTTTTGTTGATTTATATATTCTTTGTCGTTCACGGAAATATTCTCTATTATCATCTACCCACCTTTTTGCTAAAGCTCTACATTTTTCTTTATTTTTTATAGACCATTCTTGACAAGTTTTTTTGTATTTCTCTTTATTTTTAGATAACCAATTTTTTCTATATAATTTATGACATATTTTACACATACCTTGTAAGCCATCTGATCTATTTTTTGCTTTATGATAAAACGAGATATTAAGAGTTTTTTTACAATACCAACAATATTTTTTCTTATTCTTAGCCATTTTTTCCTCATGTATTCAGGTGTCTATTATATGTAATACACCAAATAAGTGATGATTGGCTATATTTTTAAAGGCTTGACAAACGATCTGTCGATGGTATACTAGGAGCAACACAGGAGAAAAATCGATGATTACAAAATTTGCTACTCTTTATTGCCGCGATAGTATGGGTCGAGTCCGCGAATGGCGAATGGAACAAGAGGATTGTAAATATAGAACTGTTGCTGGATTAATGACCGGCGAACAGGTTACTAGCGAATGGACTGTAGCTAAGGCTAAGAATATTGGTCGTTCTAATGAGACTTCTTGTGAAGAACAAGCCACAAAGGAAATTGAGAATAAGTATAAGAAGCAGCTAAAGACTGGTTATTCTAGGTCATTGGCAGAAATCGATAACTTTCAATATGTCGAGCCAATGCTTGCAAAACTGTACCGCGATTATGCTGCTAAGATTGACTTCTCTAAAGAATGTTGGATTGCTCAATGCAAATTTAATGGCATGAGATGCATTGCTACTAAGTATGGTCTGTTTACTCGTAAGGGTGAAAAGTATATGACTTGCCAACATATTGAAAAAGCTCTTGAGCCATTCTTTAAGGATCATCCCGATGCTGTTCTTGATGGCGAACTTTTTAATGAAGAGTATCGTCAACAGCTTAATGAGATTAGCAAACTGATTCGTAAGACTGTGCATATTAGTCAAGAGGATCTTGATCAGTGTGCGAAACTGGTTCAGTATTATGTTTATGACGGGTATGGGTTTGACGAAACGAACGACAGTACCAGAGGTTATAGTTATCGCAAAAATTCAATTGATCATCATATGAAATGCACTTCAGTGATCACTGTTGCCGATCATCCCATCAAAAGTGTGGAAGATATGAATAGAGTCTATATTGAATATGTGGACGCTGGACATGAAGGAATTATGCTTCGCAACTGTAATTCGCCCTATGAGAATAAGCGTAGCAAATATTTATTAAAGGTAAAGCCCGAAGATGATAGTGAGGCAGTCATTCTAGATATTATCGAAGGAGAAGGCAACTGGAGTGGTAGTGGAAAGACTATTACTCTTAAATGGGGAGATAAAGTATTTGATGCTTCGTTCAAGGGAACTTACGAACAGGCTGTAGAATTTCTAAATCGTAAGGATGAGTGGGTCGGCAAGACGGTCACGTTCCTGTATAATGGGCTAACCGGATTGGGAACACCTAATTTCGCCCGAATTGATATCAATAATTGCGTTAAAGGAGACAGATAATTATGAGAGACGATAAGTTTGACGCTATAATAGTAATATCTATGTTTTGTATTTGTGCTTTTATCGGGGGATGTGGTGGACATAAAATAGCCACTAGAAAATTTGAAAAAGCAGCTATCCAACACAAAGCCGCTCAATATAATCCCACTACGGGAAAGTTTGAGTGGATTGATAAATCAATTGGAGAAGCTCAATGAAAAAGATAATCAGTTGACAAGATAAGAATTCATTCTTACAATAATCGTTGATCGCTGTGATCAATGTTATTTTTTAAATTTGGAGGAAGTCTAATGAGCGATATTGTTGTCGATAAGAAGAAAAGAGTTCGTGTTAGTGCTGAAACTTTTTTGCAGGCTGTTCTTTCCAGTTCTACATATGCCGAATTGGCAGCCAAGACTGGTCAAAAGTTAAATAGTACCATCGCCAAATATAATCGTCTGCGTAAGGATTATGAGAGTCGTGGAGAAACTCTACATAAGATAGATAGGTGAATAATATGCCTGGAATAAAATCTGGGCAATGGGATTGTGGCGGAATTGGCAGACGCGAAGGATTCAAAATCCTTTGTTCGCAAGAGCGTGTGGGTCCGAGTCCCACCTATCCCACTGATACATGGTCTGGTATTACTTCCGAATGGGAAATAGATTGGGGAAGTGAACCACTATCTAATTTTTTCGAATAATTTATCTAGAAAGAAACTATGCCATACATATCAGAAGATGAACGTAATGAGTTAGATGTAAAGATTTGGGAATTATCTCAAGCTATCGTAAACACTAATACTGCTCTAGTAAACCGAGATGATTTTAGTCATTTTCTTGGTCGCCTAAACTACTGTTTTACCCGCATAATAATGCAAGTTATGGGTGCTGTTAGATATTCTAAAATCGCTATGGCTACTGGTGTATTAGAGAATGTTAAACAAGAACTTTATAGACGATTAGCTAGTCAATATGAAGACGTTAAAATAGTCCAACATGGCGACGTACCAGAATATAAAAATCAACGGAGTAATTAAAAATGAAGGATATTAGTAAGCAAATCATTAGTGATATTGATTTCTTAAAGAAAGAAGTATCCCTTATTTCTGCTAAAGTTGATCAAGCTCTAGAAATTCTAGCTTCTTTTGTTGTTGAACCAGAAACTGACGAATATGCAGATACCGACAGTAATGAAGGCTGGGTATCTAGTGAAAGATGGTTTGACGAAGAAGAAAATGAGGACGAAGACGAAGAAGATTGAGGCTTGACAGGACCGAATGACGATGTATACTTGTACCAGAGTGGCAAATTGAAAAAATCTTGGAGCTTAGGAAATGAAACTGGCTGATCGTGTTATTGGTGTGCATTCTGCTGGGGTTCAAAGCAGTTCAAAGTTCACCATTGCTCAAAATAGCAAAATGTTTAAGATTCTATCGGATTATCTTTATTCCGATAAGATAATGGCAGTGATTCGTGAGCTTTCTACTAATGCTTACGATGCTCATATTGCTGCCCAAAATCCCAATCCATTTCTTGTTAAGTTGCCCAATTATTCTGATCCGAATTTTACTATTCGTGATTACGGCACTGGTCTTAGTCAAGATGACATGGAAGGTCTGTACAAGACTATTGGTGCTAGCAACAAAAATGATAGTAATGATTTTATTGGTTGTCTTGGATTGGGTAGTAAGAGTCCATTCGCTTATTCTAAGAGTTTTACCAGTACATCATATTTCAATAGAATGAAATTTGTTTATGTTGCTTCGCTAGATGAAGCGGGCGAACCTTCGTTGAATCTGTTTCATACTGAGAAGACTAATGAACCAAATGGTCTGGAAATTAGTTTTGCAGTAAAGAGCTGTGACTATAATGAATTTACTTCTAAATCTAAGAGGATTTTTCATTACTTCAAAAATAAGCCTACCATTTTGGGTGGGGTATGTTCTTCTCTGAGTGGTCATTCTTATTCGACTAAGAATATTATTCTGAGTGGTACGGGATGGCGAATTTGTCGCATGGGTCAGCAGTCTACTGATTTTCCTAGTGTGTCTAATAATGCTGACAGTAGGGTTGTTGCTATCATGGGTAATATTGCTTATCCTGTAGAAATTAGCAAGATTATTTCTGAAAAGAAGCAAACTAGTGACGAAATTGCTAAGTGGAATAAGGTTTTTGGTAAGAATATCGATATCCTTGGTTGGGAAAGATTCCTCACTATGATTAGTGGAGATATTTATCTTGAACTGGATTATGATATTGGCGAACTTGATATGGAACCTTCCCGCGAAGGTCTGCAATATACAAAAGACGTAATCAATAAGCTCAAGATTAAGACCCAGCATATCTTTACAGAAACTCAGCAAATGATTTCTGATAAGATCAAGGGGGCCACTTGTCTCTTAGATGCTATTCGTATGTATAGCCAACTGTCAGAGGTTAGCACAGGATGGGGTACAGGTGCCCAATGGCTCGACTCTCAGGGTGTTTCTCATAAGATTGGAGATATTGATCTCAAGTATACCTTGGGACCAGATAAGGCTTTGTATGTTTTTGGATATAAGTATACTAGTTATAGAAGCAAGAGATTAGTTTACCAGACTGATAAGATTTACTATGATACTATTTCTGGTAAAACTATTGGTTATCGTAGCACTTCAAAGAGTGGTAGTATTGTCTTTTTAAACTGTGATCTTAATGATCTTGAAAAGGCTAAGAAAATTGCTCTAGCTTATTCTTCAGTTCATGACTGTTATTGTTATCTGTTAGTCGATACTAAAGATTCGACTCAGAGCATGGAAGGTTTTGATAAGCTAATTAGTGAAATTGGTGGTCAGAATAATATCAAAAATGTTTCTGATTATAAGGACTTGATTAAGAAAACTCGAAATCCCATAACTGGAGTAAAGCGTGGAAGCGTAAGTGACGAAGATATTTTTGTTGTTATTAATCACGATATTGATGACACAGTATCCTTGAATGCTAGTTATGGAGAATCCATTCAGTTAAAGGGTCTACCACAGGAACATTTGGATAATTTACCAACAACTATTGTTTATGTACCTATCAATAGATATCGTTCTATTGCTAATTATCCGCCTTTATCTAAAATTGGTAGTTGGAAATATATAAACATTTTCAAAAATACTAATGTATATGCTATTAAGCAAGGATCTGTTTCGGATCTGGCTTCTGATGGTCATAATATGATAGATATTAATAGCTATATTAAGGAAAAGTTGGATACTTTCAAGAATTCTAGCGAATTTGATGAACTACAGACCGTTAATTGTTTGATTCAAGAAGCAGGGAAAAGCTGTATGAAATCGAATACTTATCTTGTAAATCATCCTAATGTTTTTGTTAACCATATGATAAATATCTTTGGATACGATTATGATAAGTTTGTGACAAATACTGATCTAGTGAATGCTATAGATAATGTTATACTGGTTCACTATTTTAATAAAGTTAAGATATCTAAACTTTCTGAAGATTTTACAAAGTTTATTGCTACACTAATTCTAAAGCATAATATTCCAGTAAATAATATTGATAAACTGATTAATTTAGGAGTAACATATAATGAAATTTATTTTCATCAATATGGAAAACAGGTTTGGGATACAACTAAAACAACCAAATACTTAATGAGTTATAATGATATGAGTGATTGTATCAAAAAAGAGCTTGACAACAGCCCCGTGATGAAGTATATTATGACCATGAGTAGTGATAAACAGTCTTTGAACGTAGATACGGTTGAAGACGTTGCTAAGAACTACAGAGATAATGCTAATCATTATTATGGACGTACAAGAAAAGTCGAGTGGTTCGAAAAGATTGATAATTTGAATGAGTTTCGTAATGATATTGCTAGCGTGATTAAGTAATTAAACAAGGAGAATTGAAATGAGTGTTCCTTTTATTAAGTCCGGTGAAGTTCTGACTCTTATTCTTAAGGGTAGTAGTTATCAAATTTTGCCAGATCATATTAGTAGAAAGTTGATTATGGAAGCTTTGCCAACAGCAACAGAAGACGATCTTCTTAAGCTGGTGAATGTTGAGAAAGCTATCTCGACCTATACAACAGGTCTGGTTGAAGTGGTTAATGATCAGGTTCTTTATGAGGGTGAGGTTGTGCATGGAACGATCTCAAAGAGAATTGTCGAGTTTATGAAGAATGGGTTGCCTTTTGACCCCCTTGTGAAATTCCTGCAAAACTTGATGAAGAATCCTAGTATGCAGAGTCAGCAGGAGTGCTATGATTTTCTTGAACATAAGAATCTTGCTATCACAGAAGATGGGTGCTTTCTTGCGTATAAGGCTGTTAGAAAAGATTTTAAGGATAAGTATAGTGGTAATTTTGACAATAGCGTGGGTGCTGTTGTTGAAATGCCTAGAGCGAAAGTTAATGATAACCGTGAGGTAGGATGTTCTAAGGGTCTTCACGTTGGTGCCCTTGACTACGTTGTGGGGTATGGTAGAATCGAACAGGAAGACAGGATCGTGATCGTGAAGGTCAATCCACAGGACGTTGTGAGTGTTCCTCTTGATTGTTCTCATCAAAAGATGCGTGTTTGTAAGTATGAAGTTGTTGGCGAATATCAAGGAGAACTTCTAAAGCCTCTTTATTCTGCTGATTTCTCATATGAAGACGAAGATGATGACTATGATTATTATGCAAATTATGGGGACGATGATGAAGAGGACGAAGAATATTGGAATCAGTTCAACTGATTAAATAAACCTGGACTCTGGCGAGACTACTGTCGCTGATTGATAGAAGTGGGTGTTCGATTCCCCTCCAGTATTTTAAAGAAAGCTAGTGGTTACAATAGTTGCGTGTATCTAAAGGGTAAAGGCATCTCATCGCCAGCAGCAACGGCGATAACTTTGTGGGTTCGAATCCCACCTAGCTTTTTAACTTTTACTAAAGGAATGTTGTATGTACAGTGAAGAATATATAGTATCGGCATTCTATTCTATAGACGAAAAGACCAAGACTAAAGAAGCGTGGAGATCACACTACTTTAAAAGAGATCAAGCTAAAATAGATAAAACTCTACATTTGCGAGATCATGGGGCTTATCAGGTTACTCTTCCGTATTATTATCGTGGTATGTTGGAAATCTTAAACTGAGGAAAAAATGTCTAATTATTTGAGGCCGTCTTCTTTTGATGAAATTATTGGTCAGGATGAAACGATCAGTAATCTAAAGATTGCTATTGCTGGTTGCGAAGATGGAGGAGTATTGAGTCATACTTTGATCGACGGTCCTCCTGGCCTTGGAAAAACCACTATTGCCAAAGCTATTGCTAGAGAACTAGACGAAAAACTTACAGTACTTAATGCTGCTAGTATTAGGTCTGTTGCTAATCTAACACCTTATTTACTGGCAGCAACACAGCGATCAGTTTTGTTTATTGACGAAATTCATCGCTTGCCTAAAATTGTGGAAGAATTTCTTTATCCTGTGATGGAAGATTTTATTGTCACAATTGTTCAGGAAAAGGTTCCAGAAACTATTGATCTTCCTAGATTCACGATTATTGGCGCTACTACTAGTGGTGGTAGTTTGAGCCGTCCTTTTTATGATCGTTTTACAATTAAGGAACATCTGAGTTTTTATAGCTCTGATGAACTAGCTAATCTAGCAAGGTTAAATGCTCCAAAGTTCGGACTAAGTTTGTCTGATGAACAAGCATTGAAGATTGCTAGTAGAAGTAAGGGAACTCCTAGAGTTCTTAATGCAAGAATTCAGAGATATAAGGACTATACTAAGTTCTATAAGGATAGAGATGTATCTGTTGAGGAAGTTTTTGATTCCCAGGGAATTAATTCTTTGGGTTTTGACAAGAACGACACAGCTTATATCAACTGTCTAAAGAATAACAGGAATAATCCCCTCGGTGTAAAAAGTATATCAGTGATGACAGGTATTCCTATTGAAACAGTAGAGAATAATATCGAACCATATATGATTCGTATGGGATATGTTGTTAGAACTTCCAAAGGAAGGGTATTAGGTAAGAATGTTTAAAAAACTAGCCCTGATCCTCTGTTTAAGTACGAATGTAATTTATGCAGAAGATGGTGTGTTTATAGATGATCCTGAGCGAGCTTTTGTTTTTGCTAAAGATCATAAGAAAGATGTTCTTCTAGTATTTACTGCTGATTGGTGCAAATATTGCAAGATTATGCAGGATGATATTCGTGGTGATCTTAAAGTAGTTGATGATATGGTGGTTTGTTATGTTGATTTTGATTCTAGAAGAGACTTGGTGGAAAACTACAAAGTTGGGACCATACCAGATAGCATGGTCTACGAGGCTGGTCAGGTAGAGCTAGGAAGGCGTCTAGGATACACGGGACTGGATTCATTTAGAGCTTGGCTACGAGACTGCAAGAGAATTAAAAAGTAGGTTCCTGAGCGATCCTAGGAGTTGAGAGACAAGAGAGTAGAATAAGAACGAAGAATACCATAAGAAGATATACTACTCTCCCCCGCTGCATAATATTTATCCTAATCCCGTATTTTTGGCAAGGTTAAAAACTAATATTTGGGTGGTTGACAAGTGATGATCGAGTGCTATAATACGTTGGTTATTTCCTTTTTTAATACATCAAAGACATGAACGACAACGAAAACGAATTTCAAGACCGTAAAACTAATCGTAGAGAAAATCTATCTAAAAAAAGTAAAAGTTATCATGATAATGATACATACTTAAACAAGGCTCACAAAAGCATTAAAAGAGCCTTTAAGCAACAAAAAGAAAGAATGATAGAAGAGGAAAGCGATGAAGACATGGAAAACTATAGGTTCTAGACTGAAGATGTTTTGTAAATCGTTAGTCTTTCATATTTGGTCTGGTTTACCAAAATCTACCAAAAAACAAATTCATGAAAGATTTGTGACTTGTTTTGGGTGTGATAAATATGATAAGATTAAAAGTCAGTGTTTGGTGTGTGGATGCAATGTGAATAACAAAAAAGTATTTTTAAACAAATTAGCTTGGGCAGATCAAGAATGTCCTTTAGGAAAATGGGGGAAGATAAAATGACAACTCTAAATAAAATACCTGCTTATATTGAAGCAAAGGGCGATATTTTTCATTATTCTGCAAATAGAATCAATGAGGGTGTGAATGGTTGTCACGTTATTATTCCTCATGTTTGCAATAATGTTAATGGTTTTGGATCAGGCTTTGCAAGAGATGTGTCTATTAAGTATCACACTGTAAAAGATAACTTTCATCTACTGGGTAACAAGGCTCAGTTAGGATATGTTCAATTTGTGGAAGTAGCTAAAGACAATAAATATGGACATAAGTTATTTTTTGCTAATATGATCGCCCAAAATGGTACTATTAATAAATTCAATAATCCTAGACCACTAAATTATCTAGCTTTGGCTAAAAGTATGGAGAAGGTAAAGGATTTTGCAAAAGAATTATCTAAGTTTACAGATGGTACTAAAGTAGAAATTCATGCTCCGAAGTTTGGTAGCGGGTTAGCTGGTGGACAATGGGTTTTTATCACTGATCTTATCGAAGATATCTGGTCTGCGAAAAATGGCCTTAACGTTTATATTTATTC
>Ga0214921_10012543_pt1 | contig 10104 bp, 5 predicted proteins | sample LL1505_MetaG_FD_177992 | JGI IMG/M metagenome (GOLD analysis project Ga0214921, IMG submission 177992) | Freshwater microbial communities from Lake Lanier, Atlanta, Georgia, United States - LL-1505 | ecosystem: Environmental > Aquatic > Freshwater > Lake | place: USA: Georgia | collected 2015-05-28
ATGATCGGCTCTACGGTACGCTTTCTGCCGATACCTTAACGGGTGGGGCGGGTAATGACACAATGATTGGTGGGTCTGGAGCGGATCTTTTTGTCATGGGCGCTGGAGCAGATTCGATTATTGGTGGCTCTGCCAATGACGTCTATAAGTTCGATATGACGATCACCAACCATGGCCAGGACAAGATCGAGGGATTTGCTTCAACTGAGACGATAAACATCACTGGGGCGGGGACAAACGTTATCGGATTCAGTGCCATCAGCTCATACGCAGGTGGCTCCGCTGCAACCAGCTTCTTCTACAGTGCTGGCCAGATGAATCTGATCCATATCAGTGGAAAGCAGGCTGTCTTGAATAGCTCCGTAGACTTTTATTCTGCGAACGGGTTTGGAGCGCTGTTCAGCGGTTCATCAATAGCAGGTTCGGCTAATACGAGTGGGATCTTTAGCAGTTCTGTTGTTTCACTTGGAAACGTTGACAGTGGATATGGTGTCGGCTTGAGGGGTGTATCTTCAATGTCCGCAGTTATCTCAGTCGAGGTTTCAGGTGGTAGTACCTTCGTAGTGATGTTAGATACAGCACAGACCGGGACTCAGACGCTAACGACAGCAAATATTGTTGGCGTGATTGAGTTAACTGGTTTCACGGGTATGGCAACAAGTTTCTTCGGTTAATTTGTAGCTACCGCACGAAGTATGATGGCCGGGCTCTGCCCGGCCATTTTTTTTTAAGGCGATATGAATAAGAAGCTAATCATTTACCTAGGATTGCTTTCCAAGGGTAGCTTTGATCAAGCGCAGAAGTTGCTCAAAGAGATTGACTCTTCATTGACCGAGTGGGAAAAGCTTTTCGCTATCGGGGCCAGACTGCATCGGGCAAACGATCTCGCTGCTGCCGAGTCGTTCTACCGCCGTGCGTGTGCGGATCCCTCGGCAGAGGGGGCAGTGTTCGCTAACCTTGGTAAGATTCTCAATGGAATGGGTCGATATCGCGAGGCCTCTGAATACCTTGAGCGTGCGTTTACGTCCATGCCAAACGATTTGAAGGTGATAGGCGACCTATTGACCGCTCTATTGGATGGTAATAAACACGGTAGGGCTTTGGAGCTAATCAAGCAACTTCCTTCATCCATCAAGAAGGACCGGTTTGTTCGACTTGGTGAGTCGGCTGCGTATCGGGCTGCGGGCGACCGTAAGCGGGCCATGAAGGTCCTTGATGGCTTGCTCAAGGAGTTTCCTAATGATGCGCTTGTCCACAGAATGCTTGGCGATACGATCGGTGAGGTGAGTTCTGAAGCGTCTTTAGTCCACTACGATCTTGCACTGAAGTATGCTTCTCGCACACGAAATTCAGGCGCTCTTTACACTACTCAGTGGAATATGAGCCTGCACTTACTTCGTCTAAGAGATTTTGGAAGAGGTTGGAATTACTACGAAGCCGGATTAACCCGTGAGGTGGGAACAATGGGAAGAAAGCTCCCGCCAAATCTCTACGGTGTGTTGCGTGCTGACCATACAGGACGAGCTCGTGATGGGAAGTGGACAATAGTTCTCGTGGAACAAGGGATTGGGGATCAAGTCCTATTTTTGTCAACCCTCCAAGAAGCAATTGATGAGTTTGAACGGATTATCTTGCTATGTGAACCGCGGCTCGTTCCTATCGTGAAGCGATCTTTTCCTGCGGTTGTAATTGGGATGCCTGGTCTTATTGAATATCTTGGCAGCAATGAGTTTATTTCACCTGGGTTTGTACCACTTGGATCATTTATGAGGCGGTATAGACCCAGCCTATCAGCATTCGTAAAAAATCGACATTCCTTTCTTGTTGTTGATCAAAAGCGATATCAGACCTATCGCGCTAAATTGTTGCAGAAGGCCAATGGGAGGCCGATTGTCGGAATTTCATGGAAAGGTGGCTTTTGGGAGAACCAGCAACGAAATAAGGCGATTGAAATCGAACACTGGGAGCCTGTTTTCAAACGCAATGCAATGGTCGTGAATCTTCAATATGGAGATGTAACGAAAGAATCAGAGTGGGCGAAGTCTCAAGGGCATGAACTCTTCAACATTGATGGAATCGATTTCAAGGAAAATCTGGATGAATGGTTAACCTTGGCAGCTGCTTGTGACGGGATCGTTTCCGTATCTACGGCATTGGTACATTTTGCGGGCGCTTGTGGTCAAAAGGTTGGGGTAGTGATGCCGGAAAGGCAGGGTCCGTGGATTTGGGGCATCGACGATACGCGTTCTATTGTTTACCCAAACGTGTTTCTTTATCGAATGAGGGCAGGTGAAAGTCGCCGTGAATTGATTGAGAGAGTGTCGAATGTCATCAGTTAATGAAGGGAAAGTTCAGCCTTCTAAGAGTAGGCCCGCCGTCTATAAAGAGGATGGGTTAACGTTGGGCTCTAGACGATTGGGGTTGCTTGACAGTGGGCGAGAGGTTGGTGCACTGGGTCACCTCTTTTCTCAGGTCGACCCACCGCTCAAGTGGCAGACTCGGGCCCTTCTTGAGAAGCTTTTGGGACTTATTCGAGCGAGGAAGGGTTGGGCAAGTAAGTTAATCTTTACCTCTCCGGCAGAGCGATTTCTATTTGCTGCTATCGCGTTTACGTTTGGCACGGGAGACAAAGCAAACGTAACGATCCTAAGACCTCAAAATTGGCAGCGTTTTGAAGGACCCGGACAGATTCTTCTAGAGGACCTCAGTGTTGTGATCGATCGTTGGTCTGAATCAGATTTGACAACACTGCTTATTGAAAGTGCCTCAACCGAAGTTTTCGAAATATTTGTTCTCCCACCTGATTCAGTCATAGACCAATCATTAGTACTGAAGAGATTTCTCGCTGGGCAGATGGGGGTAATGTTTGTACGCGATTTCTCATTGATGGCGGCCAAATTCAGAGCGGACGAGTACCGTGATGCCGGCCTTGTTATCACCGAGACGGCCGATGGCTATGGCGAGTGTTGGTCGCTTCCGAGATGATAGCCACGGACGATACCCGGCTTGACAGCTCATTGTCGAGATCAAACCTTATTAAGGTTGCCTTCATTACAACACACCAGATCGGCCATTTTAAAGTCACTAGGAAAATCACAGCTGCAGGCGTATCGACGAGACTCCGTGCGTTGTTGCCTGCTGAGTATCTAATCGCAAATAAGGTTCAAGTCGAGATCATTTCTTTAAACGAGTCGGTGTGGACTGGAGATACGCCACTAAATCTTAAGGTTGATTTGGTTTTTGCCTCAAAAATACTACGAGAAGTCGCTGCGGCCGAAGTCATCAAGTCAAGCGCTCATATTCCTACTGTTTTCGACTTTTGCGATAATTACTTCGAAGGCGGAGAGCACTTTGCATTACAAAGAATGCTTCTAGATGCTGCAAGGTTCGCCACAGCTAATACTGTCGAAATGGGGCGCGTTTTACGAAGACTAAAGCCGGACCTAGAAATAGCAGTGATTCCCGATATGATCGAGTCGGAACGTCTCACCCCAAGGTGGTCTGGTGGAGGAAATCCTCTAAGTCTTTTAGCCTTCGGAAGCAAGCTTACCTGTGCTCATCTAGACCGATGGTTGCCAAAACTTGCAGCTTACTCTCTGAAACAGCCCATCCGCTTAGAGTTACTCACACTTATCGACGACGAAGTATCAAATTGGCACAAGCACTGGGTGCCTCGGATGCCCGATTCGATTACGATATCTCTAACGTTGTGGAATGAATACCAATTACCGCACTGTTTTGCGAGGAATGACCTCGTCTTGATACCATCCGTCGATGGTGACTTTTACTCTACAAAGAGCGCTAATCGACTGGTCGAAGCCACCATGTCCGGCCTCCCTTGTATTGGTTTCCCCTTGAGGGCGTATTTGCCGTATTGGCAGCAAGTACCAATTACAGACAATCCCTCTGCCGCCATTAACTACTTGAGAAATGAACCAGAGAAGGCTCGAGAGTCAATCTTAGAGGCTCAGAACCTCATGCTCATCGCCCATGATCCTCAACGAATCGGTTATAAGTGGCTTAATGTAGTCCGGCATTTTCAGTCCAAAGACTTTCCAAATGCTAAATCACCATCATCGGTGGGGCATGGCATCAATCAGGTCTTGAATTTATCGAGTCCAACCGATAGTTCGATTTATCGCCCGATACTCAAACGCTTTTCAGACCTGAAGCCAATGGTAAAGGGAATCTGGTTGCAATGTGGAACGCATCACGGGGAATCTAAGGCCGGATTTGGGGACGACATCGTACTGTATTCCAATTACCCGATGAAATTTCAGAATTCGCTCGAAGAACAGCTTTTTAGCATTGATGCGCTTACCCTCTTTCAAAGTCTCATCGACCGCCTTATCGAAAACAGAGTTCTCACCAAGAAGCAATGTGAACATCTTTTAATTGGAGAATGGTTCATACCTCATCCGTGGGAAGTAAAATACCAGATTGATTATGGATTACAACACCTCGGTACGTTAAAGGAGGTAGATCTACACATCAGCAGCTTGGAGAGAGGTTACGTAGACGAGCAGACTCGCGACAAATTGCTAGCAGTGATACACAGTTTCTTGATTATCGAAACTTGCAAGATGCTAGGCTTTTATAACCATCAAAAACGTACTGATAAAGGCTCGAATTTAACTAAGAGCAAAGCGAGCTAGCCAATTATGTGTGGAATTGCAGGCGTAATATCAAAATCTGGTAAACCTCTGAATGGGTCTCGCCAAATCGTCGAAGCGATGCTCCACAGATTATCTCATCGAGGTCCGGACGGTTTTGGCATTTGGGAGTCAGATGATCGAATGGTTTGTTTCGGCCATAGACGACTGGCGGTTGTCGATTTGACGACAAATGCATCACAGCCGATGACGGTTGACGAATGTGAGGCTACCATAACCTATAACGGAGAGTTGTATGATTATGTTGATAGACAGGCTTCTTATCATGAACAGGGTGTGAGGCTTCGCAGTCGGTCGGATACGGAGGTGTTTCTACGAGATTTCGTTCGATTAAAGCCTCTTCGATTTCTTGTCGAAGCCGACGGAATGTTTTCGGCAGCAATTTATGACCACAGATCAAAAGTTGTTCATCTCATGGTTGATAGGGCGGGGGAAAAACCTCTCTACTATTTTGAGAATCATGCGGCGATTTACTTTGCATCTGAACTCTCCGCTTTGAGTCCTCTATTGGAGCCTGATCATCCTTTGTCGGAGGATGGTGTTTTCTTGTATTTTTTGTTTCGCTATATTCCAGCTCCGTTTTCTATTTATAAAGGTATTAAAAAAGTACGACCAGGATCCTTCCTAACGATATCAAATCGAGGGGAGATCCATGAAGTTTGCTATTTTGAATTTCAGCCTAACGTTTTGATAACGCGTTCAAAGGATAGCTTCGATATTGCACTTAGCCGAATTAAGAATGAGTTAATCGAGTCCATCAAAAGACGTGTGGTTTGCGATGTTCCGTTCGGAGTGTTTCTTTCGGGCGGGGTTGATTCATCGCTGGTAAGCACCATTCTTGTCAAGGAATTAGGGCAACAGGTTGATACGTTTTCCATAGGTTTTGAAAATGCAACCAGCGAACACGAGATCGCGAGACAGACCGCTCAAGCACTTGGCACAAAACATCATGAGCTTGTTATCGATCAACAAATGTTCCAAAGTGCGCTAGATCGATCAATCGCTTGCATGGACGAGCCCAATGCAGATCGCAGTTGTCCACCCGTCTTGATGCTATCAGAATTTGCTAGAAGGTATGTCACAGTGGCTCTTGGAGGAGACGGTAGTGACGAGTTGTTTGGCGGTTATCCAAGATACAGTCAATTTGAAGAAGACTGTTCTTCCATAAGTTACAATGGCCAACTAGGACATTTGACCGCATATCTTTCAAAAGCTCTGCCTGTCTTTGGGTTTCATAACACGGTGCAGCTATTTAAAGGCATCCCTACAGCTGCGGGTCAATATCTCGAAGACCTTGCATTTAGATTTTGTCCGCCGCTATCACCAATGACGGCTGCGAGGTATCTGGACTTTTCGACGTATTTACCGGGTGCAGTATTGTCGAAGGTTGACCGAATGGCTATGAGCGTTTCCCTCGAAGTACGGACACCCTTTCTTAGTCCCGAACTCATAAGGACAAGTTCCTTTATGGGTAACTCTTTGCTGTACAGAGGAGACGTTGGTAAGCATCCCCTTCGCGTAATTCTCGCGCAGTATGGTTTCAAATCACTTTCAACGCTACCCAAACGTGGGTTTGGTACTCCCCCCGACTTTCTTGTAGGTGATCGTGAGCGGTTTAAACGTTCGCTCCAAGAAGCAATCAATCGATTACTAAATAACGAACGTCTTTCATTTCTAAGAGATGGATTTAGGGGCCACTTCCGTAACATAAAACAACTCAATGCCAATGCAGCATGGTCTTTAATTGTACTTGCCAAGTGGTTAGCTCTTCGGGATGAATCTGAGAGTTCAACCCGGAAAACTCATGATTGATTGGGAAGCAGAACTATGAGTTTGGATTTGTATGAAACGCTTCACGCGATTCTAGATGTGTTGCGTTCAGAAGCTATTGCCCCTATTCCGGTTGACATTTTAAGCGAAATCGATGCTAAGACCATAGAGATTAATAATCAGATCACTGGGTTTGATCGCCACGACTATTCAATTTGTTTTTTCCATGTTCCGCCTCATGAGAATTCATCAGTCATTTCGACCTTTGATATCAAAAAATGGGATCTTAAAAGTATAGATTTTGTACGTTTGGTCAAGCTGGCACTAAGGGTGTGTAAGTGGTCAAATCCGCGCGCGCACGTAGTTTTGTTTACAGATGATTCATTCTTGGCGGACTTTAATGATTCAGCGGTGGAGATTGTAAGACTTAAAATTGACCCTACTCAATTGATGTTTGAAAGGGTTAAGTGTATGGTTAGCGCTGTTTTCTCGAAGCTCGCTGCTAGACCTATCATTTTTTTGGACTCTGACGCTTTGGTTGCCGCAGAGCTCCCTATTAATATACTTGATGGACTAGATATACTTCTAACACATCGACACGATCTGTTGATGGTTCCGGTTAATGAAGGCGTCATCTGTGTTAACCAGAAGAGATCGGCGTACGCTCGACGTTTTTTTTGGCGGTATCTTTCCTCTTATTTGCGACTAATTGATGATCCGCGGATACAGGCGATTTATCCAAATATAAAATTTTGGAGGGGTGGTCAACTTGCAGTTAACGCAGCGGTTGGTGGTCTAGCTCGCTATAGAGACGGCGTACAAGTGGTAGATGGAATCCGTGTGGGCTTTTATCCAACCTCCCGTATGAATCTCAGCGTTCAAAGCCCCAAATACATTTCTGCGAATCTTTGGAGCCAGTCGCCGATAGTTCATCTCAAGGGTGGTCGCAAAATCGCAATAGCGCAGTTTGAAGATGCCCTTAGAGAACTTGGCTTTTGCGAGCAATGAGATTCCTAATGTAGCTTTGATTTCTGTGGGCCTTTATACGTTCGGATTATGGTGTCCGATCGAGATAGCTGATTCCAAGTCATAGCCGTTCGATAAATCCTAGAGATCTTGGCCGTGTTGTTCTCGGTTGCCCAAACCACAGTCTCCATAAGCGCTTCCTGGTCGGCAAACCATTGAACACCTTTTAAACGACATTTTTCTTTGATTACTCTATTGAGTTGCTTTAGAAACAAGATCGCCCCTGTGGTATGGTTTGCTATAAAAAAACCTGCTTTTATAAGTTGGCGGTAATAGATTTCTTTCTCGTCAAGATATATTCCTACATCGAAATCTTGACAGTTAAGAAGGATTGCATCGGGCGATCCAACGACCTCTGAATCGACGTCCACCAATACAACGGTGCGCTTGTAATAAGCCAAAAGGTCAGAAAGTATTGTATACCTCTGCACAGTGTAGCCTGCGGGTTGAGTTGGTTTGAAGATTTCATACGAAATACGAACTTTATTCTTGTCAACTAGAAGCTCATTTAGTCCCAGTAATTCATCTTTGTGGTTGAGCATTAAATGTATATGCAAGGCAGAACTGTTTGTGTGCTCCAAAAATGACTTGATAAATCTTTTTACGTGGCGTATTGCATACTCTTTGTCCGCTGCAATGTAGTAAACAATTTCGCTTGACTCTTTCGATCTTTTTATTTCACTCTTAAGTCCGGGGCAATAAATTTCGTCTGATTGCCCCGGCAGATTTAATGGTTGACCATGAGTTAAAGTTAGTTTTTTCTCGGGAATCAAGTTATTAGTTTTTAAGTTTGTTCGTCCTGCTATCAGCGGTAATTTTTCTATGAGACCACTGAGATGAACTTTTACTCCTTTTACTAGATCGCTCCTCTCTTGCGCGATTTTATAGAGCTTCTCTAGACTCCATCGTTCGCTGTACTGTTGCGATTTGGCATTTTGGTGATAGTGCGCCGCAAGAATGAGCAATGCTGTTAGTTCCGGAAGATAGCTTTCAAGATCTTTTATGTCTAGGCCAAGCTGTATTAATTCACTATATTCTGATCGTTCCCATAGTACTGAAGCTAGTGCCGTAAGTGTTTTTTTATCATTTAATTTATGAAGGGCTTTTTCAAGGTCGAATTTTGCATTGTCAAGCATACCAAGCGTTCGGTAGGCGTATCCTCGATGCCTTCTCGCACTAATCGATGTATCGTTAATGTGCAGAACTTTTGTGTAATACTCGATTGCTTCTTGTGTACGGTTCAATAGTAAAAGGAGGTCACCAATTGCGTTGAGGACATGAATATTCGAGGAAACTAACCCTTCAAGGTTTTTGAATGTGAGTAGGCTTTCAGTTAGTTTTCCGTCTTTATATTGGCTAATTGCAGTTTGAAGTAGCGTTAGCTTAGGATTAGCGCATGCTTCAGGATCTGTCGATGTAGTGATTGTCATCGACGTGTTCGTCGAAATACCTCCAGCGATAGGTTGCAGCTCCCATTGCACTTTAAAAGCGTCCAGATCGATTGAAATATTCCTAAGAACCTCGGTCCAGCGCGAGGGTGTGAGTTGTCGGTAAAGGCGTAGGGATTGATACCAAGGTGTATCGGATCGGTGTAGGAGCCATCGCCAGCAAGTGTTAAAGCGAGTCAAGACCCATGTAGGAACGGCGAGAGCACCAGCGAGGTGAGCGATTGCCGTGTCGACGGTGATGACGAGATCGAGTTGTGTGATGAGTGCGGCGGTATCGTCGAAGTCGTTTAACTCGTGAACAAGGTTGATAAAGGGTGACAGTGTCCAGAGCGCATTGGCGTTGTCGCGCTGCTCTGACTCGGCAGGTTCACCCTTTTGTAGGCTGACCCACTCAACGCCTGGTCGGTCGAGGTACTGAGCCAGTTGCGAAAAGGCGATATTGCGTTGGTTGTTTGTTTGCCAGGTTTCTGGCTCGTCAGGCCTAAAGCCGCCTGCCCAAACGATACCAATACGCAGTACCTTCTGAGATGTGGAGCCTGAAAGTGTGTCAAGTCGAGTTTTCCACTGTTTTGCTTTAACCGGATCAGCTGATAGATATCCTTGGGGCAAGGGAATCGAGTCGAGGGTTGTTTGAAAGGCAAGAGCCAAGCTCATGATCGGTATGCGAAGCTGTACCTCCGTTGGGATGGGTTGTCCCGATTCGATGACTGTTGTCACGCCGTCTAGGCGACTGAAAAGCGAGATGAGCGGTCTTGGAACTTCGACGATGATGCGTGTTCCAAGCTTTGCGAGTTCGGGAATGAATCGAGCAAACTGAAGGGTGTCACCGAAACCCTGTTCGGCTTGGACTAATATGGTTTTTTGGGCGAGGGGCGTACCTGGATGCCATCGATCGATGGGATGGGGTCTGAGGCTTTGCCCTTCTTTGTGCGCAAAACGTTCCTCATAAAGTTCCCACCCAAGAGGAAACTGTCCAAGAAGCATGACCAGATGAACGCGTTTCCAGCGTGCCTTGGCAAAAGTCGGATCGATGCGCAGAGCCTCATCGTAGGCTTTCAGAGCCTCCTCGTACCGACCTAGATCCCTCAGTACTAACCCTCGGCTATAGTGCGCTTGGGCAAAACTTGGCTCAAGACGGCAAGCCTCTTCGATGTATGAAATTGCGTCGCTGTTTCGTCCTAGCTCCG
>Ga0214921_10012544_pt1 | contig 10103 bp, 11 predicted proteins | sample LL1505_MetaG_FD_177992 | JGI IMG/M metagenome (GOLD analysis project Ga0214921, IMG submission 177992) | Freshwater microbial communities from Lake Lanier, Atlanta, Georgia, United States - LL-1505 | ecosystem: Environmental > Aquatic > Freshwater > Lake | place: USA: Georgia | collected...
ACGTATTTATAACAATTGAAAAACATAAAATTTTTCAAAGATCTGATGAAAATTTGTATTATAAATTACCAATATCAATGACTGATGCCGCCCTTGGAGCAGAAATAGAAGTTCCAACTATTGATGGTGGAAAATCAAAAGTTAAAATTCCTGCAGGAACACAATCTGGAAAACAATTTAGACTTAAAGGTAAGGGTATGCCAATTATAAGAAGTGATGATTACGGAGATTTGTATCTAGAAACAAATGTAATAATTCCTGAGTCCTTATCAAAAGAGCAAAAAGACTTGCTCGAAAAATTTAAATCTTTAGAAGATTCAAATGATAATTCAGAAATAAAAAATTTTATAAATAAAGCTAAAAAATTTTGGAGTGGTAATTAATGAAAAAAATTAACATCACAATCACTGGAGCTCTTGGAAGAATGGGTAAAATTCTCATTAAAAGAATATCCAAAAATAAAAATCTAAAATTATTTAGCTTAACGGATCTAAAATCTGGAAAAACTATAAATGGAATTAAGACACAAAAAAATAATCTAGAAGCTTTTAAAAAAACAGACGTTATTATCGATTTTTCAAGACCTAAAGCTTCCCTTGAAGTTTTAAATTATGCAAAAAAATTAAAAAAAAAAATTGTCATTGGAACCACAGGATTTAATAAACAACAAAATAAATTAATTAAAAGCTACTCAAAAAAAATTGCAATATTTAAATCCGGTAATATGAGCTTGGGTATTAATCTTCTAGAATATATTGTTAATATTTTATCAAAAAAAATTCCAAACAATTATAATATTGGAATTAATGATGATCACCATAAAAAAAAGATTGATTATCCTTCAGGAACAGCGTTGATGTTGGCAAACGCTGTATCAAAGGCTAAAAATAAAAACTTAGATTCAATAAAAGGAAACATATTTTTAAATAAAAAAGGTAATCTACAAAAAAATAAAATTAACTTCTTTATTACGAGAAAAGGAAATACTGTTGGAAAACATTCAGTGATTTTTAATAATAAAATAGAAAATATAGAATTAAAACATACCGCTTTTTCTAGAGAACTATTTGCCGATGGAGCTTTAAATGCCGCAATATGGATAAGCAAAAAAAATAGTGGCTTATTTGATATGCAAGACATGTTGGGTTTGAAATAAATTTTATAAAAATATTTGAATTTTTTTAATGCTCCTGAATAAAAATAAAGCTTTTAAGCTTATATATCTTTTAAATAAATCAATAAAAAATCCAAAAACTTCTCTAAAGTATAGAAATCAATTTACATTATTAACTTCTGTTGTTCTTTCAGCACAATGCACCGACGTTAATGTAAATAATGTTACCAAAAGTATATATAAAAAATATTACACTCCTAAACACTTTGCAGATCTTGGAATAAATAAAATAAGAAATCTTATTAAAAGTATAGGACTGTTTAATAATAAAGCTAAAAATTTATATTATTTATCTAAAATTTTGTTAGAAAAATATAAAAGCAAAGTTCCAAATAAATTTGAGGATCTAATACTGCTTCCTGGAGTTGGAAGAAAAACAGCAAATGTTGTTTTGAATGCTGCATTTAATAAGCCAACTATCGCAGTAGATACTCATGTTTTCAGAGTTGCAAACAGAACTGGACTTTCTAATGGAAAAAATCCTGAACAAGTCGAAAATCAACTGTTAAAAATTCTACCTAAAAAAAATATTAAAAAAGCACATCATTTAATACTTTTACATGGAAGATATACATGCAAGTCTAGGAACCCATTATGTAAAAAATGCGTAATTAATAAAATTTGTCAATACAAAGAAAAAAATGAATAAGAAAATATTAGGGATAGGCAATGCAATTGTGGATATACTTGCAAAAGTAGACGATGAGTTTTTAATAAAAAGAAAATTTATTAAAGGTTCCATGAAATTGATTAATAAATCTGAGTTTGAAGATCTTAAAAAAAATATTAAAATTGAAAAAATTGTAGCTGGAGGCTCTGTTGCAAATACTATGTCTGGAATTGCTTATTTAAAAGGGAGTCCATCCTTTATTGGAAAAATTAATTCTGATAGTTTTGGAGAAATATATAAAAAAAGTCTTGAGGATATTAATGTAAAGTTTTCTTACCTTCAAAAAAATGAAAATTTATCAACAGGCGCATCAATCATTTTAATTACTCCTGACTCAGAAAGAACAATGTGCACTTATCTTGGTATATCCTCGCATCTTTCAGAGTACGATGTAAATGAAAATAACATTAAAGAGAGTGAATTAATTTTTTTAGAAGGATACCTCTGGGATAAAGGAATAAGTGAAAAAATGTTTAAACATGCCATAAATGTAGCAAAAAAAAATAAAGTAAAAATTGCAATGAGCTTATCTGATATTTTTTGCGTAACTAGACATAAAGAAGATTTTTATAATCTTTTAAAAAATGACTTAGATTTATTAATAGGAAATGAGAATGAAATAAATGAATTAACTAATAAAAAAAATTTATTAGATTCCATTAACCAATTAAAAAAATTAAATAAATTAATAGTTATTACAAGGAGTGAGAACGGAAGCATAGCTATTGAAAATAATGAAATTATAAAATGTAGTAGCACAAAGGTTGATAAAATATTAGACCTGACTGGCGCTGGAGATCTATTTGCGGCAGGATTTTTAAAAGAATATTTAGAAAAATCTGATATTAAAAAATGTCTAGTCAGTGGATCAATACTTGCTTCAAAAATAATTCAAAAAATTGGCGCTAGATTAGAATAGTTTAATAATATTAATTAGATAAATAATACAGAGAATTTTTTTCTATAATAAATTTTGTATCTTTAAAAAACTTATTCATTTTTTTTCTTAATCTGTGCAAATGAGTTTCAAATGCATGCGTTTCTAAGTCTGAGCTATGGTTCCATATATTTTTTAATAAAAAAGATTTATTTAAACCTTTATTTTTGTCTAAGATTAAAATTAAGTTTAATTCTTTTTCTGTAAGCTTGGCTTTAATACCATTCTTCATAATAACTCTTTGATTTGAGTCTATTTCATAACCATTAACACTAATTTTAGATTGTTTAAAAAAATTATACTTTGTAACTAAGATATTTAATATCTCTTTGAAAGATAAGATCTCTATTGGAAAAAATAAAGCAACATGAAACTGTTTTAAATTCAGCTTATTTTTTTTTAAATAATCTTTATTATTTAGTAAAAAAATAGTTGGTTCATTCTCTAAAAAATATTTTTTAATTTCTGCTGATTGCAATTTTTCAACAGCTATAATTCTTACAAGAACATCTTGCTTATTATGTTTTGGGTCTTTGCCGAAGCTAATATTATAATTAAGACTTAATTCATTTAATATAGAAATAAAGACTTCTGATCCAATAATATGAAGATGAATATTATTCATAAATAAATATATAATATATTTAATATGATTATTGTAAGCAAATCTGGATATTTAAAATATAAAAATTTTAAATTTCGTTGTGCTTTAGGCAAAAATGGAATCAAAAAAAAGATCAAAGAGGGCGATAACATAACTCCTTTAGGAATATTTAAAATAACGAAAATTTATTACAGACAAGATAAAATTAAAAAAATTAGAACCTTAATTAAGAAAATAAAAATTAAAAAAAATATGGGTTGGTGCGATGATCCAAAAAGCAATTTTTATAATAAGCAAATAAAGCTTCCTAGTAAATTTGGTTATGAAAGACTTTATAGGAATGATCATATTTACGATTTATTTGCAGTTTTAAACTACAATATTAATCCAGTTCTAAAAAATAAAGGGAGTGCAATATTTATTCACGTTGCCAAAAATAACTATGAACCTACTGCAGGATGTATAGCTGTAAAAAAAAATGATTTGATAAAACTACTACAAATAATAAAAAAAAATACTAGAGTAAAAATTTCCACTAATTAATTTTTATTAAATATTGAAGAACCAATCCTGACGTAGCTTGCACCATTGATAATAGCATCTTTATAATCATTGCTCATTCCCATGCTCAACTCTTTTAAAGAATAATTTGAACACAAATATTGCATCTTTTTAAAAAGAACTATCGGATTCCCAGTTAACGGAGGGATACACATTAATCCAATAATATCTAAATTAAGCTTTTTACAAAATATTAATAATTCATTTAGATCTTCTTCTTGAACTCCTGATTTTTGAATTTCTTTAGCAATGTTAACTTGAATAAAATATTTTAATTTTTTTGACGATCTAATTTCTTCTTTAGCTAATAATTTAGCATTTTTAATACTATCTAAAGAATGTATAAATTGAAATAATTCTCCTATACCTCTAATTTTATTTGACTGAAGTCTTCCTATAAAATGTAATCTTATATTACTATTTTCTTTTAAATAATGCTGCCACTTTAATTTAGCCTCTTGAACTTTATTTTCACCAAAATCTTTATGACCTTCACTTATTAGGTGTTTAATTTTTTCAAAATTTTGATTTTTTGTTACAACAATTAAATTAACTTTAGGAGAATAATCTTTTATCTCATTTCTTATAGTTTTAAAATTGTGTAAAAAGTTCATAAATATTTAAATTAAATGATAAATAATAAATTAAAAAAATATATCTTTATTAAAAATCTAGATGAAAAAATAAAAAAAAACATAAAAAAACTTTATAATGTCCAAATAATCTTTAATAGCGAAGACTTTAATAAAGTTTCACTAAATCAATGTATAGAAATCAGAGCCTTTTGCGCAAAAAACAAAATTCCACTGTATATTATAAATAATTACAAAATAGCCTTAAAAATTAAAGCTCATGGAGTCTTAATATCAAGCAAAAATAAAAGAATTAACTTGAATGATTTCTTTTTAAGAAAATTACACATAATAGGATCTGCTCACAATCAATTAGAATATTATTTTAAAAAAATGCAGAACTGTGAAACTATTACTTTATCACCATTATTCTTTAATCCCAAATATTCAAAAAATAAAATTCTCGGTCCAATTAAATTCAATTTAATATCTAAAATATGGAACACAAATCTTTGCGCATTAGGTGGAATTACAGAAAAAAATATAAAAAAAATCAACTTAACAAAAGTTTCTTCTATTGCTTTTCAAAGATCAATTATGGAATAGGCAAAAAAAAACCTGCCCATTTTTACATGGGCAGGTTTTAATAATAAAACTAACTGAGGTTAATTAAAACGCTCCAATTAATCTTACAAATACTGAGTCTGCATCAGCTGTAGCAGCAGTTGAACCACTGATATTTCTGTTTTCAGCATAACCAGCTGTTAAAGCCACTGGGCCTAAGTTGTAACCAACTTGAATGTAATCAACTTTTTCTTTTGCAGCAGCGCCGTCTTTAGAAGCTGTAGCTTTGAAAACACCAATTGTTAGATTTTTGTCAACAGCATAGGCTAAACCATAATGGTTTTCTGTAACTTCGTTAGCAGCTGCAGATGTTGAAGCGGCTGTGAAGATTTTTTTAGTATAACCAGCTGTGATGTCACCAGTAGTATATTTGATACCGTAGTTTTCAAACTCGCCTTTTTTAGCGTCTGCTGGAGCTTTTTTAACTTGGTTTCTAAATGCATAAACATCTAGACCTTTAACTCCTAGATCGCCTGTAAAGCCGATTTCATATCCACTTTCTACATCAGTTTCAGCATTACCTTCTGATGTAGTAGCAGTATCACCCGCTGATGGAGCGTAGAAATATGATAATTTACCAAAACTACCTACGTTTTGAATAATACCAATTCCGTATGCTTGACCAACACCTGTTCCTGTAGAAGTAAACAATGAAGTGGCAGCAGTTGAACCGTCAGTAGTATCTAATGGTGAGTATCCGAAGAATACACCGTTTGATCTATCTGTATCAGCTCTTTGAATGTGATCTCTAGATATAGAAATTGTTGTACCAGAACTTGCATTAGTGAAGTCCATGTAAACGTTTTCGTTATATAGAGTAGTAGATTGAGAACCATCATTTTCAAGAGAAAAACCAGCTGCGTAGTCTAAACCACCAACATTTAATTTTCCTTTTGTTTGAATATTGATTTGTTGCTCGTTACCAATACTTCTTTTACTAGCAGTTGTATCACCTTTAGCTGCTGACGCGTGCAAAGCTAAACGTAACTCACCTGTGATAGTAGTTTGAGCAATAGCATTACCACCAACTAGTAGTCCTGCTAACGCTGTAGTTAACATTAGTTTTTTCATTTATATTTTCCTTATTGTTATTATAAGTTTCGTATTTAATTAATTTTATAATTAAATACTTGGTATATGTTTAACATTTGAAGAGATCTAATTTTATAGAAAACCGCATACCTATCTAATATTAAGTAAACTGTGTTGTATTTATACAACATATGATTTATTATTATTAAATAGATTTAGTTAAAATCATTAAATAAACTGCTTTATTCTATGTTTAAAAACCCCAAAAATACAATTTTTTTAATATTTTTCATATTTTTATTACAATGCGCAAAAATAGACCCTGTGACAGGAGAAAAAGTTAATATTGAACCTGATCCTGTAAAAAAGGCAAGAGAAAATGCTAGATCTGGCAGTGGTCTTTTTGGGGATATAGGAGGAAAATCTGGGTCGAATACATTTGAATTTGCCTCATCAAATATATTATGGAGAGCAACGTTGAAAAGTTTAGATTTTATTCCTTTAAATAACGCTGATTATTCTGGGGGAATAATTGTTTATGATTGGTATTCAGATAAAGAAAATTCAAATGAGCAAATAAAATTAACAGTTAAGTTCTTAAGTTCAGAACTTAAATCTAGTTCTATAGAGATAACCTCTCATAAAAAAACTTGTGATACTCTTGGAAAATGTACTATAAAAAAATTAGACGATAATTTTACCAAAGAAATAAAAGATTCAATTATTAACACAGCAAGAATTTTAAAAATTGAGGAAACTAAAAAACAAAATTAATAGTCTTTTAGTTTAATGAATAATTACAATCCTACACCAACAGAAAAAAAGTGGCAAAATTTTTTTGAAAAAGAAAAAATCTTTAAAACAAAAAATAATAAAAATAATAAATTTTATTGTCTAGAAATGTTTCCGTATCCATCGGGAAACATCCATATGGGGCATGTAAGAAATTATACCTTAGGTGATGTAATAGCTAATTTTAAAAGGTTAAATAATTTTGATGTTTTACACCCAATGGGATGGGATGCTTTTGGCCTGCCCGCTGAAAATGCGGCAATACAAAATAATTTGCATCCTAAAGATTGGACATTAAAAAATATTTCTACAATGAAATCCCAATTGCAGCGACTTGGTCTTTCAATTGATTGGGATAAAGAATTATCCACTTGTAATGAAGATTATTATAAACACCAACAGAGTTTATTTCTTTTTTTTCTTAAAAAAGGATTAATTTATAAAAAAGAAAGTTACGTAAATTGGGATCCTATTGACAACACTGTTTTAGCAAATGAACAGGTTATCGATGGTAAAGGTTGGAGGTCCGGAGCGGTTATAGAAAGAAAAAAATTAAGTCAGTGGTTTTTAAATATTACCAAATACTCAGATCAACTACTTGAATCTTTAAATAATTTAGAAGGATGGCCAGAAAAAGTAAAATTGATGCAAAAAAATTGGATTGGAAGGTCTGAGGGATGTGAGATTAACTTTGTCTCTGATTTAAAAAATATTAAAATTAAAATTTTTACTACAAGACCAGATACAATATTTGGAGCATCGTTCATAGCAATTGCGCCTGACCATCCCTTCACTAAAAATCTTGAAGATGATAAAAATTTTAAAAATTTTAAAGATCTTGCTCTAAAAAATCCTGGCACTGAGTCTTTTTTATCAAAAAATGAAAAATTAGGTTTTAAAACTAAATTTTCTGTTTTTCACCCTTTTTTAAATAAAAAATTGCCAATTTATATAGCTAACTTTATACTTATGGATTATGGAACTGGCGCTATATTTGGTTGTCCTGCTCACGATCAGAGAGACTTAGAATTTGCAAGAAAATATAATTTAGAAATTATTCCGGTTGTAACTCCTGAAAAATCAAAAACTATTAATATTAAAGATGAAGCTTATGCTGAGCATGGTTATATTATTAACTCAGATTTCATTAATAATTTAAAATCAGAAGAAGCAAAAAAAATTATCATTAAAAAATTAGAAGAAAAAAAAGTTGGTAATTCTAAAATAGTTTATCGTTTAAAAGATTGGGGTATATCAAGACAAAGATATTGGGGATGTCCTATTCCTGTTATGTATCGAGAAGATGGCGAAATTATTTTAGTTCCAGAAAAAGATTTACCTATACAGCTACCTAAAGATGTTGACTTTAATAAGCCGGGCAATCCCTTAGAAAATCACCCAACCTGGAAATATACAAAATGTCCAATTACTGGAATGAAGGCGGTTCGCGAAACTGACACGCTTGATACTTTTGTAGACTCTTCTTGGTATTTCTTACGTTTTTGTTCTCCTCAAGAAAAGGATAAAGCTTTTAACGTAGAAGATACTAATTATTGGATGCCTGTAGATCAGTATATTGGTGGAGTTGAACATGCTATACTTCATCTTCTCTATTCAAGATTTTTTACTTTAGCTTTAAAAGATGAATTTAAATTGAAATTTTCGGAACCTTTTAAAAATCTTTTTACTCAAGGAATGGTTTGTCACCCAACTTTTAAAACAGAAAAAGGTAAATGGGTTTTTCCAAAAGAAGTTATTGAAAATAATGGATCTTATTTTTTAGAAAATAAAGAAAAAGTTATAAAAGGTGATAGTCAAGCTATGTCAAAATCTAAAAAAAATATTATAGATCCAGATGATATTATTAAGATTTATGGATCGGACGCTGTAAGGTGGTTTATACTATCGGATAGTCCTCCAGATCGCGATATTCAATGGAGCGAAAATGGAATTCAGGGTGCCTTTAAATATATCCAAAAAATTTGGAGAACTTATGAAAAATTAGAATCATATAAAAAAGAAAGTAATGAATCTGAAAATAAATTTTTAATCAAGATTAATCTTCTAATTAGCGAAATTACAACATGTATAGAAAAGTTTCATATCAATGTTGCTGTAGCGAAATTATATGTTTTTTTAAATAATCTTAATGAAGAAATTGATAAAAAAACTTTAGAAAAAGAATCTATTTTAGATGCCTATAAAAAATATTTAATTATTATATCTGCATTCATTCCATACATTGCTAATGAATGTTGGGAAAAAGTTACAAAACAAAATAATTTAAACTCACAAGAATGGCCTAAAGTTGAAAATAACCTTATAAAAAAGGATCATTTTGATGTAGTAATTCAAATAAATGGTAAAAAAAGAGCAATTATCAGCGCTATAAATAATGAGAGCGAAGAAGATATTTTTAGTAAATCCTTAGCAATTAAAAATATTAAAGTTATATTAGAAGAAAAAAATATAGTAAAAAAAATTTTTATAAAAAACAAATTACTCAATATTGTGACCAATGATAAATAAATTCTTTCTAGTTATTATAATTTCAGTCATTTTAACTCATTGTGGTTTTTCACCTATTTATACCGGAAGTAATAAACAAATAATTATTTCTAAATCAGAAATAGTTGGCGATAAGGATCTAGCTTTTAATTTAGAACAAAAATTAAACTTTAAGAGAGATGAAAAGAATTTAAATGCATATGTATTTAAAGCTCAAATTTATGATACGGCCGAAAGTTCTCTTGTTGACTCAAGAGGAATTGCTACTGAAGAAATTATTAAATTAACAGTAAGCTATCAATTCCAAGATAAAAATGGAGTTGTGATTTACCAAGATGCCATAACTAAAGATAAAAGAGTTTCTGTAACTGATAATTTATCAAATAATATTCTAATTAAAAATAATGAAAAAAAACTATTATTAGAATCTATAATCCAAAATATCCTATTCAAATCTAAAGTCTCATTAAATTAGTTTAAATGCTCTTAAAATCACAAGAGATAAGCTTAAAAAAAAAAGATTTTTTTAAAGAAAAAATAATTCTTTTATATGGAGAAAATCAAGATTTAATTAGTGATTTAAACCAACAAATTGTTTCTAAATTTATAGATGAAAAAAAAATTTCAAA
>Ga0214921_10012547_pt1 | contig 10102 bp, 11 predicted proteins | sample LL1505_MetaG_FD_177992 | JGI IMG/M metagenome (GOLD analysis project Ga0214921, IMG submission 177992) | Freshwater microbial communities from Lake Lanier, Atlanta, Georgia, United States - LL-1505 | ecosystem: Environmental > Aquatic > Freshwater > Lake | place: USA: Georgia | collected...
TAGTAAGCGACTAAGTGATAGAATGCGTGAAAATTTTCAAAATGCCAATTATTTTAGAAAACGTGTTCGAAAAACTCTAGTGGCGGCAAATAATACCTTATTAACTAATACCTTATTAACTAATACCTTATTAACTAATACGCAAGTGTTAGGTAATACGCAAGTGTTAGGTAATACGCAAGTGTTAGGTAATACCAATAATCCGCATAATACAAATCCTAATGTAAAAAATGAAATAAAACTACCCAGTGTTGAAGTAAAAGCACCTCACGGTAAAACTCAGAAATTATCTTTCAAAGTTAATAATAATACTGTTAGGAATGTATATTACAAAGAACTAAAAGATATAAATTTGCAAAAATTAAAAGATGAATTAAAACAAGAAGAAGCCGAAGAAGACTTAGGCACACCAGTAGCACGAGATGGTGGTACTAGAGAATTTAAAATTGAAGATGTTCCCGAGATTTCTCTAGATGACTTAGAATAAATTTTAAAAGGCATTCTAATTATTTTTTATATCAAATATATACACACCAAAACAAATTAATTTAATAATTCAGTAATCTTATCCATAATCTTGCAATATGATTTATCTAGAATATATTTAGCTTCATCTGGATTATCGTTTTTACGTTTTGTTGTCTTATTTCCGCTAGATAATTTTATTAAATCACAATTATCATTTTGAAAACGTTTTAAATTATAATACACACTAGCAATATCTCCTTCAAATGACGTGAGAAAATCTGTATTTAGGAGTTTTCTATTACCGACTTGTTCTTGCCGCATAAAATTATATTGAGTATGATGTGATAGTTTAAATTCTCGAATATTTGCACTAGTACTATTAGTATTAACTTGGTTTATAATACTAGCAGGGGCGGCTACACTAAATAAATCGAAATAATCTAGAAGCTCCCAATTTTTATCTATAAATATGGAATTATTCATTAAATCGGCATTTTTTATTGATTGATATGATTTTACTAGGTTCTTATAAGCTTTTAAAAAAGTATCTTTATTTTTAGGTTCTTTTGCCTTTTCCTGGATTTTAGATAAAACTGGTATAACATTATTATAAAAGTTCATAAAATATAGATTTGAATCACCAGAACAGAAATATCGAATTATATCTAGATTAGCCGGGTGTGTTATAAAATAATTAATTTTATCTAACGGTGTTTCACCTACATCATTAATTGTTCTTATAAGTGCCTGTCGATCATTATCTTCTTGTTTATGAATATCTATTTCTGGGGTATGATTCACCTGTGATGGAATTATATGTAACTTATTATAATATGAATGGCATAGATGAATAACTTGCCTATAATCGCCATTTGCACGTCCTATTATATCATCTCTAGCAGTACTATCTAATTGAAAACCTTCTGCTTTAGTTATACGTGTAATTAATTTATTTAAATCGTTGGGAGCAGGTTTCTCGATACGTAATAAGATCCCATAACGGAGTAATGACTGCATCTTTTTCTCTTTAATACTATTACTAGTGCAAATTACAGGGCATACCCATTTAATATGTGCCTTATCTTTAGCAGTCGGGCTAGATTTATTACCTTTTTGCCTAGTTATTACCGGTTTGGATATCACTATATCAATTAATTCTTGAATACCTGATGATTCAGTAATTCCGTTCAAACCATCTATTTCATCCATTATAATTGCTGTCTTTTTGAACCTATTTTTATTATCTAGAGCTACACTAACTCCTGATATACCACCGATCATATCTCGAATCTGTTTCTTACTACGAGTATCGCTTGCATTACATTCTATTATTTCATAACCATATTTTTGCAAAATTAGATGTGCTAGAGTTGTTTTTCCAATACCTGCAGTTCCATAGAGAATTAAAAATGGTTTAGGATCTGTATTTGCCTTATCGCTCAAATCATCGAGCCATTCTTTAACCTTATCTAGCTGGCTCTTTTGAATATAATATTCTGCTAATGTTTTAGGTCGATATTTTTCAGTCCATATTAAATCTTGCCTATTCTGTAATACGGTATTTTCCATATTTTAGTTATTTTTAATTATTTTATACGTTATACTTTTATATTTATAAAAATATGGAAAATTTAAAAATAAATGCATAAGAATTACTTTAATGATGACCGCCACCACCCATATGACCGCCACCCATATGACCACCCATATGACCACCACCACCCATATGACCACCCATATGACCGCCACCCATATGACCACCCAGATGAACATTACCAGGTTGTATACCGCCATGAACTATTTCACCGCTACTAGGTCTATGATGAGGCCTATAGTGATTGCCACCATAACCACCACCATACCAACCACCCCACCACCAATAGGGGTCATAAAATAATGCAGGATCATAATAATATTGTTCATCTAGAGGATATCCAGGTGCTAGAACTTCTACAGGTTGTAATACTACTTGTTCTGGTGTTGCTAGAGCCTGAGTTGTAGTCATTGGCAAACTATTAGAAAAAGTATTAGGCGATGGTATCATTAGATTGAGTTTATCATTATGTAAAACAAAATAAACTAAAATAATAACTATAATAACTAGCAGAATTATAATAATAATATTCATAATGGTTAGTACTTAAAATATTCAAAGAAAAATAAATAAAATTAATTCATAAAGCTTCTAGCAAGCTTTTAGCATACTCGCACATTGATGTCTGCGATTATTACTTAACAAATAAATAAATTCCCGCTTAATATCTGGAATATTAATAACACCACTAGAACCGATTCCCATTTCAATGAATTCTTTAGTAATCGCTGGAAAATTACCTAGCATTACTTCTGGAATTCCTAACTCTTGAAACTTTGCCATTATTTTATCTATTTCAGCCTGTCGTTCATCTTGTGTCCGCGTATTAGCATCTTGCTTTGCTAATTTAGCCTCCCGGGCTAGACGTTTAGCTGATTTGGTTGGTCGGGTTGTAGTTATTGCATTTGATGAATTCATTATTGCTTTTAATTTAATACTAGTTTGCTAGTTTGCTAGTTTGCTAGTTTGCTAGTTTGCTAGTTTGCTAGTTTGCTAGTTATTTTCGGAAAGTTATCTTTATATTGTTAATAAAAAGAAGTTCTAAAGAAACCTAAGTTCCTTTATTAGATATTTTAGCGTCGCAGTGTTTTTCACAGCATTTATATAATTTTTCTCTAGATTTTTGTAATTGTTTCATAGAAGGTTGACTGCATTTATCTTGTTCTTTCTTTGTTTTGTATGTCTTAACACATTCATACCTTTTATCGCTTTGTTGTTTTTCTGTTTTATCTTCATCTTCCTGTTCCTTAGAGCAATTTTTATGTAAACATTCATCTATAGCTGCAAATTTGGATTTTGAATTACGTTTAGATTTTAACTGTTTTATAACTTGTGCGCCTATTTTTTTACTAAATTCATTTAGTTGCGGGCATTTATTAGCAACGCAATGTTCTTCCATTGCCATTTTATCAAATAATCCTTTTTTCTTTGTTAGTTTTTCTTGGCAATTAAATTGTTTCATAAAATCTTTATTTTGACAGGATTGCAGTTCTTCATCAGGTATTCTTGCATTATGTGTGTCAATTACTTCTTGTTGGCATTTATCCCATCTACACATTGTTGCTTTCTCACATTCTTTGCGGACAGATGCATTTTTACCTAAAAAACGACATCCTTGTTTAGTATTCTTAATAAATTCTTTTTTATCCATTTTAAAATTAGGTATTCTAGAATTAGTATATCTTACAATCTTATATTATATTTAGATAAATAATAAATTATTTCCTAGACTTCTAGAAGAACAATAAAAGAAACAAAAACAAAACAAAAACAAAAAACAACAAAACAAAAACAAAAAACAAGAAAAAAACAACAAAACAAAAACAAAAAACAACAAAACAAAAACAAAAAACAAGAAAAAATATAAGAATGTATCATTACCAAGATTCATCACGCATATCATCAATCATAGCATCGTGATAATCATAATCAGGTATTTTATTAATTTCTAGGTGTGGATATTGTTGTTTAATTGTATTAAACTCGGTATGCGTTTCGATAATAGTTATTTTCTTTAGTGATTTTGGCAAGTAGTTAATTATGGATAAATGCCTATTTTCATCTAAATCTATATGTTCTATATTACTATTGGCTACAGCTTCTAAAGATAGAGAATTATCATACCAACCAATTAATATATATTTTAAACTAACAGGTAAATTAACTAACTTATATTTATAATATCCCATAAAATGAAGTTCTACTAAGTTTGGTGGATATTCTAGAATTGGATTATTGAACCCCTCAGGAATAAATAATGATTCCAAATTAATTAATCGTTTTAGAATAATTTCTAGATTAGATATATTTAAATCAGGTAAACACATCACACGAATAGAAAGTGGTAGATTTATCAAATTAAAATACTGTTCTAATTTTTCTAGTTTTTCTAAATCTTCTTGGTGGCTAGTGCTACTAGAATCATTTATTAGATATAAGTTTTCTAATTCGGGAGGATAAATCACTATTTTATCTTTGAAAGTATTGTTAGAAAAGTCTAATTTTTTTAATTTAATAGGTAAATTATAAGATGATTGGTTAATAGCATTATTTAAGTTTAATATTTTTACTGATTCTGGAATAAAATGTATTGGATGCTTATATATAGGTTCAGAATCATAGTTTAAGAATTCTAGTTGATATAAATTAATAGGTAAATTATCTAAAGGATAATCGTATTCACGAGTGAAAGATAAAACTTCTATGCTAGATGGTAGGTTATTTAAAGGAAATTTATACTCACCCATAAATAATAACACTATGATACTGCTAGGTAGCGATGGTAATGGATAATCTCTATTCCATCGACCAATAGTAATAGATAGATATTTATCTAGCGATGCAAAATCTTGAAATTCATCATAAATAACTACTCTAGATTTTCTTATTTCTGTTATTTCGGTATATGAAGTTGCCGAATAATTAAAACTCATTCTAGAAGAAGATAGGCAAGATATGCCAAGATATAAATATAAGTTTTAGTATTGTATAGTGTTATAAATAATATATTTTTCAATTTTATATTTTATATTTTAAGTTTGCTAGATTGCTAGATTGCTAGATTGCATAGTTATTAGCTGGTTAGGGAAAAAATAGAAAAAAGCTAGTTATATAATAGATATCTAGCGCTATCTAAACTTGCAAATGGGTGCTGGAACATTAGTTGAACTTATTGCCCGCGGCAATCAAGATGCTTTCCTAATTGGTAATCCCCAATTTTCATATTTCAAATCCGTGTATCGCCGCCATACTAATTTTGCAATTGAACCTATACGCCAGATATTTAGTGAATCTCCAGATTTTGGAAAACGTGTTGTTTGCACCATTGAAAAGAAAGGCGATTTATTAAGTGATATCCTCCTAGAGATTGAATTACCTGCCTTGGGAGAGAATCTTAGTTGGACTAATGGGATTGGATACTTTATGATAGATACAGTTGAATTGCAACTAGGTGGCGAGCCAATTGATCGCATTAGTGGTGATCTAATGGATGCCTGGATGGAACTCACTACTCAGCTTGGAATAAAAAATACATTATACTCTATGATTGGTAAGCAATCATCATTCAATAAGAACTCACAAAATGGTGTCTTGAAATTACTAGTTCCTTTGCCGTTTTGGTTTACTAGAAGCATTGAAAGAGCCTTGCCTCTGATTTCAATGCAATATATTGATGTGCGAGTAGTAGTCATATTTAAACCTTTCAATCAATGTTGGTGGAAACTTACAGATTCTACTCCCGCCACTATACCAAGTATTACCCGTGCAAATCTCATTTGTAATTATGTTTATCTAGATGTATTCGAACGTCAAAAGATGGCTGCAAATCCTATGTTTGAATACTTGATAGAACAATTTCAAATTGCACCAGTAAGTGGTATATCTGCAACTACTATGAATTATGTAGTCCAGGTGAATTTTAATCATCCGGTAAAAGAACTCATTTGGATGTATCGATCCCTAGTGGCCACTAATGCCAATGATTACTATAATTATGCTAATATATTAAATTATTTTACACCCCAAGAACTAAAATATGCGCCTTTTGATTCTCTCCAAATACGATTCAATGGTAATGACCGATTTGAAATGTTGCCATCTAACTTTTTCTATCTCTACCAACCGTATAGAGTGCATTCGTGTGGCACCTCGCAATATATCCATATATACAGTTTTGCACTCACCCCTGAAGGCGTGCAGCCATCCGGAACTTGTAATTTCAGTAAGCTAGATAATGTGTCTATGAATTTTAGCTGTGCTCCAAATTTGCAAGACGGTCAAATCTATATATACGCTACCAATTATAATATTTTGCGGATACAATCTGGTATGGCAGGGTTGATGTTTAGTTCTTAATGAGAAATTGAAAATAAGATATAAAAAATTAATGTAAATTTTGGATAAAATAAAAAAATTGAAAAAAAATGAATTAAACAGTTGTAATTTAGATTAATTATTCACAACAATTTTGATAGTTTGTTTGCCAAAATGAACCCCGATCTGGAGCTCTTAAACGCTCTGATATTATCATTTCTCATTGGGGAATGTCAGCTGTATGCGCTCATCAAAATTTTGATGAAATTGTTTATTCCTAATGACCATCATGAGGCCTTGCTTAATAAGACAGTGGATTATGAGAGTGCCTGTGATGGCATATTTTCACTTCTTGGCAGTTATTACCCTTCTGCTGGTATTGATATTTTTCCAGATTGCAAGGATTTACCATGGAATCATTACAAGGGCCTCCCAATTCGCATCAGTCAAGATCCCTATGGTTGGTGCTTTTACATTGCAGTACCTCGACGCCACGTGCTTTTTGGAGAGCATTATACTAAACTGCCATCGAATGCTACATATTCCAACTTTATGTCTGGAAACCAGCTTTGGTGGGAGTTTGGTTGGGATTTCAAAAATCCCTGCTGGTTTAATCCTATTCAACTACTCTCCGACATTAAGCGCGGACGTCCAAATGCATTTATGGATGCCGAAGTTCTGAGTTCAAAATACTTTATGAATGCGATCCAAAATGCTTTGGACATGTTGCTGAGCATTCACAAGATCAAGACTGGTGTCGAGTTTGCATTGCGTCCTTGTATTTCTTGGAGCAATCCGCGTCATCGAAAAATCAAGGCTGAACGTTTCGAAAAGGCAAAGCGGACAGCGTCTCGGGGCTTACAGTTCTAAGAAGGCAAAAAAGACGGCATCTTGCTAATTCTATTAATAACAACTTTTTTTTATGGAAAAATTACAAAATAAAAAACATAAATGCAATCATTCAATGCAATCATTCAATCCATTCAATCCATTCAATCCATCATATTTTAAATCTCATCTATTATATTAATGCTAGTTAGCATAGTTTTACGACAACATAGCCGATGCAACCCGAGCTCATCCATAATTTCACCTGCAATAGTCTTTTTAACATCTTGAATATTTATATTTATGACTAAGGGGTCAGAGTCGCTATTCATTGCTAATTTCTTTCGAAGGAGTTCGCGTTCATAATATTCATACTTATCTGATAGCAATTTGCCACAAGTCATACAACGAACCGGGATAATCATCTCTATATATACTTATATATTATTTGCATATCTTTTTAAACTATTAATACTCAATTTTTTATTTTGTTGTTATTATGTTGTATTTGGCATTATTTGGCATTACTTATCTATCACATATTGATACTATTTGCCGGTAGGGGTTCGTATACCTCCGGTATCTTGTTATAATACATATTATAATCTGTCGGTGCTACTTCATTTACTTTAGCTGCAACAAATGTATTTAATTTATTATTCAGGTCTGCAAATTCCTTTTGTAATTCTGCTAGGGTATAGTTTGTGGTATCATCTAATCCCAAGAATATAAATATATTTAAAGTATCATCAAATTGGCGTTCTGCTAGAAGTAATTCATTATAAGATTGTAGTGGATATATTTTTGCAACAACCGTATTACCTAACCCTGGTGGATTAGGTAATAAGGTATTATAAGCATTGTAGAATATTCGGGACATTTTAACTTGTAATTTACGAGCTAGAAAATTGCGTTGGATAGGGTCATCGGTTTTAATACCAAGTGTAAACGTAATAACCTTTTCTAAAAATAATTTATAATCTAGCAGGACTGGTATAGCAGTAATCATAGTCTCAATAGATATATCCTTAGTTCCTAGCCGCATTTTGAGTCGCTTATCTAGCTGATAGTCTTCCGCTTTGAGACTAACTATATCGGATTGATTAATTGAATTGCTAGCAGCGGCCATACCTCGCAAATATGAAGGAAAGAATGTCATATCGGAATTGGTATCTGTTCCGCAGTAGGCTTGATTATCATTAGTGCAGGGATTGGATGTGAATGCCTCTGTTGCCATAGATTGCAGCCAAGTAATAAATTCACGGGGATTAGTAAATCGCGCGCGATAAAAACGATATGCTAGATATACTAAAACTAGAATGGCAATGAGTTCTGGCTGTTTTCTAATTATGAAGATTAGGAAGACTATTACAAGTGTAATAAAAACAAGATTTTCATCTAGCATTTTGCCAGTTGTGAGGGTTTGGTGTGTGGTATGTGAGTGTGGGTGTGGGTATAGGTATGTTTGCAACTACTAATTAAGCATATTGTTTTTTTACTTATTTATTTTTTTGCTAATTGATATTAGATATCAATCTAGAACTAAATCAAGAACTAAATCTATATATAAATATGGCATTAGAAAAGGAATATTCTAAATCAAAATACCGCAATTACACTATTACTGATGAATTAGATATAAATGAAAGAAACAAGCTAGAACAAATTCACGATACATATAGGAAGCAACGCACGCGAATTACTTATTCATTCAATCAATACTTAATAAATAAATACTGTTGTTTTCAAACTCGATCTAGCTTTTGGTCGCTCTTTTCCCTTCTAGATAATATTACTGATTTGAGTGATCCTGATACAGCACTACCAAATAGTATTCACGCATTGCAAACAGCGGAAGCTATTCGACTAGATACCACTCGTGAATGGCCAGAATGGATGCCCTTAGTAGGCTTAATACATGATATGGGTAAGATTCTTTTTTTACATGGATGTGATGAAGATGGCACTAGCCGGACTACACAATGGGCAATCGTAGGAGATACCTTTATAACTGGGGCACCATTACCTGATTCTCTAGTTCTAGCAGAATATAATAACTTAAATCCTGACCATGTGGATGGTATTATAAAATATTCTCCTGGTTGTGGTTTGAAGAATACGAGTGTAGCTTTCGGTCATGATGAATATATGTATCGGCTCTTAGTTGCCAATGGGCATAAGATGCCATGTGAGGCGGAATACATTGTGAGATATCATTCGCTCTATGCCTGGCACTCTAGCGATGCATATGATTACTTACAGGACAAAAACGATATACAAATGAAAAAAATTGTAAAAGAATTCAATGAATTTGACTTATATACTAAGAATGATTCATTACCGCGAGAATGGACTCACAAATTGCGAACTTACTATTCTGGATTAGTTATGAAATATATTTCTCAAAGCACAATTATAAGATGGTGATGTAAAATATGCTTGCAAATTGTAAAAACGCTAGAATAAATTGGAACGAATTTGTTTAAATAATTCATCTAGCTGTTTATTCGTTTCTAAAGAAATACTAGATGTATATATATAGCGCGATATATAACCACGAATAGCTTCTTCATTTTTATCTAGAAGAGAATTAATATCATTTGAAATATCTTCAAAATTTGGAGGAATATTTATATTTTTTTTTTGGAATTTGACATCATCCATTGTAAAAATACAAAAGACAACAATATGACAATACAAAAGAAAACATACAAAACTAATAATCAATTTTTATAATGTTATGTTTTTCAAAGAATCTATAATTTTTTTAATATTTAGTTTTATAGTATCATCTTTCTTTCCAATATATACGGGGTGTTCTAAATCAAATGTATATATATTATTAGAATTATCTATTAAAACTTTTTCACCTTCTACAATATCTTCCCAAAGTGTAAT
>Ga0214921_10012548_pt1 | contig 10100 bp, 10 predicted proteins | sample LL1505_MetaG_FD_177992 | JGI IMG/M metagenome (GOLD analysis project Ga0214921, IMG submission 177992) | Freshwater microbial communities from Lake Lanier, Atlanta, Georgia, United States - LL-1505 | ecosystem: Environmental > Aquatic > Freshwater > Lake | place: USA: Georgia | collected...
ATTGTCATATTATTTACTAAATTTGCAAAATCTATACTTTTCGCATATTCTTTATTAATTTTTGCATTATTCATAACTTGACGACATGAATAACTATTATCTTTGATTATTTTTTCTTTTAAGTGATAAGGTAATTTATCTAATTTAGCATCTTTGTCTAATTTAGCATCTTTGTCTAATTTATCATCTTTGTCTAATTTATCATCTTTGTTTAAATAAGAAAATGTAATCCCACCACCATAAATTTCATTTTTTAATTCTAAATATTTATTTTTATATTTTAAATATTTTTGTTGATACATTTATAATTTTATAATACATTTATATTTTTAATAAAGAGCTTGAAATAATCTACTCAAGTAAATATTTTGATTTTATGAAGATATAATTAGTAAAATAGATTATTGATAGATCAGAAAAGTTCATCATCAGTAAATGCTTATTTATATTTAAAATATTATGTTGGAATACTTTTTTATGATAGTCAAAATACAATATTGTTTAATATTTGTATAAATACAATAAATGCTCAGTAATACAAATAATCAATTTGAATTAATATCCCAAATGTTAATTAATCATTGTAAGGAAAACAATCGTTTTGCATATAATATGGTAAATAGTAAGATGATAGGATTTGGAATAGTAGATAATTCTAACCAATTTTACACAAATTTATCAGTTGGTACTATCCCTTTACCACTTTTTACAAAACCACTTTTAGAATATATTGAACCAAAATCATATGTATCTGTAATTATAGTAAGTTATCAAAATCAATATGGTTTTATTTGGTCATCAAATCCAATTGTAAACAAAGAAGAACTATTATATGTCTTAAATAATAAATCAACAGAATCAACAGAATCAACTGAATCTACCGAATTTACTGAATCAACTGAATCAACTGAATCAACTGAATCAACTGAATCAACAGAATCAACTGAATCTACCGAATCTACCGAATCTACCGAATCTACCGAATCTACCGAATCTACTGAATCTACTGAATCAACAGAATCTACCGAATCAACCGAATCAATAAATTTTTATTCAGATAATTTTAAATTATATAATCTCCCAATAAATAGAATAGATTTAATTAAATTAGTAACAGATTCTGAATTAAAAATATATGGATTAAAAAATAAGTTATTTTATGAAGCAAAAATTATTAATAATTTTTCAGATTCTGAATTAAAAAATAGTAAATATGTTTTTTCCAAATTAAATATATGGTTTAAAATAAATCAATTTGAAGTACAATGTATTATGAATGAAAATACTAATATAGAAATAGATGAAAATACTAATATTGATAATAATATTGATAATAATATTGATAAAAATATAGAAATAGATGAAATTATAGAATTAGAATATGATTTAAATACAAATAAAGAACCAACAACAACTATAGAAATTATTTCAAATACGGGAATATATAATTTTAAAAAGTCATATATAGAATTAAACAAACAGGTTAATAAAATACTACAAAAATATGTACTAACACATAATTTAATAATGAATACAAATCAAGGCGATAAAATAATGTTAAATAAATTTATAAGATCAAATAAATTAAAAATCCCTTCTTACAATTTATTTTTTGAATATAATTATCCAATTCAAATATATTATAGTGACAAACATAGATAATTTTCAGATGGAATAAAAAATTAGATTAATTATAATGATTAAATAGTTTCTAGTTATAAAAATTAGATTAATTATAATGTGATGATTATAAATATTATCCACTTATAAAAAAATTATAACAGATTAATAAATATACATCTAGTAATATTGACTTATAAATGAACACACAAGAAATTGGAGAATTAAAAAAACATTATCAAAAAGTATTTTTAGAAAGAAATAAAAAATTAATACAAGAAACAGTTTTGGAAGTAACAAATAACTCAACAAAAAACTCAACTATAATATTAGAACTTTCATTAAAAAAAATATTAGACAAAGCATTGACTGAATCATTCTATGAAATTGAAAAAAAAATAGATTTAGTAATAAAAAATATAGAACAAACAATAATAAATAAAGCAAAAGCAAAATCATCAGAAATATTAGAAGCATCTAACATGTTAAAACTAACAGAAAATGAATATCAAAAAGCATTAGATACTGCAGCAATGATAATAAGTACTGCTGAAGAAAAAGCAAAAAATATAAAAAGTACTGCAGAAATGATAATAAGTACTGCTGAAGAAAAAGCAATAAATATAAAAAGTGTTACAGAAGAACAAGAGAAAACACAATTAGCAGAATTAGCAAAATTAGAAAAATTAAAAGAAGAATTAATAAAAGCAAATACAGAATTAACAAAATTAAATACAGAATTAATAAAATCAAACGAATTAGCAAAAGAAAAAGAATTAGAAAAAGCAAATGAATCTGCAAGAGAAATCACATTAGCAAAAGAAACCGAATTAGCAAAAACAAAAGAAGCATTAGCAAGATCACAAGCAGAATTAGCAAAAGCAGAAGAATTAGCAAAATTAATAAAATTAAAAGAAGAATTAACAAAAGCCAATGCAGAAATAACTAACACAAATGAAGAATTAAAAAAAGCCAATGCAGAATTAACTAAATCAAAAGAAGAATTAGAAAAATCAATTCAAATAGAAAAGCAAATGCGAGAAAACGAATTATTAAAAAAATCATCTGGTTGTTTTAGTTTAACCTTCATAGGAAAAAGCAGTAATTAATTTATCAATAAGATCATTTATTAAAAAAATAATTTATATGATACTTATATAATACAAATATCAAATGGATTCTATATGGAAAATAAACAGCAAATTTATTTTTAATGATGATTTATTATCAGATAGTACATATTTTTGTTCACATTGTTGTGCTCGTACGAATTTATTAAAATTTAGAAAACTACTAACTAAAGTAAATGATCCACCATATGAAATTATAAATAAATATGATCAATGTTCAGATATATATTCTCAACCTAAATTTTACACCAAATGTTATATATGCAATAGATATATAAAAGGTATTTTAAATGGACCAGATATAATTAAATTTTTAGACGAAGTTTTAAATTATCAATCAAAATGTAATAATTTATCTGATAAAACATCTGATAAATCACCAGAAATAAAACCAGAATGTGAGAGCAGTATATGTTTACAATTGGGAAAAATATCAGTATGGTATTATCATGGATCATATGATGATTTTGGTTTTTATATAAAAAACAGATATAATTTAAATTCATCTCAAACAAAAAATTTTTATCAAAGTATTAATGAATTATATGGATTACCATCATTAGAAACAATTAATGAAAAGGCAGAATATATATTTGATATTATAGATCCAAATGATTATAAAACAAATTATTTTTGATTATTTTTATTTTGATTATTTTTTATTTTTTTATGATAATTTAAAATAACATTTTCGAATGTTGGATCTGGGCGAAAAACAATAACTCTTTTTGATTTTAAAAATTGATAATATTTTAATAAATTTTTAATTTTTTTTCTTTCCAAATAATCTTTATACATTAAATAACAAATAATTACTGTTGCTGATCGCTGCATTCCAGCATAACAATGAACATAAACATTATAACCATTTGATAAATTTTCATGAATAATTGGACATATTTTTGGCAAACTGATTGACATTACAAGTTGATCAATATCTCTATGTGAATCATCTAATGGAATTCTGACATATTTAAAATTAGAATTATTGATAGTTTTATAAAAATCTGGAAAATCCAAATCATTTGAACAATTTATGACAAAATTAATATCCTTGTCTATTAAAAATGTTTTACTCATCGCAGCATCATAATTTCCCAAATACAGACCTGGAATAATTTCATTATAATTATCATCAGTTGTTGGATTTGTAATTTTTTCATAAACTAATTTTATGTCTCTAATGATATTATTTTTGATTGAACTAATAATTAGGCTCATCTTAAAATCTTAACTTAATATAATAAGATGATATAAAAAATATCTATTATTTGTTATATTATTTAAATAAGTTGATAGTATTTTTATTTATATAAATTATTATTTTGGTAGTATCGATATGTCATATAAATAATAAATATAATAATATTTAATAATAATGATTTTTTAATTCAGTTACTTCTGATGATCCAATAACATATGCCGTTGAGTATTTAAAATTTGCAATATATTTTTTAGATTTATAATCATGTTTTGAAACAATTAGATAAAATGTTTCACCAGCTATAAATTTCAAATCATATTGTATCGGAATTGAAATAATATTTGAATAGGGAATTGGAATTGGTTTGGATAGAGGATATGGACTTGGATTATGATTTATTTTTTGACATAAATTTAGTTCAGAAACTGGATCTTTTAAAACTTTTTTAATATTAGAGATTATTTCTTTTGATTTGAATTTTAAATCTGATAATAATTTTGTATTATAATCTTTTATAGAAGTAACCGAACATGGGCCACATTGATAATCATAATCACTTAATTCTTGTGGTGTGGCATCAATAACATGCCAATCATTATTAAAGTAAGCTTCGTTCCAACAATGAAAGTTCCATATTGATCCATTATAATAGTTATCTATTTTTTTATTATTTACAAATAGAATATTATTATATTCAGTTTGCGTTGTTCTAATATGTGCTGAATTTTCATTATATATAAATCTTGTTGGTATACACATATTTCTTAACATAGTCATTAACAAATAAGAAAATACCCAACATTGACCATATTTGACTGCTAAATTATTATTTGATTCAAAATTCATTATTATGTCTATTGATGATGTCCATTCTGATGGTTTTATTCCATCATTATAATTATTCTCATTATTACCCCATCTTCCACATAATAAATCGTGAGCTTCTTCACTAGAATTATTACATGAATTACATTTATCTGTCATATATCTGCATATATACACAGGATCACAACGTTGTTCGTCAGTTAATTGATTGATGTAATATGCCATATATTTATAAATTAGTGGATGAAATTGATTCAATTCCCATTGTTTATTTATATTTCTATAATACTTAATTGATGTACTAAAAACATTTTCTTTTATAAAATCTTCATCTAATTTTCCAAACATTTTTTCATCATAAGGATTAAATACAACATATATCTTCATTATAGATTTATGTTTATTTCCAATATATAATTTATACTCACCTGTTGGTAAACTCATATGATATGGATAATAATTTTTTAAATTATATGAGTTATTATAATTTGTATCAGAAGCATATATAGTTATTGCTTTAGCGTGTTTTTTAGTACATAATTTAAAATGAAGATTACGTGTACAAATGGATGTTCCATTTTGCAATATCTTAAAATTTGTTCCAATTGGAATAACATTATTTGGTAAATCATCTAATTTAGGCATTACCAGATTATTTTTTACTATTGTAAATTGTCGCGGCATCTATAATTTTATAATATATATAAATTGGATATAGGTACGATAATATCAACCATAATTGTCAACCATAATTGTCAACTACAATTGTCAACCATATATATTTATCTATTAACCAAATTTTTTCAAAATAAAAAATACCGCAAATATTTTACCTACTTATCTTGACAAATATATACGATTTTTATAAATATTCAACACAAGATGAAGTCAAACATCAAATAGAAAATTATAAAAAAATTAGGAAAAAATTATTAAATGAAATCTATACTATAGAAAATATAAAATCACTAAAACCAAGATATGATGAATTATGGAAACTTGTTAGAGAGAAAATATATAAATTAGAAAAATTTAAAAATGCGGATACTGGACTAAAAACTGGTATATTTTCTTATAATAATATGTTCATTTGGAATACAATAGATGATATTGTATCAGATAAAAATATCTATTCTCAATTTGAAAATAATTTCTTAAGATTAAGAAAATTATATAAAAAATATATCAAGGAAATTAAGAAAATTAATTTAATAGATAATATCAAGCTATTAAAAAAAATAAAAAGTAGTATTGTTAGAACAGAAACTCTAGTTAATATATTATATTTTTATGGATGGAACATTGATAGAATTAAAAATGAAGATGGTCAATGAGAATGGTTTAGTAATATGGTAAGCTTATATTATAAATCAGATGAGGAAGATTTAATATCTAATTTAAAAAAATTAAATAAAATTAAAAATTTAAATACAAAGAAAATAAATACTATCACAACTAATATTATTAAAGAATTTAAAAATATTATAAACAAAAGTAATATTTTTTTTAAAGTTAGATGATATTTTTGAAGATATTTTTGAAGATATTTTTGAAAAGGTTTGTATTATAAATTTTTTATTATAATACAAATATTATAAAAATGATCACTTATTTTTCGCCTCAATTTGAAGATAAACAAATATTAATCAAGGGTTTTACTGGTTTATGGTTTATAAATCGTGCTTATCATATTAAACAAATTTATCTTAATAATATGCATCGACTTAAATCAAAAGGTTTTACTGATATTGATATTTTTAATAATTTAATAAATAATAGTTCAGAATTAATTGTAAAAATAGATGATTTAAATTTTTTAACACACAATACATATCCATATTCTAGACCAAAAAATAGTGTTCATTATTTATATTGGACAAAAAATAATCATATGCATAAGGATGTATTAAATAATTTAATTAAATCTAATATAATTGATTCAAATACAAACTATATGATCTGGCAAAATTCACCAAAATCACAATCAATTAAAACCATTAAACATTATCATATTGTATTACAGCAACAAAATCCAAAACAAATCCCAATCCCAATCCCAATCCCAATCCCAATACCAATCCAAAATCAAACTAATTTTTTAAAAAAAATAATAATAGTGGCTAGACATGGACCTAGAGAACCAATTTTACATCTACCGAAATTAAAACCATTTAATTCATCTATTAATAATGATATTGATATGACAAAAGATTTAGATCATCATATAATTGATGCAAAATTAACCCCGCATGGAAAGAAATTCTGTAAAGATTTTGGTACTTATATTGAAAAAATTTTTCAACCATACTTTAAATTTGATGTAGAAAAAACATTTTTTGGAAGTTCAGATATTGATAGAGCTATTGAATCAGCTTTATGTTTTCATCAAGGATTATTTAATTCAGATTTGTCTAAATCAGAATTGAATGTTTTAAATGAACTAATGGGTGACATTATTTTATCACCCAAGGAGAAAATAGAATATAAGGATTTACATGATAATATGAAATTAAAATCAATTGCATCGGTAAATGATAAACAATTGATAGATCAGGAGATAAAGGATTGTTTTGGTTATTCAATACAAAATATCAAGGATTATTTTAATGTAATATCAACAATTAGAGTATATCAGGAACATTCGATGGAATTACCACCGGCATGTACACCAGAATTAATTTCAAAAATAGATAAAATTGCAACAGAATATTATTATGAATTATTTTCAACAAAATTTAAACATATCTTTACCAACAGACTAATAAAACTAATTAAACAAATTATTTTAGATAAAGATATAACTTTTGCATATTTATCAACACATGATGTTGTTGTTTATCCTTTGGTTTCAAGATTTACTAATAATATTATTAAATTACCAGAATTTTGTTCAAGTCTTAGAATAGAAATATGGGATAATGATACAAGAATATATTATGATGATAATTTAATAGCACATTTAAAATAATTTTGTTTTTTAATGATCAAATATATAATTTGACTCATAATTAATAGAAAAAAATAATTAGAACAAATTAAATTAGTTGTCCAAAATTGATTTTCAATCAGAGGTGCATACATCATTTTCAAAATAGATAATGGTGAAAATATCATTATATTATTCGAATCTGGTCTAAATAATATATTTCCAATTAAATGTAGATCATAAATAAAATATATATGTATAAGTAAAAAAATTATAAATTTTAACATAGAATTTATAATTTTTTAAAACAAAAACAAAAACAAAAACAAAAACAAAAACAAAAACAAAAACAAAAACAAAAACAAAAACAAAAACAAAAACAAAAACAAAATCATCTATCATATTATAGTTCAAAATATTGACTAAATAATGTCATCTATCATATAAGACTATATGATGGATGACATTATGAAAAATAATTTATATAAATTATTTTGCTATTTTATATAAATTATAATAAATAATGACAATGCATTTTACATATCCTCGCCTAAAAAAATTTATAACTGTATATTTATCTAATTCAGATTCTGAATTAAAGAAATTAGAAAAATCACAACAATATATTAGAGAATTTAGAAATAAATCATTTGATAATTTTAATTTGGAAAAATCAAGAATTTTACAATTATCTGTTTTATTATATAGATTTAAAGAAGAATTAGAAGTTGGTGAAATATTTTGGAAAATAACAAGAACAATGATTTTAGCAATATTAACAAATAGTCCCAAAACCGAATCAGCAATTTCAGATTATCTTAAATATTTTGACTTATGGAAAAATAATGATTTAGATAAACTTGTTTTAGAAGTTGCGTCCGTCTATTTTAATATCGCAGAAACAAAAAAATCTTTTGGTCCAGACAATGAAGAAAATATTCATATTGATAAAACCCTAAATAATATAACCACACAATGTGAAAAACTTAATATTATGGATAAAGTATTAGAAGCTACTGATGAAATCAAAATGGCAAAAGCTAATATCATCGCACCAATTGTAATTAAAGCATATTGGGATAAAATAGAAGATGATATTAAAAATGATAATTATGAAACAATCATATCAAATCTAATTGAACTTAAACAAAATATGAAACTAATATTGCCTAAATCTGAATTTAATAAACCAAACTATTTATTAGATGAGTGTATCGATATTGATTTTTTTAAACAGATGATGACGCATAAAGTTTTTGATAAAACTAATCTCAGATCATTATTAACTATTGTTATTATATTTTTAAAAGAATGGGATTCAGCAGAATTTATACAATTATATGATAATGAACAATTAAAAATTATGGCTTTAATTGATACAGAATTATTTCCTAGAGCTTTTAGAATAGTATTAGAATATATTACAGATTTAGTAAGTAATTTTATTTTGAGAATAGAAGCATGGAAAAAATTATTAAGTGAATCAAGTTAATCGAGTGAATCAATTAAATCAACTTAATCCAAATCAAATAATAGCTCAATAAAATTTGAATATTTAATTATTTAACCGACATTTATATCAATTATTAAACTAATTTTATACAGATGGAAGATACATCAAAAATTTTCAAATCACTTAGAGGAGTAACAAAATTTAGATCAAAAAATGGAAAACATACAATCAAAGAGATTAGTATTAAAAATATCTTTGATTGTTATTCACAAAATATTATTATTATTCCAGAATTTCAACGATTATTAGATTCAGAAAAAGTAAATAATATGATTACAAGATATAAAAAAGATGGTGAATCATTTAGATTTTTAACAAATTATATCCAATTAATATGTATAGATAATAATAAATATTTAGTACTTGATGGACAACATAGATTAAATATGTATGAAAAATTAGTAGAAGATAAAGTTATAAATGACGAAACAACAATTTTAGTTAATATTATTAATGAGACGAATGAAGATGAAATATATGAATTATATAAAAATTTAAATTATGATATTAGTAATCAATTAAAACCGTCAAATCAATCAGTTGGATCTGATCAATCTGTAAAATTAGATGATAGTTTAAAAATATTTTGTAGAAAATTAAAATATTCCCAACTTAATGAATTGTTAGGACAACATTCAAAAAGATTTTTATCAAATAGTAAATTTATATATTCATTAGATGAATTTATAAATATTCTTTATAATAATTCATATATCGAAGCATTTCCAACATCAACAGCTTCAGAAGCTTATGAATATTTAATGAAAGCAAATGCATTATTTTTAAGATGTTATTATACTGAAAATATAATGAAAAATATTATATTTAATTGTGTAGAAGAAGCTAATTTCAAAAAGAATTTTATATTAAATTTTAAACAGA
>Ga0214921_10012549_pt1 | contig 10099 bp, 11 predicted proteins | sample LL1505_MetaG_FD_177992 | JGI IMG/M metagenome (GOLD analysis project Ga0214921, IMG submission 177992) | Freshwater microbial communities from Lake Lanier, Atlanta, Georgia, United States - LL-1505 | ecosystem: Environmental > Aquatic > Freshwater > Lake | place: USA: Georgia | collected...
ATGTATGAAATTATTGGAATGACAACTGATCAAATAAAATTAAAAAATTTACAGGAGATTCAGACGCCTGCAAAAATTTGTGTTAATTTGGGAAGATATGGAAATAGTGAATATTTTATTTTTGATAAAGAAGATAATATTGGATATTTGCAAGTAAATGGAATAGAAAATTTGGAATATAATGGCTGTATTAAAAGAATCGGAAAACAAGTTGAATTAAATGTTTCACCAATATTTACAAATGATAAAGTATTGGCTATAAAGGATTATGGAATAACTGGGAATTATCTGGGAGAAAAAATAATTGAAGATAAACATATATCAGATGGTTGTATAAAAATGAATCATATTGGAGATGGAATAATAGAGAATAGACATTTTGGAAAAAGTATAATAAATGGTACAAATATAGAAGAAAAATGTATAAGTGGGCGACATATGAAGGATGGATTTATAAAAAACAATCATTTTGGAACTGGAATTATAACAGAGAGAGAATTAGCAAGTGAATGTATTAATATGACTCACTTAAAATCTGCAATTATTTTAAGTAAACATATTTCAAAAAAAAGTATAAGTGGAGAAAATATTATGGATAATACAATTGAAAGAAAAAATTTAATGGATAAAATAATTGATAGTGTTAATTTAAATGATGGTATTATTTTAGCAAATCATATATATAATGGACAAATAGAAGAACGCCATTTAAAACAAAATATTATTAATGAGAATCATATTATTAATCGTGAAATAAAAGGAAGACATATTGATGATGGTGTGATAGAACATCGACATTTTGGGATTGGTCTAATTGATGGACTTAATTTAGGAGGTGGAAATATAAAAGAACAAAGTATAAATGAAAAGCATATTGTTCGAAATAGTATTATGGATTGGCATATATATAGTGACCAAATTAAACGGCATCATTTGGAAGATAATATAATTGATGGTAATAAAATAATAGATGGGGCAATTATAGAAAGGCATATTGGAAATAATATTATTGGGCAACAACATATAAAAAGAGGATCTATCAATACAACTCATTTAGCACTTAATGTGATTGATGAAAAACATATTATTAATAGTAGTATTAAAACAAATAAGATAATGGATGGGGCAATAATAGACTCAAAATTAGCTGAAAGTAGTATAACAACGGGGAAAATAAAGGATAGAACAATTACAAATGATAAATTAAAGTTACCATTTATAAAAATAGAAACTGACCAAATGTTTGTATGCCCACAAGTAGTTAATCTGGGGGATTCATTACATATTGGATTAAATAATAATTATATGATACCAAGAAAAAGAGATGGTGTTGTAGAATTTATGGGGGCAGTAAGATTTGGAGATGAAGGTAGTGGACAGAAAATGGAGGTAAATATGGAATTAGATGTGAGAGGAAAATTTAGAATTGGTGGAGAAGAAATATTTTATTTGGGAGAAATTCGTGGTTTTGCAAGAGGAGTTAAAATAGATGATAAAAAATGGGCGATATGTGATGGAAAACGTGTGAAAAGAAGTCAGTATTATGAATTATACAAAATAATGCAGGAAAAAAAGGAAGATGGTGATGATTTTTATTTACCAGATATCAAACACGATGCAATTGATTATTACATTCGACATTCATAGTATAAAATATGATGCAATTTTACATTGTGCGTGTATATGATTGATTAATTGCTTGTGCAGTCATACTACATGCTAAAATAACAAATAATAATATTGTAATATTCATTCCTTTATTTTTGTTAGGCTTATTATTATTATAATTAGGATTATTACATTCACCAGAAAGTTGAAAATATACTATAATTAAAGATAAAATTAGACAAACTAGAAAAAAAATAAATATAACAAATCCAATTTTTGATAATATAATATCTGGCTTACTCATTATATAATATTATATAATATCTAGATATTATATAATTCTAAATAAATTCAAATAAATTCGCCGCCACAATCGCAACATTTTATAACATATTTCTTTGATAAACATATTGGTTACAAAATGTTGCAAATTCGGCGGCGGATTATATCTAAATAAATTCAAATAAATTCAAATAAATCCAAATAAATCCAAATAAAATTGTATGCATTTTGGGGGTTAGCACCTTTATCTCTAACTACACGTATGTGTAGTTAGAGAAAAAAGGGGTTTTTTGGGGGTTAGCACCTTTATCTCTAACTACACGTATGTGTAGTTAGAGAAAAAAGGGGCTAGGGGTATATTTAAAGATTATATCATATTATGGTATATAAAATGTCAGAAAATACAGAAGACGAAAATATATTAAATGGAAAAGATGATAGTGGTGAATTATTAAAAATGAGTGAATTGAATGTACAATCTCAAACAATATTAATATCATTGTATAATTTAAGAACATCCATTAAAAATATTGAATGTAATTTTAGAAATTATGAGAAAGAATCAATAAAATTTATAAGACAATTAAGAAAAAATCAGAAATCACGAGGAACCATGAAAAAACTAGAAGATAAGAAAGATAGAGAACCATCTGGATTTGCAAAGAAAACAAAGATTAAAAAAGAATTAATCGATTTTTTAAAAAATAATGAAGTAATTTTAGTAACAAATGAAATTATTTTAGAAGAAGAATCAAAAGATGAATCAAAATTTGAAAAATTAGATGATGAAAATATGATTAATCGACCATCAACAACAAAAATAATAAATCGTTATATAAAAGATAAAGGACTGCAGAATTCAACAAATAGGCAATTTTTTATACCAGATGATAAATTGAAGAAAATTTTATCACCATTAGAAACATTAGATAAAAAAAATGGAGGTTATCGCTGTTTTAATTTACAAAAATACATTAAGCATTTATTTATGTAAGTTCGGTAAGTTCGGTAAGTTCTCTAATTTATGACAACAAAATAAAAAAATTGGTATAAGATATTTTTTATCTATGTGATTCTTTAAGAATGTTTCAATTTCATTAAATTGGAAATTTTTTTTATAAATTTTTTGAGAAATCAATTCTAATTTATCTTTTTCTATATTTTTCATAAAAATATTTCGCGCTTTTTGGATTGTTTCAATATTTATATCATATTCACTATTTTTTATTATTTCTTCAATAATACTATATTGTAAAATAAGTTGCAATGATTTTGAACAATTCATATTTTTTATTTTTGGAGTATAATCGCAACCACATAATATGCACATATCTACAAATTTTGGATAATCTATATTAAGCCCCTCCAAAATATTATCCAAAGAATATATTTGGAAGTTTTCTTCTCGTATACAAAAATTTTTAAGAACTTTTTTTGCTCCAAATACTAATAAATCAGAATCATCTGAAAGTATATAATCAATCTTATTATTTTTACTAAGTTGAGCCAGTATAAAATCAGATTCTTCATTTTCTCTTATAACAGGTATACCAAGAATTTCAAAAAAATAAAGAATATCTTGAATCATTGTTTGCGTAAATATAACACATTTTTTTTCCAATTTAATTATTTGATTATCAATATTTTTGTTTGTTGTTGGACTATTATTCTCATTTTTTTTATTCATGAAAAAACATAAGTCATCATATAATTTCTGTCTTTTATATGCTCTTTTTTCTAAAATATTATTTTTTTCAGTTGGTGCATCACCATCTAATACATAAACAGGTAAAATATTATGACGAAATAAAAGATTTATTTGTCGTAAAAAACACTCAATTGGATTATTATTATTATAAATAAATCGATAAAGAAATAATGAGAAATCGATTCCAATAATTTTTGAATTTAATTTATCAAACGTAGTTTTTTTTATATAATTTATATTTTTAAGGATTGAATTAAAATTTTTTATTCCCATTGCAATATTATAGTAACAAAATATAGAAAATCTATATTTCGCAAATTTTATATTATATAGCTAAAATCATTTTTTTATCTATTTTCTTATCTATTTTCTTCATTCTTTTATTTATTTCATTTGCAAATTCTTTACTTCTTAATAAATCTAATAATATATGTTGATATGATTCTCCAATTTTACCACAAAATCCTAAGATTAAAAATTCTTCTAAACATTTTAATTTATCAGTATGTTTTTTTAATTTATTTTTACATTTAAATAACATTAACCATAATAATCCTGTTCTTAAAATTATATAACTAAATGCAGCGGCTTCTTGATTATAATTTACTAAATATAAATTATCTATTTTTTCTATATTATTAATTTTTAATAATTTTGCACAATTTATAAAAGAATTTTCAGCATCTTCTAATAAATTTGAATGAAGTATTTTTTTAGTATTATTCTTACATAAATTATATAAAAAAATAGCACATAATTCGGTGTATGCTTCATTTATATTTAATTTATTACAATGGTTTAACTGGAAATTGCCTAATTCTGGAATTAAATTTTGATTGATAATATCTAAATCATAATGAATACTATGCAATGTTTCATGTATTAATACTTTTTCAAGTTCATCTTTTCTCCAAATATATATATTTCCGTTATTAACATAAGTAGATGCACTATTTATTTCATTTATTCCAATATTTTTAATAAATTTTTTTGAAATTGGTACTGGAATAATATTTATATAAATATGTGGCATGAAATTAAATTGTCTATATTTATTATTTAAATTTATACGTAAATAAATAACAAAAAAATAAAATTTTGATAAATTATAAATAAAATTTTTAGATTTATTTGAAACAAAATGAAACTGAATGTTTTCTCCTGTTGATAAATCTAGAGAAAATGTATATTTATTTATAATTGATTTATCGATAATTTCTTTTAATTTAATAGATAATTGTTCTGATAAAAATGGCGATAATATAAATAAATTATATAATTCTATTTTTTGATTATTATTTAATTTTATTATTTGATTTATTTTTATATCTTTCCAAAAATTATTAATAAAATTTTTATGTAAATCAATAAAATTCATACGATATTTAAATAATAGATAAAATTTTTTCAATATCCAATTCAATTTTTTCAAAATCAAATGCATTTTCATTTTCTTCATTTATCCATCCTTTAAACACTTTTTTACTATCAATCAAAAATAAATATATATTTAATTTCGGGGTTTTATATAAATATATTCCATATTCATTATTTATTTTAAAATAATCATTATTTATTTTTATACATTTTACATCTTTTGTTTTTTTAAGAGAGATTGGAATAAATAAATTTTTTTTTAATATATTATATTTTACAATATCATTAAATATTTGAATACGTATAATCAAATCGCCATCTTCTTTATACTTATGATGAGAGTGTCCTTTTTTTGGAAAAATATATGTAGTTTTATCTAAATCAAATTCTAAATTAAATAAAAATTTTTCCTCAATTTGCTCAAATTTTTTATTATTTTTTATATAACGATTTATTCTAATTTTTTTTGCTTTACATATCATTATATCATCAATTGAAACATTTATTTTTTTCTCAATATTTTCATATTTTAAATATTGTTTATGGTCTTTATGGTCTTTCTGGTCTTTATGGTCTTTATGGTAATTGACTGTATGATTATTACTCTTCTTAATTGCCTCGGAAATAGATGATTTTGTTTTATTTAAAATATCAAAAAAATTAATATCTTTCTGAATTTTTATATTTTCCATATTTGGCATAGAAGTAAAACTATGAATTGTAAATTTTATATCAGGTCCTCCTAATATATCATCAAATGATCCCATAAATGGATTATTCTCCTGTGAAGAAAAAAAACCATTTATAAATGAATCCATATCAGTATTTTGAAAGAATTGATTAAAAATTGAAAATGGATCAATATTACCGAGTCCTTCTGGAATTCCCATATCATAATTTCTTCTTTTATTTTGATCAGATAAAATTGCATATGCGCCAGTAATATTTTTAAATTGGTCTTCTGCATCTATATCTTTATTTTTATCGGGATGATATTTAATTGCTAGTCTCCGATATGCTTTTTTAATTTCATCATTTGTTGAATTTGGTTCAACACCCAAAATATCATATAAATTATTTTTATTCATTGAATTAAAATAATAAATAATTTTTAAACTTTAATTTTACGAATGGTTTGAATATCCCAATATATATTCATAAAATTATATATAAATGCTTCCAAGTGTATAATTTGTTTATTTCCTCTATTACTTGTATTACTATAAAGACATGCTTTTTCTAAAATCATTCTTTTTTTATAATCAGAAATATTATCATCATTTGCAATTAAATCTATAAATACATATACAATTTCATCATAAGAAAAATGATAAACATATAAATCATATAAAATATTACGTAGTTCTTCAATAAATAAATCAGATATTTTATTTTTAGTTGTTATTTTTAAATATATTTTATTAATAAAATTCTTCAAAGAATTTTTATACAATATTTCTTTATTAAAATTAGTCATTAATCCAATATTTTTTAAAAAACTATTAAAATTATATTCATTCATTCCTAATTTAATTTCATCAATTATTAATTTTATATCTATATCTGGATAAAATTTTTTATAAAAATCAATATAAAAATTTCTATCTGGATTATTTATATTTATTGAATTTAATGTTGAAAAAATTGATTTATCAATTTTATTTGAATTTGAAGATATGCAAATAAAATTTGCATTATCTTCATTGTTTTTTATAACATTCTGTAAAGATTCAAATGCAATTCCCCCAAATTTATCAATATTCCAAACAATAATATTCTTTTTATTCCCTGTAATAATATTTGGAGCATTACTAATTTCTTCAATATATTCACCAACAATGCTTCTATCATTAATTCCATATTCAGATGGATTTACTTCAATATGATTTTTTGACATTTTTACATTGAATACAATATTTTTATTATTTAATAATTTATGCTCATAATTTGATGTAATAAATTTATCATTTGAAAATATATAATTCAATATTTTTTCAATAAATAAATTTGATAAAAAAGAGTTTTGACATGTAATTAATATTGGAGAATAATTTTTTGTTATATTGCAATCTGGATTAATTTTTTTAAAAAAATTAAATGAATTTTTCAATAAATTTTCATAAAAATATTCTTTTATATTTTCAGGAATAGTTATTTCCATTTTATTAGTATTAATTGTTATAATATTTTTAAGTTCTACTGCAATATTTATCTAAAAATAATGTATATAATTTCATTTGATATTTTTTTGTATTAATCTGATTTATATGTTCTTTATTATCCAAATATGAATTATTTGTTATATTATCCGATATTACATTAATTTTTGTATATAATTTACGTAAATTATTTGAAATAATTGATTTAAGATTTGTTCCATTATCTTCAATCCAATCTGAACCATTCCAAAAATAACAATCATTCTTTTTATTTCTTTTAATTGGATAATTTTCTTTTGTTATACCTTCAAAATAATATTTTCCTAATAATTCAACATCAGATTCGATATCTTTATATGATAAATATTGATTAATAACATCAATTGGTATATTTATTCTCTCATTTTTTATTTCTTTATTTGGATTATTCTTATTATCAGATGGTTCCAAATTATCACAAGTTTGATCACAGGTATTATCATTTAGCTGACATTCTATTTTTGAGTGATTAGAAGATAAATCATCTTGTTTTTTATCATTTTGATTATTTGATTTTTCCAAATCATTTATTCTATTTTTTAATAAATTAATTTCAGCTAATAATAATTCAGTAATAGATTTAGAAATATTATTTTCTATTTTATTTATTTTTATATTTTTAATACAATTGTTTAAATTTATATGTTTATTAAAATAAGTTTTTCTATAATAAAATTTATTACATTTTGGACAAAACATATAAGATTATTTAAATTATTATATATATTTTTTATTTAAAAAAAACGTTATATATTATAAATATTATGGAAAAAACATGGGTACGATCTGAAGATAAAACTTTTAGAAATTCTAGAAAAAAAAAAGATTTTAGTGGACCAGATTTTTATAATGATAATTGGATAGGATATAAAAAAAATTTTAAAAAAGAAGAAATAAAAATCATTAATAAACCAGATATTTTTAATATTAATAATAACGAGTCTGAATTAATTGACGAAAACTTTTCTTGGATAAAAAATTGTATTTTATAATTAAAAGTTTAAAATTATTATTATTATTATTATTATTATTAGTTATGTCAGATATAGAAATATCAAAATTAATATATATTAAAGAAAATGACAATTTAAATGAAATTGCAACATTTATAATTGATGCAAATCATTGGAAACAGCCATCAAATGATTTAGATATAGTAAAAATTACTTCTTTTATTGCAAATGTTGCAACTCAAACATTATTAAAATCACAAAAAAGAGGATTTGATAAATTTGATGTAATAGTTTATTTAGAAAAATTTAAAGTTGGACATTTAAACTATAAATTTGTTAAATATTTAGCAGATATACTAAAATCACTTTTCCCAGAAAAATTAGGAAAAGCAACTCTAATTGATCCACCCATATTTTTTATTACAGGTTATGATATAGTTAAAACATTTTTAGATAAACCAACTAGAAAAAAATTAGTGTTATTATCAACAAAAGATAATAAGATAGTATATATTGATGATTTTGATACTTCATAGTTACTAATAGTAACTAATTTCCAACCCACCATGTTTGATGTAAATTTTGCGATGAAGAACAATTTTTTAATTGTAATTTAGTAACATTACCATTATTTGACCCTTGTTTAGAAGACAGATCATCAAATTTATAACTTTTATTAGAATTATTTGGATTTCTTATAAAGTTATCAACTGCAATACATTGATTTTGTTGAGAAACAGATGAAAGTTGCATATTTGGCATCCAATTAAATTTTTGATTTGATGTTGGAGGAATACTGCATTTATCACTAAAAATATCACCTAAACTGTTAGTTGTCATGCAATTACCAGTATATTTATTTATGATAGATACAGTACTATCTGAATTATTTTGCAATGTCCAATATTGAATTGGAGTATAATGTTTATCATCTAAATATATAATTGATGATTCTTTTGTTCCAAAAGTAGGTGTTGCAACTTGATTATGACCAACGCATAATAATGGACCGGCACCTGCGTGTACACCACCAGTTGATCCAGGTGGTCCATTAACACCTGGTGGTCCTTGTGGTCCTCTTTTTATATTTACATTTGATATATTATTCTGTGATTTTATTTGATTAGTAAGGTTTTTTGAATTTGTTTCTTGGTTTATAATTTGCTGATGCATTCTATTTATTTGTCCACTTTTAATAAACATAGCTATAAATGCATAAACACCAAGTAATGAAATTAGTCCAATAAATACAAAAGCAATCCAGAATATATTATTTTCACCAGTAATATATTTTATAGTATTTTGATTAAGAGCCATTATATATTATATTTATATAAGAAAAAATGATTTTTTATTATTTAAAAGTTTTAGATAATAAAATTAATATGATTGCTAAAAAAGTGAAAGATGATGATAAAATTGATGAAATTACATCACAAATATCACGTATTATCATTAATAATTTTCCAAAAGAAATAATTGAAATGAATGAAAAAATTATTCCAAAAGATGATGACGATATTTTAAGTAATTTTAATCATATTCCAGAAAAAGAATATCAAGATATCGTATATTATTACAATTTATGTTATTTATTAATTGAATACTTAAATTGTATAAAAACATTAAAACTAAATGAAATCCAAAAAAAGAAAATAAATAACTTAATTCATCAAATTTATGAGAAAGTAGTTATTTATCAAAAACATATTGACTTAAACCCGACTAACCCAGTGAATAGAGATTTAAATGATAAAAATAAAAAAAAGATAAGTGAAATTGGACATTTTATTAATAAAATTAGAGATATTACATTCACAATGCTTTCCAAAAAATCATTAAAAAAATCAGAATTACTCCCATTTTTTAATAATGCTCAACATCTTTTTAATAATATTATCAATTTTGTTGGAGATGTGGATGTGGATGGGGGAACTCACGTTCCCCCATAAACCCCCTCCTTTTTTGGGGTG
>Ga0214921_10012551_pt1 | contig 10098 bp, 6 predicted proteins | sample LL1505_MetaG_FD_177992 | JGI IMG/M metagenome (GOLD analysis project Ga0214921, IMG submission 177992) | Freshwater microbial communities from Lake Lanier, Atlanta, Georgia, United States - LL-1505 | ecosystem: Environmental > Aquatic > Freshwater > Lake | place: USA: Georgia | collected 2015-05-28
CGTGAACAGCAAGTTTTACGACAACACCCTTATTCACAGAGTTGTGACTACTGGCATATTTGTGGCGCAAGGCGGGTGGCTTACACCAACCCCTGCTGTTCAACCTGGCCAAAAAGCTGCCATTGCCTTAGAAGTGAACAAGGGGCTTAGCAACTTAAAAGGCACCATCGCCATGGCACGCAGTGCCGACTTGAACTCAGCCACTTCGCAATATTATTTCAACCTAGCAGACAACGTGGCACTAGACACATCCAATGGTGGCTATGCGGTATTTGGCAAAGTGGTTTCGGGCGCTGAGGTGCTAGACGCTATGGCCAGTGTCAAAACTACCACTGCTTTTGGTTTGGCAGATTTTCCGGCCAGCAATGTCGTTGTGCTTTCTGCCACGCAAACCAAATAGCGCGCCAACTTTAGGGTTAGCTGGGAAAAGGCAAATAGGCCAGTCCTGTCTGGGCCAAGCCTACAAGATTCACATTGGCTTTGTTGTACTCGGTATCTGCCGCTAAAACGGCAAGGCCCGCCACCGTGTAGGTTTGGTTGTCTAGCAGGTCGGTATAGACTTTGCGCGTGGCCGTGTCGGGGGCTTGTCCTATGACATTGATATACAGCAAATTCACCACTTGTTCGTGTGAAGGGTTGGCGCCCAAGCTTGCATTGATGGCCAGTTGCAGAAGGTTGCTGTAGCTGAAAGACAAGTCGTCTAGGTAGTGAAGGCCTATGCCCACATATTGCTTGTTTGCCAGTGCGGCTTTGCCAAACACGGCGCTCAATACTTTGGCAGTTAGGCCTGCGTTGCCTGCCATGTCTAGAGCCAAACTTTGATCTTGAAACTTAAGCCGCTCGATGTTCCGAACTTGATCTTTGCCTTCCGTGCCAGTTGTAGCTTCTACGGTGTAAGCACTTTGCGTTTTACTCAATTTGTATTGACTCAATGCACCAGACCAGACTGCGGTATCGCGGCCATCGCCCCCATCGAGCACATCGTTGCCACCGCGCCCTTCAAACAAATTATTGCTGGCGTTGCCCGTTATTTTGTCTGCCTTGTTGCTGCCAAGCACCACTTCTATCAAGGTGCCAAAAGCAATTTGAAGGTTTTTTTGTGAGGGTAAATTGGTGATTTCCTCATAACTCCAAGTACCAACATCAGATGAATAGCCTTCTCTGAGGTCAAGCACCGCAGCTTGAGTGATGTTTTTCAGATCAATGGTGTCTCGCCCTCCATCGTCTACAAGCGTTTGCAATTGCCCACCTATGCTGTCTGTCCATGCATAGGTGTTGTCACCCAAGTTTTGAGGCTTCAGGCCATAAAGGTATTTCAGTGCAAGGAGGTCGTAGGGCCCAAAATCAATGCGTTGCAAATAGTCTTCGTGCTCTGCATAACTCACTACGCTCAGCATTTTGCTGTCTTCACTGGTGGCCAGATAATTTCCCGGCTCTTTACTTGGCTCAGACCCCGCGTTGTAGTTTCCTGGATGCTTCAGGCCAATGGCATGGGCTATTTCATGAATCAAAGTGTCATATTCGAAAGTGCCTGGCGCAAACGATTCTTTAATGGCAGCGTTTGACATAAAAATATCGCCCTGAAGTTGGAGGTCAGACCAAGTAGAGCTGGGAGAGAAAGCATAGCCCGCACTGGTCGCCTGTTTGTTATTGGCCATTCTGATATCACCCACGGGGCTGTTGGCCAAAGTGGTTTCTACAACTTCAACAAACGTAATTGGCACGATAGAGCTTATGTACGTCAAAATATTTCGGGCTGCAGTTTTTTCTGTCTGTGTGAAGGGGGTGAATCCATCACGCTCTTCTGCATAATTGGCGCCAGACAAATACCCTTCAGCCATGGCAAAACTGTATGTAATGGTTCGATCTTGCCCTGCTGCAAGCTTGGGCGACCATTTTTCTAAAGGGCCATCAATGAGCACATCCACCCTGTAATCACCGCTGTAAGGAAAAGCAATGACAGTTTTAGGCGTATTGCCCAGCACTATTTTGGAGGCGGCGTTACCCTCTGTTTGATGGTTTGACGACATGCTAACTTTCCTTGCGAATTGAGGCGTTACACAATTTGGGAGGGTTGTTTAAATCCTAGCATGTCTTGAGAAGAAAGCAGAGCATGCATTACACTTTTGGTATTCAAAGAGGGCATTGAGATGGTCAAACTTTCTCTTAGAGTGGTAGCACTGTTGGCAGTGTTGAGCAGCTTGATGGTGCTGGGCGCATGCGGCGGTGGTGCCAGCTCGGGCAGCACAGGTGCCGCCGGCAATACCAGCATTTTGAACGCCTTAGATGCCAGCAGCACAAGCCCTGGCAAACTGCCTGAAGGCGCAGACAGCGTTAGCTTAAGCAGCTTTTGGGAAGCTCAAGTCATTAACGGCTTTACCCGAACTGGCGTGATAAGGGGCTATGCCTACCAAGATTTTCGGAATTTAGAAATCAAGGCCACCGCCGTTTCAAACACCACCGACGGCAGGTCAACAGTGCTGCTAATTCAACACCCCGACCACAACGCGCAGACTGGCGACATGCTTACGCTGACTGGCTTGTCAAAAGACTTGGTAGGCATTCCCTTTGTCAATTTCAACAACACCTTTGTTATTACGGGCCGCGATGCCAACGCGTATTTCATCACTGTGCCCTACCCAACCAACAGGCGCGACACGTTTGCGCTCACTGCCAACTTTTACTACAGATACAAAGAATGCAATGGCGTTCAAACCGTGGTGCAAACACCCGCATTGGCCACTGTGCCCGTTACCTTTTTTGACGGCTTTGAAGCCAGGGTGGCCAAACACACTGTAGACAATACGGTCAGCGGCTGCAGCCCGCCAGCTAGAAGCTTTACAAGCTACAAGTACTTTGCCGTGAACAACCCTAAATTCGGTGCCATTCTGAACTATCCATTTATTGGTCAGAGGGTAGATGGCGGAGATTTTTCAAGCTTAGACAAAACGTTTGACTTGCCAGCGAGTCCCGTCAAATCGGGGCAGTCTGGGACTATTGGCACCATGAAGATTTACAAATCTTCTAATAAAACTGTGTTGGTGGGCACTTCGTATTTGACTTATCAGATATTGAGCCATACGGCCAACTCGGTGTTCATTGTGATGACCACTACCAATTTCAACGACAACGACAATTTGGTTTCAACGATGACTGAAGTTTATGGCCGAAACCCTGCGGTAGATAAAGAATATAAGCTGATTCGAACTACTGTGAAGTACAACAATCCTCGAAGGAATGAGGTTGTAATTGAGTAACTCAAGCAGTCTTTAGTTGCTCAACCCAAGCCAACTGCTTGGGCAAGCACACACTTTGCAGGTCGTAGTTAGCCTGTGCAAAGGCTCTGGCATTGGCGCCCAATCTTTTTCTTTCTCCAGCATTGCTTAGCAACTCACACACACTTTGAGCCAGCGCTGAAGCATCAAAGAAATCAACCAACTTGCCCGTTTCGTTGTGCACAATGGCTTCGCGCAAGGGTTGTGTGTCACTGGCCACTATGGCGCAGCCCGCGCTCATTGCTTCTAGCAAACTCCAGCTAAGCACAAATGGATATGTCAGGTACGCGTGCACAGTAGAGAGCTGCAGCAAAGGAATGAAGTACTGGTAAGGCACGTGTCCTAAAAAATGCACCCTCTGCCAATCGGCGTCCGATATTTGCCCACGCACTTCGTTGGCAAAAATATCTTTCCACTTTGCATCGCCATATTTAGCTGCATCGGGGCGCGCGCCATAGCTCACGTCGTCTGCGCCCACTAGCAACACTCTGGCGTTGGGCCGCTCTTTTAAAAGCTGGGGCAGCGCACGCATGAAGGTGTGGTAACCGCGGTAGGGCTCTAAGTTGCGATTGACGAAGGTAATCACTTCATCTTGGCGTGTTAGCACCAAGTCTTGCCCTGCAGCCATTTTGAGGGTTAGGCTTACTGCGGGGTTGGGTGCTACCACCTGAGTGTCAATACCGTCATGCACCACCGTTATTTTTTGTTTAAAGGGATCCGGAAAAGTGCTGGCCTGCCAGTGCGTGGGCGAGATGCCCGCATTGGCCACTTTAAAGTGCAGCAAGTTGTTCAAGTTCTTTAAGCGCAGGCTGCACACTTCGCCTTCGTCGGCAGCTGGAAACTCTGGGTCAAAGCCCACATCGGCGCCGTGCGGGTGGTAAAAGAATTCGCAGTAAATACCCAGCTTGGCTTCTGGCCACACTTCCTTTAAAAACAAACTCTCGCCCCAGCCGTGGTGAGCCACGATCACTTCGGGGCTGTAGCCTTGCTGCTTCATATGAAGCGCCGCCTTAAAGCAAGCTTCAGCGCGAATGGTTTTGGTTTCAAAATCAGACACCCATGGGTGTACGTTGGGCGTGCTGCCGCGCTTGGCAGTGTAGTGTACAAGCTGCACACCTTGCCACTGCGTGGCGTCGGTTTTTTGCATGGTCATGGCGCACACAGTGTGGCCTTGCTTGACCAGCGCAGGCGCTAAAAACTTAAACTGTCCTGGAAAATTTTGATGAATAAAAAGAATGTTCATTTTGAAAAGCTTTTCAATTAAATCTTTTAAGTCAAAGCTTAATTGCTTAAGTTCTTAGCCCCAAAACCAGCCGTCGTCGTTCACAATGGTTCTAACCGCTGTCAGTTGCACCAAGCCCTCACCAAAGCCTGCATTCACAGGGTTAAACACGTCCAGGTAAAAAGTCTCGTCAAGCTCGGGCACGATGTCGGCAATGATTTCTACAGCTACAAGCGCGTGGCTTTCGTTGGGGTAAATTTTAAGGGTGCCTTGGGTGGCGATGTAGTCTTGTCCAGACAAAGCCGTGCCGTTGCGTGTCTTGTAGTCCACACTGACAATGATGTTGGGATCAATTCGGTAGCCATTGAGCTGCACCCAAAAGTACACTGGCGTGGTGCCGCTGTTTCCCTCGTTCACCGATTTTTGTACAGCCGCTTGTGTGGCGGGGGGGCTTTCGTAGCGCAATCGCATGGCCTGGTCTATCCACTGCTGGTACACGCTCACGCGCTGCCACACAGCCACCTCGCCAAAGCTGCTGTTGCTGGTGTTGTCTATGTCGGGCACCGCACCCGATGCACTAAGGCGCCCTGTGTAGCTGGCAATGCCTGCCACCAAGCTACTAATGAAGGCAGGGCCGCCGCTGTCCCCCTTTGAGATCAAACCCTCTGAGCTGCCAAGCCCCAAGCTGTTGATACCCACAAGAGCGCCCAGTGCGTCGTTCAGGCTCACGCCATTGTCAAAGTCGGCCACCAGCTGCTTGCCGTTGTTAGTCTCCCACTGGCCGCTTTCGCTAAAAAATCTGTTTAGCGGCGCTATGTCGGTGTCAAACTGGTTGTTGGCCTTGACGCGCACGGGCACTTCCTTGAAGTCACTCAACGTGCCACTATTTCCCGAGCCCGGTGTGCCGTAGCCCACCATGGTGAAGGTTTGGCCCACTTCATTGCCAGCACGGTAGATGCCAAAGCGCTCGGCTGCCACGGGCGCATCTTGCGAGAGCCACACCAGCGCCATGTCTGAGTTGTTGTTGACGCTTTTGTAGTCTGGGTTGATCACCACTTGGCTCGAGGCAATGGTCTGCACACCACTTCGAGATTCAAAAATAACATTGGCCGAGCCACTGCTGCCATTGAACAGGTGCGCAGCCGTGAGCACAGCCTTGCCATCAAACAGTAACACGCCCGTGCCGTACATGTTGCCCACTACCACGCGCACCACCCCGTCGTAGCCATCGGCTATCAGTGCACGGTTTCGCGCCTCTGTGTAGGAGGTAACTGTGGTTACCATTGGAATGAATTATTTGCTTTGCAACGCCAAGCTAATCTTAATGTCGGCCAGGGGCACGTCGCTAAAGCCGCCCACCACGCCCGTGGGCTCGGCTGCTATGGCGTCTACCACGTCCATGCCTTGGACCACCTTGCCAAACACCGCGTAGCCAGGGTTAGCAGCGTTTTTGTAGTCAAGTGAAACATTGTTCACCAAATTGATGAAGAACTCCGAGGTGGCCGAGTTGGGCAAATTTGTCCTGGCCATGGCCAAACTGCCACGCAAATTTGAGAGGCCCTTGTTGCTCTCAAGTTCAATGGGGGCACTTTGCTCCGGTTTCTTTACCAAGCCCGTGGTGTAGCCGCCGCCTTGGACCACAAAATTCGGAATGACTCGGTGAAACAAAGTATCGCTGTAAAACCCCTTGTTCACATAGCTTAAAAAGTTGTTGGTGCTGACGGGCGCAAGCATGGGGTCCAGCTCCACCGTGATGCTGCCCTTGGCGGTAATCAATGCCACCTGAGGCAAGGGAATGTTCAGAGTGGTGCTGTAAATTGCAGCGCCCTGAGCTGTTTGAACCACCAAAGAAAAATCACCCGTTTTGGCCACCACACAATTGAGCACCAGCGTGTCGGTGTTGCTGTTGCTGGCAAAAGTGGGGTTGGTGCAGGCCCCGGATGTGTCTATAAGTAAGTTAGATCGCAAGTCTTTGCCGCCTAGGTAGATGGTGGCCGTCTTGCCGTATTGGGCTGACTGAACCTTGATACCTGTGACCACTGGCGGGAAGCCATTGCTACCGCCGCAGGCACTGAGCAAGCAGGCCAGGGCAAATAGAGTGCAGAGTTTAATAAGAGACAAAGGCTTTGTAATGGTCATATTCAGATTTTAGCGTGTAGATTTAATCGGTCAGCGCGAACTCGATGCTAGACAAATGCGTGCACTGAGCAAGCTAATCCAACATCACAATGTTTTTTGTGGACGCTGATAAAAACAGCGTCTAGAATAAAATATGCCAAGGAAATCAAGAATTTACACCAACCCGTTTCTCAAGGCAACGGTCCCATCACTAGTCCCCGTCAAAACTTCACCTCCAAATCTGCAGGATGCAATCGCACTCCATCAGCAGGGTCAACTTGGTCAAGCTGAGGCTATATATCGACAAATTCTAGGGAGTGTTCCTAGCAATGCTGACGCTCTTCACCTGCTAGGCGTAATTGCTCATCAAACTGGTCAATATAAAGGTGCAATTGAGTTGATAAGTAAAGCTATTGAGGTTAATCCCAATGCTGCCATTTACTATTCCAATTTAGGCATCTCATTGCAAGAACTCAAACAATTCGAAGATGCAGTTGCCAGTTACGAGAAAGCTATTGAAATAAAACCTGACTATGCCGAGGCCTATTTCAATCGAGGCAATTCGTTTCTAGAACTCAAACAATTCGAAGCTGCAGCAGCCAGTTATGACGCTGCTATTGCACTGAGACCTTACTATGCCGAGGCCTATTCCAATCGAGGCATTTCACTTCAAGAACTCCAGCAATTTGAAGCTTCAGTTACCAGTTACGACAAAGCTATCGAACTGAAGCCTGACTATGCCGAGGCCTATTACAACCGCGGTACAGCACTGAAAGAACTTGAGCAATTAGAAGCCTCAGTTACCAGTTACGACAAAGCCATTGAACTGAAACCTGATTATGCTGAGGCTTATTCCAACCGAGGTATTGCACTCCAAGAACTCAAGCAATTTGTAGCTGCAGTTGCAAGTTATGACAAAGCCATTGACTTGAAATCTGATTACGCTGAGGCCTATTCCAACCGAGGTATTTCACTACAAGAACTTAAGCAATTAGAAGCCGCAATTGTCAGCTATGACAAGGCTATTGAGCTGAAGCTTGATAATGCTGAGGCTTATTTCAATCGAGGTATTTCACAGCAAGAACTCAAGCAATATGAAGCTGCAGTTGCCAGCTACGACAAAGCCATTGAACTAAAACCTAGTTATGCAGGTGCTTATTCCAACCGAGGTATATCACTTCAAGAACTCAAGCAATTTGAAGCTGCGGTTGCCAGTTACGACAAAGCCATTGAACTGAAACCTGACTTAGCCGAAGCCTATTCCAATCGAGGAACCGCACTGAAGGAGCTGAATCGTTTTAATGTAGCAGTTATTAGTTACGATAAGGCCATTGAACTGAACCCTGGCTATGTAGATGCCTATTCCAACCGAGGTGTTGCTCTCCATGAGCTTAAGCAATTTGCAGCTGCTGTTGCAAGTTACGACAAATCCATTGAACTGAAACCTGACTATGCCCAAGCCTATTACAACAGAGGCAATGCGCTGAAAGAACTCAAGCAATTCGAAGCTGCAGTTGCCAGTTACGATAAAGCTATTAAGCTTAAGTCTGACTTAGCCGAGGCATATTCCAACCGAGGTATATCACTTCAAGAACTCAAGCAATTCGAAGCTGCGGTTGCCAGTTACGACAAAGCCATTGAATTGAAACCTGGCTATGCCCAAGCCTACTCCAATCGAGGCACGATACTGAAAGAACTCAAGCAATTTGAAGCTGCAATTGCCAGTTACGATAAAGCCATAGAATTGAAACCTGACCTAGTCGAGGCCTATTTCAACCGAGGCAATGTGCTGCTCGATCTCAAGCAATTAGAAGCAGCATTAGCAAGTTATGACGCTACTATTGCCCTGAAACCTGACTATGAGTACTTATTTGGCGTTAGGCAACATGCAAGAATGTTTCTGTGCGATTGGAAAGATTTTGAAAGTATTACTTTTGAATTGAAGCGTAAAATTCTTAATAGAGAAAAAGTCTCAAATCCTTTCGCTGTTTTAGCTTTTTTTAGTTCATTGGCAGATCAACGCATGGCAGCAGAGACATGGAGTACGGATAAATATCCCTCTAACCCCTCCTTGGGCCCAATACTTAAATCCTCTCATAAACCAAAAATTCGTATTGGCTACTTTTCAGCAGACTTTCGTTTGCATCCGGTTTCAATTTTGACGGTTGGACTGTTTGAGCATCATGACAAGTCTAAGTTTGAACTGATTGCTTTTTCTTTTGGCCCTGAAATTCATGACGAAATCAGAGGCAGAATCACTAGAGCATTTGATAAATTCATAGATGTAAGAGCAAAGAACGATAAAGAAGTTGCTTTAATTTCAAGAGGATTGGGGGTTGACATCGCCATTGATTTAGGCGGCCATACACAAGACTGTCGAACTGGAATATTCTCGTTTCGGGCTGCACCAATTCAACTGAGCTACATTGGATACTTGGGCACAATGGGCGCTAGCTACTATGACTATTTAATCGCCGATCAAACTCTAATCCCTCAAGAATCCTTGCCCTTTTACAGCGAAAAAATTGTCTACCTACCTTCCTACCAAGTTAATGACTCTAAGCAGAAAATCTCTAACTCTACAATAAGTCGTCAAGAGCTAAACTTGCCCAGCAGTGGTTTTGTTTACTGCTGCTTTAACGCCAATTATAAAATTACACCATCAACTTTTGACAGTTGGATGAGAATATTAAAGGCAGTGCCAGAAAGTGTGCTGCTGCTATATACAGATATCCAAAGTGCTGCTAAAAATCTAAAAACAGAAGCTGAGAAAAGAGGCGTTAATCCAGCAAGGTTGATTTTTGGTGAGAAATTAATTCGTAGCAAATATTTGTCTCGTTGTAGATCTGCGGATTTGTTTCTTGACACCTTGCCATACAACGCAGGAGCAACTACAAGTGATGCTCTTTGGGCGGGTCTCCCAGTTCTTACTTGTATGGGAGAGAGCTTTGCAAGCAGATATGCAGCCAGCTTGCTTATGGCCATTGGGTTGCCTGAACTTGTGACACAAACGCAGGATGAATATGAGGCCTTGGCCATAGAACTGGCTACGAACACTAGCAAATTAAAAGTGATCAAAACCAAATTAGAGAGCAATAGATTGACGACCGCTTTGTTTGATACATCACAATTTACTAAACACATTGAGGCGGCATATACAAAGATGTATGAACGATATCTAGCCGATTTGCCGCCAGACCACATATACCTTGATGCTTGAAGTCACATCTGACGAGTTTGGCCGTGAACCCTTTTAACTATGCAAGGTGGCATCGTTAACATCCTTCACAGCCAAGGCACATTCCCATCAGTGGTTTAAATCAAGACAGCTTGATGGCGTCGCTTACGCCTAACACAGGCAGGGTGGTCTTGACCCTGTATTCCAGTACCGCCGGTATGTTTAAGTTACCGATCGTTTCTCCCTGAACAGCGTTGGCGGCAAGTAGCCCAGTGCGCTGTGCGGGTGATACGAATTGTAGTCAT
>Ga0214921_10012552_pt1 | contig 10098 bp, 10 predicted proteins | sample LL1505_MetaG_FD_177992 | JGI IMG/M metagenome (GOLD analysis project Ga0214921, IMG submission 177992) | Freshwater microbial communities from Lake Lanier, Atlanta, Georgia, United States - LL-1505 | ecosystem: Environmental > Aquatic > Freshwater > Lake | place: USA: Georgia | collected...
CAAGAAGAAGATACTGATAAGACTATTAACGAATTAATAGTTGCAGTAAAACAAGGAAAATGGTATAAAGTTGAAAGAAACACAAATAAAGCCATCGAAGCTCTCGATAAAGATATCGATGCCCTATTTCAAGAATTCCATAAAAATGTAAATAATTTAGCGGAGTTGATTGATAAAAAAAATGATGCATCATACGGATAAGCCAGATCAACTTAAATAATAATTTCCAATTATAATATGTTTTAATTTGTTTTTTTACAAAAAATTATAATATTTTTAATATTATAATATGAAAAAGCCTAAAATTATATCTATCATTCCTGTTTGGGATGAACAAAATATGATTGGCTTATCTATAGCAAGTACAAAAGATATTGTATATCAATATATTATTTTAATACAAAAAGGAACAGATAAAACAAGAGAGGTAATAGAATATTGTAAAAAAATATGGGATTTAAATTTAATAATAATAGATTCAGAATTAAAATTAAGAGAACGAAGAAAATTCGCGGTTGATATTTCTAAAAAATATGCCGATTATTATTTATTACAAGATGGAGATGAGATTTTTTTTACAAATACACATTTAGAAAATGATTCAAAAAATATATTAAAATTAATACATGATGGATATACATTTGGTTTAACATCTATTGTCTTTTTAGAGAAAGATTTAATACATACACCTAAAGATAATAATCAAATATGGTTAGTACCACATCCTTTTTTTTTTAAAAATACTCCTGATATTTATTGGCCAGATGTTGGCGATTTTCCTTCTTATAATCCAAGAATGAAATATCATAAAATATATAATACTGGGGAAAAGAATAAACCATTTAAATTTGATGCAAAAATAAAAAATTTTAGAAGAGTTTTTTTACGAGAAGTTTTCACACCATGGCACGATTCAAATTATAATGGATCTATTGAAGAGTATGCAGATAAATATCATCATACAGTATTATGGTATAGAGAAAATATAGATAAAGATTTAAAATTAGAAGATATTATTAAAAAATATGAGACACATGTAAATTCATCGGATGAAGAAAAATTTAAGTGGCATAAAATATATGATGAAAAAGAATATTTTGAATATCCATATATTATTAAAAAATTTATAGAATTCAATAAATTAGAAGGTATAGAAACTTTAGATGATTTAGAATATCTGAATAGAATTTAATATCCTATATTTTATGAATATTTTATCTTATATATTTTTATATAATGATTATTCAAATTATAATATTTATTATAATCGTTATTATAATAATACTATTATTATATTTAGCAAACAATGATATATTTGAAAAGATAGGATTTGAAAATAATATTGAAAATAGTCTAAATAAATGTCAAGTACCAAATTTAAATTCAGATCAATGTTATAAATCTAAATTTTTTGAATGTCCAATTGTAAATGGAACTTATTTACAATGTACAAATAATTATATTCCGAAACCGGAAAAATATAATGCGGATTGTTCAAATAGAACTTTTGAAATGGTACCGTATCCTTGGAAAATATCTGAAAATTGTTATTATAATAATATTGGTTTTGATAGATATAAAAAATATGATAAAGTTAAATTTAACTAAATATTGGATCTGAATTTTGCCCACACCATCCTTTGTTTGTTTTATTTAATGTAATATAATCATTCCATTGGCATTCTGAATCCTTTTTACAATTCGTTTCTGCATTAGTAGTATCTAAATTATATCTACCACAATATATTCCATAATTTTCAATATCTGTATGTAAAACTATATTAAAAAAATAAAATATTATTAATATAATTAAAAACATAATTAGTAAATATATGTTTTCATTATTCATTTTATATTATTAAATAATAAAAAAAATATTAATTATTTTTATATTTTATTTTATATTTTATTTTATATAAAATATAAAATAAAAGATAAAATATCTTATATAAATATATATGTCATCCACTTTATTAATACATAAAATATTAGAATTATATACTTTATCATCTTCTATGGATGGTGGTAAAACAAATAATAATAATATAAATTATTCATATAAACAAAAAAATATATTAATGTCATTATTACTAATATTCATTGTAATATTATTAAAAGGAACAATTGTATATTTATTATATAATTATTTGGTTCCAAAAATTATGTATTCATTATCTGAAAATAAATCATTAGAAATGATTGAATCTAATTTTAGAACAATATCTTTTACGGAATCTATATTATTAGTAATATTAACAAATACATTGTTTACTTTCTAAAAAAAAATTGAAAAATAAAATATCTAAAATATAAAGTATATTTGTTTATTCATAAAAGGATGTATAAATATATTTTTACTATTATTTTTACTATTATTTTTATGATATTAACGGTGTCTTATGCAAACAAATTCAAAAATATTCAATTATGTATAAATTGTAAACATTTCAAAAAAGAATTTTTAGATATGGATAGATATGGTAGATGTGCTTTATTTCCAAAAAACGATAAAAATATAGATTATTTGATAGATGGTCGTATAAGAAGTTACTTTGAATATTATTTTTGTTCTACTGCTAGAAAAAATGATTCTATGTGCGGATTAGAAGGAAAAAAATATGAAGAAAAATAAAAATATTATTTTATATTATAAATTATATGTCCTCTTTTTATGACAAATATGCTTTTAGTAATAAAGAAAATACAAATATTTTAAAAAAAGATCTTACATTAAATTATTCTGATTTTGAAAAGTTAAAAATAGCAGAGCAATATAATAAATTATATTCAAATATTTATGATACAAATAAAGTAAATTTAGAAATAAATGAAAATAAAAAAATATATAATCTTTCTTTAAATGAATTAGTAACTAAATCTGGTTCTGTTTATATTCAGTTATTAAATGATTTATCTATATTTTTTTCAACGAATAATAAAGATAAAAATTTAAATAAATTAGGAAATATACTTGTAAAAGATGATAATCTTTTATATATTGGTCTTCTAATATTAGTATTATCCTTTTTATTATGGTTAATAAATATAACTTCTTAAAATTTTTATATTATATTATTATATTATAAAAATGACAGTTATAATTGATCTTAATTCATCAAAAGATATTGATATCGCAATAATTCCGGAAGTTATCTATAATGAAACAATTAATAAAGAAAAAGAAAAAATAGAAAATTATTTTATATTACATCCAAAATTATTATTCTCTTTTGTTGGTTATAATAGTGCATTAAAACTTGCTAATCAATTATCATCTGATAAAAAATGTGGATGTTATTATAAAATACCATGGATAACACATTATGGAACAATAAATAATATTACAGGTGTTGATTTATCTTTTTCACAACAAGTAGAACTATATAGATATATGATTTTATATTGGAAACCATCTCCAGAAATATCATATATGCAATATTTATCACAAATTGCATTAAATATGATACAAGATATAAAACAATTTTTATATTATAGAACAAATAATTTAGAATATTGTAGTTTAAATACTAAAAAATATTATATAAATAATTTTACATCCCAAAAATCATTTATAGACTATTTAAATTTAAAAAATAATTAAAAATAGAAGGTATTTGCAGTGGAAACCTAGGTTTCCTCTTTCATGTAAAAGTGTACATAAATGTACATATAAGTGTACATATAAGTGTACATATAAGTGTACATATAAGTGTACATATAATTATGTTACTTTAAGCTTTCTAGAGTAAGATTTTATAAATTATTTTATACATATATATTATGAATAATAGTTTTAATATAGATTATTATATAAATAAAGAAGATAAAGAATTAGAAGATGAAATTAATGATGTTTTTAACAAGATTTTAACAGATACATGTTATATTTATTATGATAACCCTTCTATTAATAATAATAGATTAACTAGTTTTAATGATTCAATCGTATTAACTAAATTTACATCTTATGTACCAAATTTATTTAGAGCATGTTATGCAAAAGTAGATACAAAAATTCCATATATATGTCCTGCATATTTAAGTCCAATAAATAATGGTGTAAATTATTTTCCTATATTATTAGATTATAATATAATAAAATCATTTTTATATTTTAATTTTCCCGGAAGTATCAAATATTTTAATGATAATTATGATTTTATTTATTCTATCTATGGATATAAAAATATAAAAAAAAAATATACAACAAATGATTCTTATACACCATCTATTGATATAATAATAAATAATTATTCAAATAATTCATTATTATTACAATTAATATCATTTAATGAATATTTGATAAATTGTTATAATTCAGCACTCAATAATTTAGTAATAAATAATGGAATAATCCATTGGGATTTTACACAATTTTGTACAACATATACGGACTCTGAAACAGATAGTTATACAATTGGAAATTATACAACATATAATGATATTAGTGTAGATGTTGTTGATAATAGTACTGCGAATGTTCTTTATATTATTAAAAATAGTTTATTATCTAATAATTTAAATGATTTAACAAATAATAATATTTTAATACTTCAAAAATATAGTATTTTTAAAATTATAGATATTGCATTAGAGGTATTACAAGACATTTCAGAAGAGATAGCTTATTATATACAAAATAAACATTATTGTAAAAAATCTTATATGGATATATCTAATATACCAATATTAAAAAAAATATATAAAAATTATTATAATAATCAAATATATACTATTAGTAGAAATTTAACGATAACAAAACCATATAATATCACTCCAACTGTTATAAGTATACAAACTTATGTGAATAAATTTATATCCATATATAATACTACATATTCAAATAGCAGATATTATATTAAAAGTGTTTATTTAAATAGTAATATAGATGCATTTGTTTTTTATAGTGATATTATAAATTGGAATAGCGCCCAAGATAATAAATCTATTACTTATTATTATTATTATATAAATATATATAATCCTTGTCCTGTTCAATTATATAATACAAATACCCTTTATACAGGTAATCAAACAAATAATTTAAATGATTTTACAACAAATTATAATTATTATTATTTATTAAATAATACATCTTATTCCATTTCAAGTAGTTCTCTTTACTCAGATGGAGGATTATATCCGAACGCAGGTTCATCTTCAAATAATGATGTTGGCGGTGCTGTTTATAAATTTTCTGATAGTAATGGTATTCTACAAACAATACTTTATGAAACATTACAAAGTCCAACAACTGTATCTTCTGGTGGAACAGATTATCCAAATAATGTTCCTGGTATTGTATTATTGTATTATAAAAATATTTAATATATTTGTAGGAAAACTAGATTTATTTCAGTATATAAATTTATTGTTTTACTGGAAAAAAGTATTTTAGATATCTCATGATATCTTGATATGTAATACTTTTCGGAAATTCAGTTTCATTATTCAAATCACCTCTTTCTATCATTTGTGTTTTAACAACATCAAATAATGTTTCTAATTCTCCAACAAGATTAAAATATTTATTATTACCTTTTACTAAAATATCAGTATTATTCTTCAATTTTTCATTTCTGACATATTCATTAATAGACTGCATTAACATTGCTCTACTTACTGGAGTATCGTCATCTAATTTTAGAAATCTTAAAACTTCCGGATATGTTGGATTTAACTTATTAATTGCCATATTTTCTTTATTTACAGCTTTTTTTGTTTTTTTATTTTTCGAATCCTTTTTCTTAAGTAAGGTTAAGTTTTCTTTTGTTAAAAAATCTATAATATTTAATGTAGTTTGATTTGTACATTTCATAATTTTTTTAAATAGTTTTAAAAGATCATTTAAAAAATCTTTTGTTAAATCAACGTTTTTTAATTTAATATTATTAATGGATTCTAAATTCTTTAAAATAGAGTCTAACATTTCGATGGTTTTATCTTTATCTAAATATTCTTCTTTTTCAGAAGAAACATCTACATTAGATGATACATCATCATCATTATTAGATAATGAATCATCTTTATTAGATGATGTATCATCTTTATTAGATGATGTATCATATATATTAGATGATGCATCATCTTTATTATCTAATAAATCGAATGATTCATTATTTTTAAGGATTAAATCTTCTGTAAAAATATTATTACTTTCATAAATTTCTTCTATATCAATACATTCATCTTGATCTTTTAAAGATAATGTATCTTGTGATAATGAATCATATGTTATTATATCTTTATCAGAAGATTTTTTTTTAGAAGATCTCTTTTTAGGAGATTCTTCTTTTGTTAATGAAGAATCTTTTTTAGAGGACTTATTTTTTTTAGATGGTTTCTCCCCTTCTTTGAAAAGAAGGTTTTCATCATCCGTTGTTTTAGTTTTTGTGTTTTTAGATTTTTTATTTGAAGAAGTATTGTTAGAAGATAATTCCATATATTATATAATCTTTATTTACATTAAATAAATTTATGTAAAAATAATTTTCAATTTTTTTTTTTTAAAAATTAATAAAAAAATGAAAAATTAAAATACTTAAATACATTTTTACATATATATATAATATGAATAATTCTTTCTGTGTAATAAAACGTAATGGATTAAAAGAAGAAGTATCCTTTGATAAGGTTACAAAAAGAATAAAACATTTATGTACAGGATTATCTGATATAATAGTTCCAAGTATTATCACTCAAAAAGTATCTAGTCAAATTTATAATAATGTTTCAACAATAGAATTAGATGAATTAACGGCTCAAATATGTGTATCAATGGAGACAACCCATTTAGATTATGGAATTCTGGCAAGTAGATTAATAATTTCAAATAATCATAAATGTACATCTCCATCTTTTTCCGAAACAATTCATTTATTATATAATCATAAAACACCATTAATTGCGGATGATGTGTATGAAATTATAATGAAGAATAAAGATAAATTAAATGCAGTTATTAATTATGAAAAAGATTATTTATTCGATTATTTTGGTTTTAAAACACTTGAAAAAGGATATTTAATGAAGATAGATAATAAAATTATAGAACGAATTCAACACTTATTTATGAGAGTGTCAATTGGTATTCATAAAGATGATTTAAAATCAGCTATTCAATCATACGAATTAATGTCTAATAAATATTTTACTCATGCTACACCAAGTTTATATCATGCTGGTACTCCTAAACCTCAATATGCTTCATGTTTTCTTTTGGGTATGCATGATTCAGTAAAGGGTATTTATAAAACTATTGGTGATATTGCAGATATTTCCGCAGGTGCAGGAGGTATTGGGTTATCATTATCAAAAATAAGATCTAAGAATTCATATATTAAAGGACGGAATGGATATTCTAATGGTATTATACCATTATGTAGAGTATTAAATGAAACCGCGCGTCATATTAATCAAAGTGGAAAAAGACCGGGATCGATAGCAGTTTATATTGAACCTCATAATGTTGAAATATTAGAATTTTTAGAATTAAGAAAAAATACAGGTGCTGAAAGTGAACGTGCTCGTGATTTATTTCTTGCATTATGGATTTCAGATCTTTTTATGAAAAAAGTTGAATTAAATTCTGATTGGTCATTATTTGATCCGAATGAATGTAGCGGTTTAGACGAAGTTTATGGAGAAAAATATGAAGAATTATATATGAAATATGAGAGTGAAAACAAAGCACGTAAAACATTACCAGCACGAAAAATATGGAATTATATATTAACTAGTCAAATTGAAACAGGAACACCATATATACTTTATAAAGATAATATTAATAATAAAAGTAATCAAATGAATGTTGGAACAATAACAAATTCTAATTTATGTGTTATTGGTACAACTAAAATTTTAACAGATAAAGGATATATTCCAATAAAAGATTTAGTTGGAAAAAATGTAAACATATGGAATGGAGAGATTTATTCTAAATCTCTTGTAATGAAAACAGGAGTAAATAAAAAAATCATAAAAATTATTATGAGTGATGGTGCAGAATTAGAATGTACTGAATATCATAAATTTTATATTGATTGTGATGGAGAAAAAGTAAAAATAGATGCAAAAGATTTATTAAAAGGTATGAAGATAGTAAAATATAATTTACCAATAAATGAATATGAAAGAATAGATAAAATGAATTGGATGAATGATGTAATAAGTACTAGTGAAAATAATATTATAAAATCAGATAATAAAGATTATTTAGTTACTGTTAAATTAACTTTACAGGAATTAGGTTATCATAGTTTGTTAAAAGATAATCAATTAGAAATAATTACAGATATTCATTCAAATATTGATATTCATGTTACTGTTAGTGATATTGTGAATGAAAATAAAATAGAAGATACTTATTGTTTTAATGAACCAATTAAAAATGCGGGATTATTTAATGGAGTTTATGCAGGTAATTGTGCGGAGATTGTGGAATATTCAAGTGATAAAGAATATGCGGTATGTACTCTTGCATCCTTATCTCTTCCTAATTTTGTTTCCGAAGATTGTAAAAGTTTTGATTTTGAAAAATTAATATATGTAACAGGTGTTGTTGTAAAGAATTTAAATAAAATTATTGACATTAATTATTATCCTGTTCCAGAGACAGAAGTATCAAATAAAAAACATAGACCGCTTGGATTAGGAGTACAAGGATTAAGTGATGTCTATGCTAAAATGGAATATCCATTTGATTCTATGGAAGCAAAAGCATTAAATAAACAGATTTTTGAAACACTTTATTATGGTGCATTAGTTGCATCACATAAATTAGCAAAAGAAACGGAACCTTATAGTACATTTAAAGGATCACCAATATCAGAAGGAAAATTTCAATTTGATTTATGGAATATAGAACCGTCTAATATGTATGATTGGAATTCTTTAAGAGAAAATATTAAAAAAGATGGTATTGCAAATAGTTTATTAATTGCACTTATGCCAACCGCGAGTACATCTCAAATATTAGGAAATAATGAATGTTTTGAACCAATAACTAGTAATATGTATACTAGAAGAACTATTGCAGGTGATTTTATTGTTATTAATAAATACTTAGTGAAAGATTTAATGAAATATGGATTATGGGATATTGATATGAAAAATAAAATTATTGCAAATGGTGGGTCTGTTCAAGGTATTGAATCTATTCCAAAAAATATTCAAGATTTATATAAAACAGTATGGGAAATAAAACAAAAGGTAATAATTGATCAAGCTATTGATAGAGGACCTTTTATATGTCAAACTCAAAGTATGAATTTGTTTTTTGAAGAACCTACGCAAAGTACATTAAGTAGTGCACTTTTCTATGGTTGGAAAAATGGTTTAAAAACGGGTTCATATTATATTCGAACAAAACCAAAGGCACAAGCACAACAATTTACAATTGATCCAACAAATAATAAAAAAAATAATGAATATGATGCACCTTGTGAGATGTGTAGTTCTTAATAATATAAAATAGATGGATTCAAAGTTTATGTATCTTTTAATTACCCATTCTTCGGAATAAAATATTTTTCTTTCATCATATTCATCAGATAATCTGTTCTCATAACTTTTATAACTTTAAAAAGTGAGATTTTTACACCTTTGTACACAATCTAAAATACGATTAAAAATTTTATTTAAAATTTTATTTTGTTAATTTATTATAATAAATTTTTAGCATGCCTTTGCACACAAAGCAGGAAATTTAATAAAAATCTTTTTATGTATTTTATAATAAATAGTTATTATAAAATAGTAGTAGAATTTTATTTTTTAATAAATGAAATATAATAAACGAAATAATAACATCATTAATAATAATGTTACTAATATTAATGTGTAAAAAATAAAAATTTCAAAAATGATATCAATAAACATTTTTATTAATTATATTTTTTTTGAATAATACTTATTATATATAAAATTTTTAAACATTTTTTGCTGTCATTTTTTATTTTACACTCATGAATACAATGCTAGAAACTTAATAATTATTTTATTATTAATAAAATATTATTTGTTTATAAATTATATTGTTATATAATACAATAAAATAATAATATAAGATAATATAGTAAATAAATATAAAAATATTTA
>Ga0214921_10012555_pt1 | contig 10098 bp, 11 predicted proteins | sample LL1505_MetaG_FD_177992 | JGI IMG/M metagenome (GOLD analysis project Ga0214921, IMG submission 177992) | Freshwater microbial communities from Lake Lanier, Atlanta, Georgia, United States - LL-1505 | ecosystem: Environmental > Aquatic > Freshwater > Lake | place: USA: Georgia | collected...
GGCCCGTGCCTTTGTCGCCATACCACTCCTGCCAGCGGCTGGCATCAAACACCTGGTCGCCGACGCTGACCACCGGCTGGATCGTCAGGCCGTATTTCAGGGCAAAGGCAAAGTCGCGCTCGTCGTGCGCCGGCACGCCCATCACGGCGCCGTCGCCGTAGCTCATCAGCACATAGTTGCCAACCCACACCGCCATGGGCGTGCCAGTGAGTGGGTGCATGACCGACAGGCCGGTGGCCATGCCCTTTTTTTCCTGGGTCGCGAGCTCCGCCTCGGTCGTGCCGCCGCGCTGGCATTCCTCGATGAAGGCGGCCAGCGCCGGGTTGGTCTGCGCCGCATGCTGCGCCAGCGGGTGCTCGGGCGCTACGGCACAAAAGGTCACCCCCATGATGGTGTCGGCCCGGGTGGTGAACACGTACATGCGGCCGTCACCGATCAGCGCGCCGTCGTCGCCCCGGATGGCGTGGGTAAAGGCAAAGCGCACGCCCTCGCTCTTGCCGATCCAGTTTTCCTGCATCAGCTTGACGCGCTCTGGCCAGCCCGGCAGCTTGTGCTGCACGTGGTCCAGCAACTCCTCGGCATAGGCCGTGATCTTCAGGTAGTAGCCCGGAATTTCACGCTTTTCCACCACGGCGCCGGTGCGCCAGCCCTTGCCGTCAATCACCTGCTCATTGGCGAGAACGGTCTGGTCCACCGGGTCCCAGTTAACGACCTGGGTTCTGCGGTAGGCAATGCCTTTTTCCAGCATCTTCAGAAACAGCCACTGGTTCCATTTGTAATAGCTGGGGTCGCAGGTGGCAATCTCGCGGCTCCAGTCGATGGCCAGACCCATGGCCTGCATCTGCTGCTTCATGTAGGCGATGTTGTCGTAGGTCCACTTCGCCGGTGGTACCCGGTTTTTCAGGGCGGCGTTTTCGGCCGGCAGGCCGAAGGCGTCCCAGCCCATGGGCATGAGCACGTTGTAGCCGTTCATGCGCAGGTAGCGCGTCAGCATGTCGTTGATGGTGTAGTTGCGCACATGGCCCATGTGCAGCTTGCCACTGGGGTAGGGCAGCATGGAGCAGGCGTAGAACTTCTTCTTGCCAGCGTCCTCGGTCACGCGGTAGGCATCGTGCGCCGTCCAGTGACTTTGCGCCGCTTGCTCAACGGCGGTGTGTTTGTATTTGTCGTCCATGGGCATTCAAGGGTGGGGCGGTGGCAGCACCGCCGGCAGGCAATTTTAGGGTTTGGCGGGCAGGCGGCCGGGGTCGGCCACGAACCCGATCCGGTTCAGGCCGGCCTGCTGGGCCAGGCCCATCACTTCGACGATCCGGCCATAGGGCACCTGCTGGTCTGCACGCAAGCGCAGCTCGGTGTCCGGTCTGGCTTGTGCGGCCTGGCGCAGCTGGCTGAGCAGCTGGTCCATGCCCACTGGCTGGTCGGCCAGAAAGACCTGGCCGGCACGGTCCACCACCAGCGTCAGGGAGCGTGGCGCTTCACCGGCACTGGCGGCTGACGTTTTGGGCAAATCGAGCTTGATGGAACTGGCCAGCAGCGGCGCGGTGATGATGAAGATCACCACCAGCACCAGCATCACATCGACCAGCGGCGTGACATTGATTTCGCTCATCGGTGCCGCGCCCTGCGAGCGCTCGAGACGGCCGAATGCCATGGCGTTGGTCCTTGCCGCTCAGTCCGCGGAAAAACCCGGACTCAGCGCCAGTTCACGCAGGTCGAGTGCAAAGCCTTCAAGCTCGGCTTCCAGCCGCCCGATCAGCCGCCCCATCACGTTGTAGGCCAGCACGGCCGGAATCGCCACCGCCAGACCGGCGGCGGTCATGATGAGCGCCTCGCCCACCGGCCCCGAAATCTTGTCGATGCTGACCTGGCCTGCGTCGGCAATGCCGATCAGGGCCCGGTAAATGCCCCAAACCGTGCCCAGCAGCCCGATGAACGGGGCGGTGGCGCCGACCGTGGCAAGCAGCACCTGCCCATACTGCAACCGCGCCAGCACCCCCTGCAGGGCGTCGCGCAGCACGCGGGTCAGTTGCTGACCCCGGTCGCCCGCCGTGGCCAGCGTACCAATTGCTCCTGTTTTAAGAGCATGAACCAAAGGCAGCACAAGGGTTTCCTGGTCAAAAGCCTTGAGGGTTGGCAGCACGGCGCTGACCGAGGCCCCCTGCCAGAAGGCCGCAATGCCGCGCTGGATGTCAGCACTGGCGCGCCGCAGCAGCCAGGCTTTCCAAAGAATCACCACCCAACTCGCCATGGACAGCAGCAGCAGCAGCAGGGCCACCGACCGGCCGACCGCATCGCCCTGCCAGAACAGCTGCACCAGGCTCATCGCAGTTGCAGCACATCAAACATGTCAAACAAACCCTGGGTCTGTCCGGCCAGGAAACGCGTGGCGCGCAGGCTGCCCTGGGCGTAGGTGGCGCGGCTGGAGGACTTGTGTGTGACCTCGATGCGCTCGCCGGTACCGGCAAACAGCACGGTGTGGTCGCCCACGATGTCGCCGCCACGAATCGTCGCGAAGCCGATGCTCGACGGGTCGCGCTCCCCGGTCACGCCCTCACGGGCGTAGACCGCACAATCTTTCAGGTCACGCCCCAGTGCGGCGGCGACCACCTCACCCATTTTGAGTGCGGTGCCCGAGGGCGCGTCCACCTTGTGCCGATGGTGCGCCTCGATGATCTCGATGTCATAGCCGGTGGCCAGCGCCCGTGCTGCCATGTCGAGCAGTTTGAGCGTCACGTTCACGCCCACGCTCATGTTGGGCGCCATCACGATGGCGATGTCGCGCGCAGCAGCGGCAATCTCGGCTTTTTGCGCGTCACTGAACCCGGTGGTTCCGATCACCAACCGCCGACCCAGCTCGCGGCAGGCGCGCAGGTGGGCCATGGTGCCCTCCGGCCGGGTGAAGTCGATGAGGGTATCGGCCCCGGCCAGACCCTGGTGCAGCGCCGCAGTGATCGTGACGCCGCTGGCCTGCCCCAGAAACGCCATGGCATCGGTGCCGATGGCCGGGCTATCGGCCCGGTCGAGCGCACCGCCAAGCTGGCAGTCGTCGGCCGCCCGGATGGCTTCGATCAGCATTTGGCCCATACGCCCCGAGGCGCCGGCGACGGCAATGCGGTGCGGCGACAAGTCAGTCATGGCCGGCCGGTTCCGCTCACGGATTGCCCGACTCAAGCGGTGGATAGCTCGCCGGCAAGGGAGGCAGGGTTTTGGCTTCTGCCGGCTTGGTCGGTGCCGGTCGCTGGCTCATGGCCTCTGGCGGCAGTTCCAACAGCGGCACTTTGCCCGACTTGCGGCCCGAGTCGAGCGAGGCCACGAATTCCGCCTCGGTCGGCATCGCATCCGCTTCGATGCGGTCCAGGCTCTCGCCCTTGAAAAACACGGTCAAGCGGCGCGACTGCGGCGCCACGCCCTGGCGCCAGAAGGTGAAGACATAGTCCCAGCGGTCGGCGTGGAAGACGCTGGTCAGCAGGGGCGTGCCCAGGATGTCACGCACTTGCAGACGGTTCATGCCGGGCTTGATGGCCGCGACCTGCTCTGCCGAGACAAAATTGCCCTGCACGACGTCCGCTTTGTAAGACGTCAGAACATTGGCGGCCCGGACACTGGCGCTGTCAAAGGAGCCGCAGGCCACCGCGCTGATCCCCACCGCGAGCAACAGGCTCAGCCGGACGAGGCGGATGCAGTGGACTGGGAGGACAGGCATGGGCACAGTGATGACGATATGATGATTGCATTGTACTGTTTGGCTTTGCCAAGGTGGCACGTGCCAAGGACCGGCAAAGGGCCTCGATGACCAACATTGACGAACTCAAAAACACCGGGCTCAAGGCCACCCTGCCACGCCTGAAAATTCTGGAGATCTTCCAGAAAGGGGCGCAGCGCCACATGACGGCCGAGGACGTGTTCCGGGTGTTGCTGCAAGAGCGCTCCGATGTGGGTCTGGCCACGGTGTACCGTGTGCTGGCGCAGTTTGAGCAGGCCGACATCCTGACCCGCAGCAATTTCGAGAGCGGCAAGGCCGTCTATGAGCTCAATGAGGGCCAGCACCACGACCACCTGGTCTGCCTCGACTGCGGTCGCGTGGAGGAGTTCTACGACGCCGAGATCGAGCAGCGCCAGCAATCGGTGGCCAAGGCCAAGGGTTTTGCCATCGCTGACCATGCGCTCAGCCTGTACGCCCATTGCACCCGGGAGCCTTGCCCCAACCGGACGCGTCTGGCACCTGCGCTGGGCTGATCCGTCAGGGGACCTTGTCTGAGTCCATCGCCAGGCGGTGGCGCTCGACAAACTCCTGGTAGGTGTCGATGCCGCGCAACTGCAGGATGGTGTTGCGCACGGCCGCCTCCACCAGCACAGCGATGTTGCGGCCGGCCACCACCTGAATCACCACCTTGCGCACCGGCACCCCCAGCACGTCCTGGGTCAGTGGTTCGTAGGGAATGCGCTCATAGTCGCGCTCCAACGTTTCGCGGCGCACCAGATGCACGATCAATTTCAACCGCATCTTGCGACGCACCGCGGTTTCGCCAAAGATGCAGCGGATGTCCAGCAGCCCGATGCCACGGACCTCCAGCAGATTCATCAGCAGCGCCGGGCAGCGGCCTTCGATGGTGTCCTGATTGATGCGGAACAGGTCCACCGCATCGTCGGCCACCAGACCATTGCCGCGCGAGATCAGCTCCAGCCCGAGTTCACTCTTGCCCAGCCCCGATTCACCCGTGATCAGCACGCCCAGACCGAGAATGTCCATGAAGACGCCATGCATGGAGGCGCGATCGGCGAAATGCTTGGACAGGTAAGCCCGCAGCACGTCGATCACGAAAGCTGACGAGCCCTGCGTGGCAAACATCGGAATCTGGGCCCGCTCACACATCGACACCAGGGCGTCCGGGGCCGACTGGCCGTCCGCCAGCACCAGTGCCGGCGGCTCCAGGGTCACAATCCGGGCAATGCGCCGCGCGCAGTCCTCGGGCGTGGCATTCATCAGGTAGGCGATTTCCCGCTCACCCAGGATCTGGACCCGATAAGGGTGGATGTAGTTGAGGTAACCCACCAGGTCGGCACCGGAGCGGGCGGCGCGCACCGCCACCTCGTCGAAGCGGCGCTCAGATGCGCCCAGACCGGCCACCCACTCCCACCTCAAGGTCCCGCGAAACTCCTCAAACAGGACATCAGCGCTGACGACTGTGGGCTTCATGCCGGCTGCGCCGACCGCCAGTTGGCAATCAAGCCATGCAGCTCGACGGCGGTCGGGCTCGCGGCAAGCTTGTGCCGCAAGCCGGCGTCGCTCAGCATTTCGGCAATTTCCGAGAGGATTTCCAGGTGTTTCTGGGTGGCGGCTTCGGGCACCAGCAAAAAGATCAGCAGGCTGACGGCCTCTTCGTCGGGCGCATCGAAGCCGATCGGGTGCGCCAGCTGAAACACAGCGGCCATCGGCGCCTTCAGGCCCTTGATGCGGCCATGCGGTATGGCCACGCCGTGCCCCAGACCCGTTGAGCCCAAGCGCTCCCTGGAAAACAGGCTGTCTGTGACCAGCGCTCGGCTCAAGCCGTACAGACCCTCAAACAGCAAGCCGGCTTCTTCAAAGGCCCGTTTTTTACTGGTCGCATCAACGCGCACCAGCACCTGCGCAGCAGGCAGAATAGATGCAAGACGGTTCATCACAGGCCGGATTATGCACCCAGGCCGAGCATGAAAAAACGGCCAAGCGCCTGCCACCGCCCACAGGCTATGGCAGGGGGCCGAGACGGGTCACATCAGGCGTTTGGGCGCCTCGTGGTGGTGGTCCTTGACCCGATCTTTGTGGCGCACCACCTGGCGGTCGAGCTTGTCGATCAACTCGTCAACCGCGGCATACAGGTCAGCGTGCGAGCTTTCGGCGAACATGTCGTTGCCCTTGACGTGGATGTTGCATTCAGCGCGCTGCCGCCCCTCTTTTTCCTTTTGCTTTTCTACCGACAGCAGTACCTTGACATCGACCACCTGATCAAAGTGTCGAACGATGCGATCGAGCTTGCTGGTGACATAGGTACGCAGGGCCGGAGTGACTTCGAGGTGGTGACCGCTGATCGTCAAATTCATGGAATAGCCTCCTGATGGACACGGGTTGGGAAAGCACGCTGGATTCACTATGCGCCTAGCCCCGCTGAAAAGCAATTGTTTTTTCTTGCGTCATGCCAAAGGGCGCGAAGATTGCCAGTGCGCCCTTGACCCGGCACAATGCCGGGGTGAGTTTGGACACCATCATCCATGCCAGCCTGCGCGAACCGCTCCAGGAGCGCCACAGGCCGGTCACGGCATTGGTGCTGATGGGCGGCGGCGCCCGCACGGCTTACCAGGTGGGCGTGTTGCGGGCCTTGGCCACCCTGCTCAAATTGCAACCTGGCGCAGCCCCGGGCTTTCCGTTCCAGGTGCTGGTTGGCACATCAGCCGGCGCCATCAACGCCAGTTGCTTGGCCGGCTACGCCACGGAGGGCTTGGGTGCCTTCGAGCGCCTGGCGGGCTTTTGGGACGCCCTGCGCTCCGCAGACGTTTACCGGCTTCAGGTCTCGCCCTGGGCCCGGCTGCACAAATTCATCACCGCCTGGAGCCTGTCGCAACAGGCGCGCCGCAGCGGCGCGATTCTGGACACCATGCCGCTGGTCGACACCCTGCACCAGGCGATCTCCCTGACCGGGGTTGAAGATGCGCTGCGCCAGGGCACGCTCGACGCACTGGCGGTGACCGCCTCCAGCTACACCAGCGGCGTCCATTGGACCTTTTGCCACACCCACCAGGACGACCCGCTGCAGGGCTGGCGCCGGCCCGGCCGGCGCGCCGAGTTCCAGCCCATCACCATCGAACACCTGATGGCGTCCAGCGCCATTCCTTTCCTGTTTCCCGCCACCAGCCTGTTCGTGGACGGGCGCCAGGAGCACTTTGGCGATGGCTCGATGCGGCAGGTGTCGCCGCTGTCGCCGGCCATGCACCTGGGGGCGAACAAGGTGTTGGTGGTGGGGGTGGGTCAACCCGAACGCCCGGGCCTGGGCGCAGACCGCACCGCCGCCCGCCGCCGCCCCACACTGGGCAGCATTGCCGGGCATGCCATGGCCAGCGTGTTTCATGACACCTTGCAAGCCGATGTGGAGCAGACCAGGCGTGTGACCGAGACCATCCGTCAATTGCCGCACGCCGCTGCTGCCACCCTGTCATACCGGCCGGTGGAGGTGCTGGCCATCCAGCCCAGCGGCTCGCTGGATGGTTTGGCGCAACAGCACCTCAAGGAGTTGCCCGCTGGCACCCGTCACGCGCTGGGTGCCCTGGGCGTGCTGCGCGGCGGCGGCGGGGCCCTGGCCAGCTATTTGCTGTTCGAGCCGGGCTTTGTGCAGGCGCTGATCGACATGGGTGAAAGCGACGCCCTGGCCCGCAAGGACGAGTTGCTGCGCTTTTTTGGCGGCGCATGAGCCCGTCGGGCCGCGATGCGATAATTAGGCCATCTCCACTACCGGCGAACGCTCCTTGGAAAACTACCCCAGTTGGTAGCTTTCAACTCCCTTGACCGCATCGGGGGGTTGGAAGCCGACACCCACCACCCCACGCCAGATGCCCCTCATCACCGGGAGTGAGCCATGCTCAATATTTTCTCGCTTGCCAACGGCCGGCTCTTTCAGGAAGAGATCGAGTCGCTGGAGGAACTGTCCAAATTCCAGCCGATCTGGGTTGACCTGGAGTCACCCACGCTGGAGGAGAAGCGCTGGGTCAAGCAGTACTACGGTCTGTCCATTCCGGAAGACGCGATGGACGAGGACATCGAGGAATCCGCCCGCTTCTACAAGGAAGACAACGGCGAACTGCACATCCGCAGCGACTTCCTGATTGCCGACGACGCCGAGCCGCGCACGGTGCGGGTGGCTTTCATCCTTAACCTGGAAAACAACGCGCTCAAGAGCCGAGGAGTGCTGTTTTCCATCCACGACGAGGATGTGCCGGTGTTCCGACTGCTGCGCATGCGCGCCCGCCGGGCACCTGGCCTGATTGAAGACGCCAAAGAGGTCCTGCTCAAGCTGTTTGACGCCGACGCCGAGTACTCGGCCGACACGCTCGAAGGCATTTACGACGAACTTGAAAAAGTCAGCAACAAGGTACTGGCTGGCGATGTGACCGACGCCATGGCCGGCGAGGTGCTGGGCGCCATTGCGCGCCACGAAGACATGAACGGCCGCATCCGGCGCAATGTGATGGACACCCGGCGCGCGGTCAGCTTCATGATGCGCAGCAAGATGCTCAATGCCGAACAGTTCGAGGAGGCGCGCCAGATCCTGCGCGACATCGACTCGTTGGACTCGCACACTGCCTTCCTGTTCGACAAGATCAACTTTTTGATGGACGCCACGGTCGGTTTCATCAACATCAACCAGAACAAGATCATCAAGATCTTCTCGGTGGCCAGCGTGGCGCTGCTGCCGCCCACCTTGATCGCCAGCATTTACGGCATGAACTTCAAGTTCATGCCCGAGCTGGACTGGTCGCTGGGTTACCCCTATGCGCTGGCGCTGATGGTGGCCAGCGCGCTGGTGCCCATGTGGTACTTCCGCAAACGCGGTTGGCTCAAGTAAAAAAGGGCGCCAGCCCTTATTTCAACCGAGTTTGCAGCTATTTTTTTGGTAGCAGTTCCAAGAGCGCTGCCATGATGGCGAGGGCATAGGGGCTGGCCACGTCCCGCACAAAGCGTGGGAAGTCGACATGGGCTGCATCATCGGCCCGGTCCGAGATGGTGCGCACGGCGGCAAAGGGCAGGCCGTAATCAAAACAGACCTGGGCCACCGCCGCCCCTTCCATCTCTACCGCCAGAGGCGCGTGGCCGCCAGCCAGCAAGCGCTGCTGCAGGCCTTGCAATTCAGTGGCGCCCGAGACAAAGCGGTCGCCACTGGCGATCAGCCCGGTGTGCACGGTCGAGCGCACCTGCCCGCTGATTTGGTCAAATTGGCCTTCAAGCCTTGTCGCAGCTGACTCTGATGCTCTCAAAAGTAGAGCGGTCAGGGCGGGATCACAAGCCAAGCGGCTGAGCCCATAAAGCGGAATCTCAAAGCGCGGGAACAGCGGCGAGGCATCTAGGTCGTGCTGCACGAACTCTTTGGCCACCACCAGGTCGCCCACCCGAACCCCGGGGCCTATGCCGCCGGCCACCCCGGTGAACACCACATGGGTGGCACCCAAACCTTCAATCAGGGCGGTGGCGGTGGTGGCCGCTGCCACCTTGCCAATGCGCGACAAGGCGAGCAGCACCTCGTGCCCCTGCCACTGGCCACGCCAGACTTCGCGCCCGGCCCGGCGCAGACACACCGGCTGCAACAGGCAGGACAGCAGGCCCTGCTGCTCCTCGGCCAGCGCGCTCAGGATGGCCAGCGTCGCCACAAAGTCACCTGGCGCCGGTACCGCTTACTCGATGGCCTTGCCCATGTCCTCCACCACTTTCTTGGCGTCACCGAACACCATCATGGTCTTGTCCATGTAGAACAGCTCGTTGTCCAGACCGGCATAACCAGCTGCCATCGAGCGTTTGTTGACGATCACCGTCTTGGCCTTGTAGGCCTCCAGAATGGGCATGCCGTAAATGGCGCTGCCCTTGACGTGGGCCGCAGGGTTGACCACGTCATTGGCGCCCAGAATGATGGCCACGTCGACCTGGCCGAACTCGCCGTTGATGTCTTCCATCTCGAACACCTGGTCGTAGGGCACCTCGGCCTCGGCCAGCAGCACGTTCATGTGGCCCGGCATGCGCCCGGCCACCGGGTGGATGGCGTACTTGACCGTAATGCCTTTTTCGGTGAGTTTGAGCGCCAGTTCCTTGACGGCGTGCTGGGCCCGCGCCACGGCCAGGCCGTAGCCCGGCACGATGACCACCGTCTCGGCGTTGCTCAGCACAAAGGCGGCGTCGTCAGCGCTGCCGCTCTTGACCGAGCGCTGCACCGCTGCTCCTGCGGCGGCCGCGCCGGCCTCGCCGCCAAAGCCGCCCAGGATCACATTGAAGAAGGAGCGGTTCATGGCCTTGCACATGATGTAGCTCAGGATCGCGCCCGAGCTGCCCACCAGCGAGCCGGCCACGATCAGCATGGCGTT
>Ga0214921_10012556_pt1 | contig 10095 bp, 14 predicted proteins | sample LL1505_MetaG_FD_177992 | JGI IMG/M metagenome (GOLD analysis project Ga0214921, IMG submission 177992) | Freshwater microbial communities from Lake Lanier, Atlanta, Georgia, United States - LL-1505 | ecosystem: Environmental > Aquatic > Freshwater > Lake | place: USA: Georgia | collected...
ACTCGTTCTTTTGTCTGTCTGAGAAAACAATTCTATTAAATTCAGATTCTTTAATCTTGCCCAATGTACCTGCGGCTGCTATCAGTAAATTTTTAATTTGTTGATCTTCTTCTGGTGTTAAACTTGCTCTGCCTGTTAGGTCTTTATAAAATGCGTCATCGAACCAAACGTCGTTGCTAGGAGTAAGACCTTCAACTGATGCTCCAAAGCCGGCCTGCATGTTGCCAATACTGTCGCCTTCGTACTTGGTGTGAAATATAATGCCTATTTTAGCTCTAAGAATTTTTTTTGCTAATAGGGAATCAACTGGAACTGCGTATGTAATTGTGTTGGGAGTAAATGTGATATAATCTTGGCCATTGATGTTTATTTGTTCTAAGTCGCCAGGAGTAAACATCAAGTCACCTTGAAGTACACCCCCTATGCCCAACTTGGATAGATATTTTAATGCCACTTCTAGTTTAGCAGCCAGTCCTTCAGCTTCGCCATAAAACTTTTTAATGTCTGCTATTGATTTACATAGCTTGGGTTCTGTTTTACTGAATACACTTTTTGTACCAACAAAGAACTTGCCGTCAGCTGGGTCGATGCCGCATATGATTGCAGGTGCACCGTCCCATTTGACTGTTACTTTAACTGGACTGCCCTCACCTTGCGCAAACATCTTGCGAAGACCTTCCATGTAATTCAGTGCTTGTTGGGCGCCCGAGTAGCCTTCATTGTAGATTAAATCTTCTACATGTTCTAAATGCACGTTCTTGCCTTCGGCTGTTTCGCAAAGCAACCAAGTTTTAGGAATTTCTCTTATTTCAAATAATTTCATCGTTTGCGTTTTCTGGTAGTGCCATAAGGTTCTTGTCTGAGTCTACCATCCGCTACCTGTTTGGCTAAAAAGTCCACTGTGTCATCGTCAGTAACCGGTCTACTGAGTTCTATTTCATTGGGCCAGTTGTTACCCATGTATTCATACCATTGATCACGCTTGTCAATAAAAAACTTTCTATTGCCTGCATTGGTGCCAACTGTTACAGTGTTGACCATGCCTGGTGGTGGAGCAGACACAGTGGCAGAAGCCTGTGTTCCAGTCGCAGTGCCCAACATCCTATCCACATAATCCTGCATCTCAGTTCTAGCTGCTGAGGCTACACCATTATTATAAAGTTCTTGCTGTAGTGCTTCTACTGCTGCAAATTTATTGATTAAATCCGCAGGAGGTTTTTTACCAGATCTAATCATTGATGCAATTTGACCAGTCAATTGATTCATTTGTTGTTGTACTTGTTTACCCTGTTCACGACGAGCAGTACCAACAAGATTGGTCAAACCTATCTTTTTAAAATGACTTAATCCTGTGAGATAAGCTGCCACTGATTGTTTATTAATGGTGTTGGGCAGCGGCTCGTCTTCTATTTTGCCCGACATATAATTGTTTAGTGTTTTGGTCTGCGAATCGAATCCAGGATCACTGGCGTAAAACTCTGTTGCAAATGCACGAAGTTGATTTAGTACATCATCCCTATCAAATGTTTTGTCATTGTTGATATCTATTTGTTGTTCTTTGAGTCTTTTAACAAATTCAGTAATGGCGTATGTGGGTACTTGTTTGTCGTAGGCCTTTAATTCTGCATTGAATTTTTGACGTTCTTGTGCCGCAGATCTTTCTGCACGTTGAGTTGTTGTACCCACATTGCCTGAGCCGCCACCCAAAATATCAAGTCCCTGTACTGCGCCAGTTGCCACACCACCCAGGACATTACCCACACCCTTGACCACTGATCCTAAACCGCCCGCAGCTTGTTTAACACCACTCCAAATTTGCCCTTCGGCGGCAAACTCATTTGCTTTCATTTTTTATCCTTTTTACACCTCTGGTAAACTTAGACCCGTCTTGTGTTCTGATACTGTTGATCAGTCGGCGTTCTAGTTCTTCTGCTTGTTCAGTGGCATAATTTTCACGAATAAAATTAATCAAGTTGACAGCGCCTGCAATCACATGATTGGCTCGTGACTCTACTAGATTTTCCTTGTCTTTTTGTAGTCTTAAGGAATCCAGCTCTTCTAGTAAACTACGAGTCTTTTTTTGCAAAATAATGCTCCAGATTAAATGTATTTATTAATTTGACCCACATACGTCATCACAGACTACCAAACGGCCATGTTCGTATTTTTCTAATTTCCAGCGTTGTTCTACATTGTTGAACCATGTTATGCATGTTTCGATACCGTGGTGTAGTGCATTATTTTCGCTGATGATTGAACTTAACTGTTCATTTATTGCTTGATGGTATTCACCTTTGCCATAAGTACTAGGGTAAAATCCAGTCCAACAACAAGGAAACACCTCGCCTGTTGCACTTATGTATATAGATTTCATCATCTTGGCCTTGCAGTACACACGGGTGCTAGGTGTCTTATTTGGTACAATATCTTCTAACAGTATTAGATCTGTTTTCTTCTTGAAAAACAATGTTTGAAAATCTGTTCTACCTTGATAATTTCCTAAATTGTACAGATGATTTCCATCTTTATCAAACACCGGGCCTGTGTCGCGACCATGATTCACTAGTTCAAATTTACCAAAACCCAAAGCAGTTGACAACTTTTTGCAGTCTTCAATTTGATGCTCATTATGCTGGAATTTAATAAACTTCCATGTTGCGTTGCCGCCAGCTGAAATAAATGTGGAAGCATTTTTAATGATTGTTTTCCAGGAGGTGTTTCTTCTATACAAATTATGTGTGTCCTCTAGACCGTCCAAGCAAAATGTCACGTTTGAATTCAATTTTGCTAGCCTGATCCAAAAACTTTTGTCACGGGCTGAGCCATTTGTACTAATAGATACGTGTAAATTGTCGCGACCTTGTTTGAAATACTCCACTATATCAGCGGCTTGTGGATTCATTATCATGTCGCCAAAGTTACCATTAATTCTGATACTAGTTAATTGATTAAGGAATTCATTGGTAAAGATCTTTTTGACTTTTTCCAATGTCATGTTTAGTTCCGGATATCCGTCATTGTGCTGATACCCATGAAAATTACGTGGACAAAGCGGACAACTTGCATTACATAACGTCGATATTTCTAAATGCACGTCACGAATTTCTTTATACTCTATCATTCCACTTTCTTCAATCCAGCAATCATGTTTTTGAGTTTTGCACTATTAACTTCGCCGGATCCTGAGCCTGTGGGCTTGTCCCACGCAGGTGTGCCTGTTGCACGTTTGAATGCAGCAGAGCCCGACCCTTCGGCATCGTCTCCTCCGGTAAATGTAGTCTTGGGTTTGATGCTACTGAGGATACTGCCCACTTGCGGTCGCATGGAACCAGGAGTACCCTGTGCATCTTCTCCAGGGTCAGTGATACGCAAAGTTTCCACGTCAAAATCCAAGTCCACTTTCATGCCCACACCACTCGAACTACGAGTTTTCATCAATTGAATCTGATAGCGACCACGTTCACGCATTTGTCTGCTGGTGAAAATACCAAACACATTATCTGCTGTGTTGATCTTGCTGATGCCGCCCGAGATATGACTATGGTCAAATTCAACTTCCTCAACAGCACTGCGATTTAACTGTGATGCAGTTATCATCAATATGTTAAATTCTTTTGCCAAGTTACGCAGTTCTTCACTCACATACTTGTCTTTGACAAACAGGTCGTTGGGGCTGACCTTTGCACTCACGGGCATGACCAAGTCCAAATAGTCCACCATGATAAAGTCAGTTTTTCTTCCTGTCTGCACTTCTAGTTCTTTGAGATACGCACGAATTTGATTGACGTTGCTCTGTGCTGGCATATACTTGATGCGTAAACTGCCTGACTTCTTTCCAGTCATTTTAACTTTGAGTTCCAGTTGATCCAAGTCCCTGAAAATTTCCTTGGTGCTGATATTGGCCACCATACTGTCCATGCGCATGGCACACAATTCTTCGCTGAGTTCCAATGTTAGGAACACACCACTGAGTCCTTGTGTGACCCAATTGATGGCAATGTTTTGCATGAACAAACTTTTGCCCGAACCCGATCCGCCTGCAAAGATGTTCAACTCGCCGCGATTCATACCCCCAAACAATCGCTTGTCCATGGTGGACCACCCTGTGCTAACTTGTCCGTTGTTGTCTTTGATCTTCATTAATCTAGCACGGGGATCTGCAAAGTATTCTGTGCCCATGTCTTTGGTCAAACTGATCTGCACAGCATCCTTGATTAATTTTTCAATTGGGTCAAAGTCTCCCTTTTCAATCATGTCAGCTGCTTTGAGCACTGCACGTTCCAGTTCCTGTTTTTTAGTAAAAGTCTCAAACTCTCCCATGAACCATTCATAATGATTGTCATTTAAATCGGGCACTGGTTTTAAATCTGTGGTGGTCACTGCAAGTATCTGCTCGGCAGTGGGCATGGACTTGTGCCCTTCTATGTGATCTTTGATAAATTTGGCAGCTTCTTTGAGACTGCGATCAAAGTTGTCCGGGTTATAAATGTTTTGCACTCGCAGATAACTTTCTGCATTTTGTACCATCATTTCCAAAAACAACTTTTGTAATTCTGTTGAATATTCTTTACTCATGTGTTATATTTTACCTGCTATTAATTTTATTTTTAATGGATTAGATTCTGCGGCTGCCAGTATGCTGGTTAACACAAACAGTTTCCCATACAGCTCCACAGCTTTACTGACGTCCTTACAGTCTGTATGCCACACAGGGAAACTCACTGACCACCCATAGTCAATTGCTTGTTCCACGGCTGTGTGCCCGGGCCATACTGCCGCACCTTGTTTGTTCACATGCTTGTCAAAGTCCGGAACATAGATAATCCGTTTGCCCAAACGTTCTATTAGATCTGCTTGTTGCATACTTATTTCGTTAGTTTGTGTACTGACCCCATCTATGGCCATGGCATCAAATGGTCCTTCCACCACTATGACAAATTTGTTTTCCGCCCGTTGATTATCCAAATTAAAAACAAAATGTCCAGGATGATCTGAAAGGTACTTGGGTTTTATGCCATCTACCAGTCCCCTTGCAGTATATCCCACAATCTCGTTTTTGTATTTAAAAGGAACAATGACCCTGCGATTTAATTTATGTTCAATTTCTGGAGTCCAGTAAAAATCATATTTCTGTAAATCGATCTTTCGTCCCGCCACATAATCAACTGCATCAACAAATCCCGTGGGGTAATTTTTATCTGTCAGTTCGTAAAATTCAGCCAGGCCAATAAAACTCACTGCTTCTTTTGGCAGTGATCTTGATTGAAAGGAAATTTCTTCTTCTGATTCCGGTTCTCGAATCTGTTCCGGGCTGATCAAATCTTTAACTCGTAATGCTTCGATTACCAGACGTTGTATTTCTGTTTGGTCTGCGCCCAACCATTTTAAGAAACGTCTGTATTTGAAACTCAAGACCCTGCCAGGTGTATAACTGGTTTTGAATCCGCAATTAAAACAATGATAGCTAAGGTGTCCGTCACCGTTGGTTTTTATGCCGCCCCTGCCTCTGGTATCTGTGTTATGGCCGTTGTGAGTGCAGCACACTGCATTGAAACTGAGCCACCCGCTTTGGCTGGTTTTGCGTTTGGACGGCAAGATGCCAAGGGTGTAATCTTGTACAGAGTTAAACATAGTTGTTAGTATACACTAACATTTGATAAAAATCAAATAATTTGGCTATGCTTGGTCTGCTTTGTCATACATCATTAAATTAATGCCTGAAAGTTTTTTCATTTGATCTAATTCATCTTCAGTGTCTTGAATATTTTCGTCATAGATGTTTTCAATATTGACTGCTTTCTTCAACAGTTCTAACTCGGCCTGTGGTGGCGCAACAAAAATACCGCCTCGTTCAGTTCTATCTACTAGTTCAGGTTCAACCTGGTGTAGTTTGCCAGATGCTGTGATGTCTGCTTGTGGAGTGTGCTGTTGTCCACTGAATGCAGACAACATATTGGCTGCTGCTTGGATAAATTCGTGTGATTTCATAATTAAGTATTCTTAAACGTTGTGCTATTTTGGTTCACTGCGCTTTGAAACACCGTGCCACATTCTGTCAGTGTGATGGCAGTATTGACGCCTGCAACTGGCAAGACTGAAATTCTGTTTCCAATGCCAGTCATGTTGATGTATGTGGGAAAGTTTGCGGGAATCATAGCGCCCACATTGGCTGTGAGTGTTGCTGGTGCATTGATAGCGTAAACGCAGGCTGCATTTGCTACTATTTTAACTTTTGTGCTGGCTATGGTGTTGGTGTTACCAGCTACATTGGCTGCTGTTGCTGTCACTATTGTATATGATGCCATATCTAAAATCCTGTCTATATGTTATTTAGCTGTTATTAGGGTAAGCTGTGCTGACTACAAACATCTGTCCCTGGGCTCCCCAATTATCATCTACGTAAGCAGCATAATTTACGTTGCCGCTAGTGTAGCGAATACTGTATATGTATTGGTCACGTTCAAACACATTTACGTTGGCAGTGGGAATAGTGACAGTGCCTATACCTGTTGTAGCATTGGAAATTGTAACGTTAGATTGGAAAATTACGTTGGCATTGCTGGTTACATAATCGTCTATTACACTAAACACCAACGGTTGCACGTTGGATAAATTGTAGGGTTTTTGATCCTGATTTTGTACTTTTACTTTGATGACGTTGTTCACGCCTTTATAGCAGGTAATTGTTCTGGTATACACAACTCTGTTCCTTTGTTCTATTTCTGGATCTGTGGCAATCTGTACCAGGATCGTATTGTCGTAGATATATGTATTAATCTGTTGCATTCACATATTTAGCGAACATTTCAATTACAAAACTATCCGAATTTCGAATTGCTAAATATTCAGTGATGGATTATCAAAAACTATTAGATCAGTACCCGTTTCTCAGCTATCTTACCTATGGGGGCAATGAATATGTTGGAATCATACAAAACATCGACGATGTGATCACCAGTATCTACGATTTTGCTGTGCTCAGGACTGAGCCGCAAAAAGTGTTATATTTGGATTTGGGGGAAGTATGGTGGTGGGAAAGTAATAGGATGGTTCCCATTAACATTTTCTTAAAACAGGATTGGACCCCATTCAAGCCCACATTAAAAACATTCAACAGTAAAGACGTTGAATTAAAATACGGCCCAGCGTTAAGCCTTAAAGAAAACGCACAAAAGCGCAGTAAGAGGCGCAGTATTACATTAGTTAGAAAGATCTAATAGGTTCATATGCACAACTACTAAATGTGCATAAGCAACCGCATGCGATTTTTTAAAGTAGTAAGCATTGTCGGCAGGCTTCTCCCAAACAGATTCTGCCACTTCTTGCCACGATTTACCTATTAGTTGTCGTTTGGCAGGACGTATCACGGCCAAGAACATGGCCAGTCTGGGAATAGTATCCACTGGCTCAGGCATCTTGATCAAAGTATCGTAATGATTGTTAATATGAATTAACTGCCCACAGAATTCGGGATCATACAATTTGTCCCAATCGGGTTCTGTGGACATCAGCTGCTCTAAATGTTGTTCATTGTCAATTTGGTTATACAAACTTACATTTAATAGATCCAATTTGACATACCCACGATCTTCGGCCGCTTTGTGATCTAAACTTGATTGTCCAGTAAAAGGATCTACGGGAATGTCTGTAAAATAAACACCAGTATTGTGTTTGACCATATGGCCGTCACGAACTATACTAGCAGGTGTGTGCTTTAGTAGAGATAGTATCTTGTCTCTATCCCCAAAGTCAATATCGATGTCACTCTTAAATGTCATTGTTTGTATTTCAAACTAAACCAACTGGCCAGTTCATCTTTATAAAAGGTAAAAACTGTGTGTCTGGCAACAGACTCACCGGTAAAATCATTCCACTGCGGGGGACAATATGCAAAGTCAAAATCTATTCCTTGTTGGTAACCTTGATTTTTTAGATCTCGCACAAGATCAAGGATCGGGCCCACTAGCTCGTCATTTATATTGATTTTTGTCACAGGCCTGCCTTGCTCAAAATGTCCTTGACCCATTCAGTGTCTGCCACATAGTCCTTGAATCGACGTTGCCAAACGTCAGGATCTATCCACGGCATGATTATTGTGATTTGTTCCTCGTTGAGTCGATCAAGAAACTCAACGCCCGAATCACAATTATACACAATCCAAGGACTAACACGACCATCTCTGATGTGTTGCACAATGCGATTGCCGGCACCAAGCCTAAAATAATTGTTAAAGTTGTTCTGTAATATATGATCTGCATCTGCGTACCTTTGCATTTCTTTGAGTGCTCGTTCCAGTGCGTCCTGCACTGCTTCTTTACGCATGTATTCAGACAGCCATTGAAGATACAGTTCTTCCTTGCACCAGTGATCTAATTTTTTATTGTTTTTTAAAAGCCAATCAGTAAAACTACCAAAGTTAACACAACGAATAGAATGAGCGTGTCTGCCGTACTTAACAAAAGCAAGATAATAAGGACTGCTAGCAAAGTCATCATATGTTTTTAGTTTTGCACTACCCTGTGTTAATTCGTAAAATCGTAAATATGCATTGAAACCCAACTGTACAGTTGCATCAGTTTGACCTTGATGTCTACGTTTTTGTTCGCACATGTGTGCGGCCAGAGTACTTTCTTTACTATAAGATTTTTTACAGTATTTACAGGTGTGCATCAAGCTATTTTATGTTCTTTAATATAATTAATCAAATATTCATTTAATTTTTGATGATGTCCGGCCACCCTGTGTTTGATTCGATCCTCCGTTGTTGGAGTATTTAGACGCATGATGGCCAATGATTTGGGTGAGTGCGACTGTTGTGCTGTTACACCTTGCTCGTGCTGCCAAGGAACACTTTGCCACTGGAATCCATGCACTATGTTGGCTACCGATTTGAACAAGGTTAACCTGGAGCTGTCAATCAGCCTTGCTAGGCCATGGTCCGGCAACATATAAGAATCATCTGCTTGCTGAAACAGCAAAACTTGATGGCCACGACTAGTCAAGTCACTGACTGCGGCCAACATGCGATACATCAAATCTTCTGTACGATCCAACAAACTGTAGACATCAGCTTTGTATTGTAACTCGACCCAATTCAACGAATCCTGCTCTTTCCAAAAATGCTCCCACCGGTTGCTGAACTGTTGATTTTGCGGATTTACCCATCGTCCTTCGAAACTGGAGTGTACCGTCTCGTCTAGTTTGTATTTTAAAATAGGTATTTCTGCTCTACTGATAAAGGTCATGCCCAGGATGTACAAAGTGGGTTTGTCAGTCAAGTAACTATGCTTGAGCGTGGTTCTAAGAATTCTACTGTTAGCACTGCCACCGATGGCCAGGGAGCAACTAGACTCTATGCCCAACCCTTGTGCCAACTCCGTATGGCCGCCGCCCGAAGCATAGAGCTCCATGTAGCTACACCCATTGACCACTAACTGGCGATAGATCAACCCAATTCCTTTTTGATATCTTGATCACTGATGCCCATGTCCTTGGCCAGTTTTTTTAAATCTGCCACAGTGTTAATTTCAGCCAGCAGCTCGATGTCATCTTGTCTCAGATGTGGATTAATCCTTGCCAAAAATTTAACACTTTTGCTATTATTAGTGCCTTCTTTTTTCTTGCTGGCTTGCCAATAATGCCGTTGCCTGCCCATGCCAGGACTAACGCTGGTACACAATAACCATTGTAGTTTGGGATGCTTGCCCAAGTCGAAGAAGTTTTGATTCACTTTGTCGTTGGTGGCACGAAGATACCATTCTTGTAAGGTATCGTCACCTTCCACACTGGCGGCATATCGCAACATCAAGTATGTTGCAAACTTTTTCTTTTCGTCGTCAGTCAGCTCGTCGTAGAACGCTCGATTTTTTATATCAAGTTGAGCCATTTCGTTATTGATTGATAGTTTGTCCATTATACGGGGTGATGTGAAATAGTGTCTTTGCTATCTCTTATAAGATAATACAGCATTATAACACGTTCCAACTCTGCTTGTAAAGCTGGATTGGATCGTGCTTCTCGCCGAATCTCGCCCCAAAGTTTATCTTCCATAATATGTTCGCGCAGCGGGCGACCGTCGGCAGTTCGGGGATCGGG
>Ga0214921_10012557_pt1 | contig 10095 bp, 11 predicted proteins | sample LL1505_MetaG_FD_177992 | JGI IMG/M metagenome (GOLD analysis project Ga0214921, IMG submission 177992) | Freshwater microbial communities from Lake Lanier, Atlanta, Georgia, United States - LL-1505 | ecosystem: Environmental > Aquatic > Freshwater > Lake | place: USA: Georgia | collected...
CCGACAGGATTCTAAAACAATGATAACCATTAAATAAAACATACTATATTACTATGTCTTTAAGTCAAAACCCCCCTAACATTAAATGATATCATATATGTGCTACCGACAGGATTCTAAAACAATGATAACCATTAAATAAAACATACTATATAAAACAATATTTAAGTCAAAACCCCCCTAACATTAAATGTATCATATGTGATTTAAAATAACGTTGAAACCATTATATAAAACATACTATATTACTTTGTCTTTAAGTCAAAACCCCCTAACATTATATGATATCATATATGTGCTACCTACACGAAACAGAATATTAATATTGTAATTTTATATAATATTAATAGAATTAAAGAAGTATATCATATTAATCGTCATCCCACGATAAATCATCCTGACAAGCTATGTTATAACATATTTCACATACTACACAAGATGACAATTTAATGAAACCACATTCACACAGTATTAATATATCATTATCCATACTATATATTATGTGTTGTTTTTTTCTTTTTTTTTTAAATTACATTTATAACATAACATAAACCCTTCTTTTTTAACATTATGACAATCTCTTGTATTACATTTTTTTGAATATATTATAGATTTGTTTTTGCATGTAAAACAACTTTTATATTTTTTGTTTATTATTTTTCCGCATTCACATATATTATACTTTTTTTTGCATTCATTGCATTTATTCATCAATCTGTTTTTATGAGGTTCATCACACTCGTCGCATGTTCTTCCTGTATGTTTCATAAATCTTTTGATACAACAATTACCGATTACTATTATTGTATCAATATCGTTATTTTTTGTTATATAACAGTTATGAACAATTTTTACTTTACATACACATTGAGTTTTTTTTTGTATAGATGGCATATTGTTATTAAAAATTAATTTATAATAATTAAGATGACTATCATAATCACCACCGCTGTATTTATAATTTTCTTTAATATCATCAGGGTCTAATCCTAATTCAATAAATCCATTGATAAGACTTTTATTTAATTGAATTGTTTCATTAGTTGGTTCAAATTCGTGATTAGGATATATAACAGGTTCAAATGAGTCCATCATTATAATATATATTATATATTATAATATTTTTAAGTAATAAATGTTTTTAATTAATATTTTTTTTATTATTATTCTTCTTCATCCATATCCATAACTAAACTACTTCTTTTTTTACATAATTGTTTAATAAATATATTTTCTTCTGGAAATTCATAATAATTGTGTGTTCTACCTCTTACAAAGTATTCACCAAATTCTTTTTTAAAATCTTTGCTCATTCTATCACTACTAAACGTTTGTTCCATATAATGAGATTTAGCATAAGTTATAGCTTGTTCATATAATTCACTTGTTCGAAATGACATTTTTTCATAATATCTGGGTTGTTTATAAATCATCTGTATATATGCAGGTAATGAGTTTTGTATTAATTCTTGTCTGTATTTATTATCTAATTTAGGTAATTTATCTGGTATTTGTCTTGTTTTTAAGAATGTATCAAATGATTTAAATGTGTTAGGATTTTTTAATAATCCATATAATTCACTTGCTTTTTCATCACTCATAACAATATTTTTTAAATCATAAGGATAAAACCTTCTATCAGATGGTTCAATATGAAAAGCATATTTGTTATTTGTTGTTGCCATAAAATTGCTATAATCTGATATAACAACACTATCAACACCTTTCTTTTCTTGTTTTAATACATTATTAGTGATAAAGTTCTTTAATTCATTTCTAACACCTTTTGCTCTTACATCTATTTCATCACATCTTATAAGTAATTTATGACATAAATCATTATTAAAATTCTTTTTTAACTCTTCAATGTTTCTTAATATAGATGAATAACCTATTGTTCCTTCAATCAATTGAAAAAAAGTATTCTTGCCTACACCTTGACAATCAGAATAAAATATAACTGCTTTTTCTGTTTTTTGTTCAGGACGTTGTCTAATCCATGCACACCAATCTAAAAATGATTTTATTGACACTTCTTCTTTATTCATTAAATCACTAATCAAATTTAAGAATGGATTAATTAAATCATAATTAATTTCATCATCGTTGTCGTATTTAAAACCTCTAAACATATTGTATATATTTGTATTCTTAGTATTAGGATGAAAATCAACTTTATCATATTTTCGTTTCTCAATATCCTTCTGCCATCTTCCTAAAAATTCACCATATGGTTTAAGAATTGTATGAATATCTTTTTCTTTATATTGAACAATCTCATTACTGTCATTTACCCACATATACGTTAAAGGATTTTCAATTAAACATAAACGTTTTTCTAATTCTACTTTTAATAATTTATATTCTTCTTCTTTCATTTTCATTTGTTCTTCTTTTGACATTATTTTTAATTTCTTGATTTCTTCCTTTAGTTCTTGTTTTTCTTTTTTTTCTAATAGTTTCTGTTCTTCTTTTTGTTTTTTAACCAATTCTTTTTCTTTTATAAATTTATTCTTTTTACTTAACAATAATTTAATATACTTTTTATAATCATTATTTTGTAGCCATCTAGTTGTTATAATTTCATTTTCTTTTAAACACATTTTAACCAATGTATTGTATGATTTATTTATATCATTATCAACTTTAAAACTATTCCATTTTTCTTTAGTGGATACGTGATCAAATTTACGACTCTGTTTTGAAAAATTGATATATGTTTCTTTCAAATTGCTATTAATGTTTTTTAATAATATACCTATCTTTATCCATTGATGATAATCATCATATGTATCTTTTCCAAATACTGCTATTAATTTTTCAATTTTTTTGTTTGTGAAATCATCAGCATCATAATTAGTATCATCTTCTTCTTCATCAATGGTTTCTTCTACAGTTTCTTTAACAGTTTCTTCAATAGTTTCTTTTACAGTTTCTTTTACATAAATTTTTTTACATTTATCATCAGTATATCCTATAAATGTATCTAAAATATTACCTTTTATGAGTTTATTTATTCTTTCTTTCTGTTGTGGATACTTGTAAGCATTTACACATCTCATCTTACCATTTCTATAAACTGATACATCAATATTTAAAGAATTATCTTTTTGTTTAACATCAATGTTTATAACATCTTTTAATAATTCTTTTAATGTAGGATATTTATTTTTAATAACTATCTCTTTCATTTCATTTATATCATTTGTATATTCATTAATATAAACAATTCTATATGATAATTTATGTGTTATGTTTTTTAATACATTTTTTTGATAATTATGTGATACATAAGATGAAGATGTTATTAATGATATATCATTTATAGTTTTCAACTTATCAATAATCATATTATTTGTTTCATTAAATTTAGTCTCATCTATGTCATTTATTGAACCGTCTATATCAATATATATTCTGTTATTGTTTTTTACATTGATAACTTCAAAATAATTATTATGTTCTTTTAAATTGTTTTCATAACAATCTATTATTAATTCTTCATCATCTATATTCGAAAAACAATTTTTAATAACTTTTATGGATTTCATTTTATAATATTATTATAATATAAAATAATTTTTAAGTAATAATTAATTTAATTAATATTTTTTTTTAACAGTTCTTTTTTATTAGGTCTTCCTCTAGGTCTTCCAGATGGGATGTATTTTTGTTTATACAATTCTTTGTATTTTGTTTGATAATAATTCTTAAAGTATTGCTTATGACATTCTTTACAGAAATTATAATTTTTGTGATAACAATCTAATGTTAATAACTTATTACATTTATAACATTCCATTTCTAGTTCATTACTCATTATTCTATATTATTATATATAGAATATTATATTTAAGTATTTATTTTTTTAAATATTCTGTGGAAGGTCTTGTTTTATATTAAAAGTGTATATAGTTAATATTAAATCTATTGTGGAAGGTCTTTTTTCTATTAAAAGGATATATAGTTAATTATATTGACTATTTTTATAATATAATTGTGGAACCTTGTTGTAAGGTTTGTGGAATGTATTTTTAAAAAAAAGGATATATGATTAATAATGTGGAATGTGTGGAGCCTTTTTGAGATTTTATAGAATTTTTTTGAATTGAAAAAAAAAAATAAAAAAAAATTGAAAATTTATTTTTGAAAAAAAAAAATAAAATTTTCATTTCTGTAATGACTTTATTAACTGACCTTCCACACATCTAAAATACAAAAAAAGGATATATGGTTAATAATTTAGTGTGTGGAGGGTTTTGATATAAATAACTATATATCCTTTTAAGACCTTCCACACATTTAAACAAATATTTTAAAGAACTTGTAATACGAATATAAACGAACAACAGTAGGCATAACGTTAATCATTTCTGTCAATACAATCAAACCTGTTTTACTAACAACCTTAATACTATTTTTTATGTCATCACTGTAATATTCTATCAAAGAAGGTTGTTTAGGTATATAATCAAGTAATCTTATATTTTCTGTGTCATCAGTATTATAATAATAACTCATTGATATACTATAATATAAAATCATATTTTAACGATAACAGATATTTTGTCACAATCTATTATACTTTCATCTTTATGATTATCTTTATCTTTGTCATTATCTTTTTTAGATATTATCTGTTTGTCTTCAGGTAATTTAGGTATAGAATTTATAAATTTTCTTATTTGGTCTGTCATAGTTATCATTTTTTAAATTAATATAATATAATGTCGGATAAATGTAAATCTTGTGATAAAGTTAATGAAACGCTTGACAACAAACTAAACAAAATTATAGAAATGGTTGAAAATTTAAATTTAAATCTAAAACAAAAAGAAAAACCTGTAGTTGTAGATTTAATAAAATTATATGGATTAAAACCAGTTTCAGAATATGATGATTATAATGAAGTTAATAATTAATAATATAATCAGTATATAATATATATAATGTCTGATTTAAATCTAGAAGACTCGATGAGTTTGTTAAGCGCCAATCACCTCTCATACGAATCCGCATCTTCTGTTTGTGCAGCTTCACAACGCCAACTTTCATTAATTAACTTCCAACCCCGAAATTACAGTGGGGTCGATGCGGGCACACAGTTATCCATCGTGATGAACGCGGGGTCGTCATTCACATACGGTCCAACATCGACACTTAATATCACAATGACTGTAAATGTGTCCGGTGGTAGTCAGAATGCTACTCTATGGGGATGGGGTAATCACATAGTAGGGAATGAAAGTTTTTATAACAGCGGTGGTAGTATTTTAAATCTTTTTCAAGAAGTTTCAATGAGCGCTCGTTCGGGTGAGTTATTGTTTCGTGAGGTTCAAGCAAATGAAACCCGTACTCAAAGACTTTTTAAAATTAATAAAGAAAGACGTGATGCTTTAGGTGTGATGGGTGGAGCTACATTAAATGCAGCCGGTGAAATGAAATTTCCATTGTTTCCAGTTGGACAAGCTCAGACTTTCACCATTCCACTCGGGGAGTTGTCCGGATTTTTCTCGACTGCATCTCCTATCCCCCCGCAATTGCTCGCAGGTGCCACCTTACGTTTGAGTTTAGCAAAAATGTCTAAATCGATTTCACTTTATTCAGACGCAAACACACTGGCAACCGGAGCAGATTTGTCACGGACTGTAGTTGATTTAAATGTATGCACGGCATATCTTGATCAAGTAGATTTATTTGATAGTGTAAATAGTATGATTCTGTCTTCCGCAAACTCCCTGTCCACTAATGGTATTCAATATAACTATTATTCAAATTTTAATGCTATTTACCCTTTGAGCACATCTGGTGTTCTTGACATTCAATTAAGTGCAGCTCGTATTAGTTCAGTCATTGTTAAAATTGTTAAAAAGGCGCCTACTGATTGGGCATCACCATACGCAGCTGAAAGTATTAATTCGGTGGCTGCAACCGCAGGAGCTGATAATGGTTCATTAGGTAGCATGCGCTGGCAGACACGTCTCGGAAACGCGATTAGCCCATTATACCCGATTGATTCAAGTTGTCAAGCGTTTAACCTTCTGTGTGATGCAACTTCAAATATTTCATTTGCTTCTTGTGAAGACCCTGATAGTCTTAAAGTTATCAATAAACTATCCCCTTGTTCTGTATCGTTTGCTGATTATACAAAAACAGTATCAGGGGTAGCTGGATACGGAACAGGATGTTTTTTAATTGGTTTGAATATGGAAAGAAGCAACGCTTTAAATATTTCAGGTAGTAGCACAAATAATAGTAGAATTTTGTCTGTGGAATACTCTGGTTTAAAATCTGGTGATAATTTTAACGCCATAGTAAGTGTTAAATATTTACAGATTGCGAACGTGACAACGTCAAACGTAGTTGTCAACAAGTAACAAAAACGCGGATTGATATTAAAATAAAACCATCTTTAATTATTTATTATTTATATCTATTTTATTAATATATATAAATGTCTAAAACAAACAAAGCAGTTAAAGAGACTGATGAAAGACTACAACTAATGGCAACTAATAATATGCTATATGATTGTGATGAAAATATGTCTTGTATCATTCAAAAAGAATTCAAGCAAAATAGATTTGTTTCACCTGATATTGTAAATTATAAAGAGAGCGAACAACTGATTTGTAATTTTGATACATTGATGCACGATGAATTTATAAATCCAACTAACAGTTATATTAATTTATCATTAAGAGTAAATTCTGCAAATTTACCTGATGGCAACACAGCTCAACAAACTGCTAATTTTTCATTTGGTAATAATTTCAATTTAAATACAGTAGCTACAGCAGGTGAATTAATTAACCCTCAATTTTATAAATCTTATTTCAAAACAGGGGGGTCAGTATTAAATTTGTTTAACACAGTTGAATTAGTCTCACCAGATGGTCAAATAATTTTCCGTGAGAAATATTTTAATCAAAACCGAACAGCTAGACAATATGAGATATCACAAGAGAGAATGAACACAATCAATGCTATGATGGGAGGATTATGCTTTGATAATAAATTCCAACGATATTTATTTCCAAATTTTAGTACTAATAAATACGCAAATTTCTGTATCCCATTGTCAGAGATTTCATCGTTCTTTAATCAATCACGTCCTATTCCAGCGTGTATTCTGAAAGACTGTATATTACGAATTACTTTAGAAAAACCTGATACCTGTGTTATCCTAAATAGCATACAATTTAATAATCCTTCATACTTAATACGTTTTGATGAAGGTTTCAGTATGGATATTAAAAATGTTTATATGAATTATCAATCAGTAAAAGCGTTTGACAGTATTTATAAAGTTGTAAAACATAACAGTATTCAAATACCATATAAAACTAAATTCACTACAAGAAATAGAATATTATCTTCAACAACAACATTAAATGTTCCTTTTACAGCTGCACAAGTATTAAATGTTCAACTTAAGATTATACGAGCAGATTTTAGATTACAAGATAGTCAAACATTTGAAGGCGAACCTGCTGTGCCAGTTTATAATCAAGAACAACGTTCTCCAATGTATGCGAATGACTTCTATGAACTAGCAGACGGACTCTTCGACGAGAGCACCGTAATACCATCCCTCAAAGTAAAAATAGGTGATTATTATTATCCACAGTTTGATGCGAGAACAATACAAGATTATTACGCAATGACAATGGAAGCATTAAATCCTATGGGTGCAGGAGTTTCTTGCAATGATATTAAACCAGATTATAATAAATCATCTATAGGTTGTGTTAATTATACTGATTATTCATTTAGTATGAGTAGCTATCAAAGTCCAGCAGGTAGAAACGTTCCTATTGGACTTAGTTTAGGTGGAAATATATACGCTTTCGACCTAAGAAGAAGTAAAGATTTAGGTAGTGGAATAACTGTTAATCCACAAAGAAGTTTGTCTGTTATGTTAAGTGATATTAAAGCAATCGATTTTGCGAGTAGATTTGATATTTTCATAACAGTTGAATATTTACAAATCCTTGAATATAAGGACGGTAAAATGACAATTATGAAATAATAAACTAAACTAAATATATATATGGCACGTATAGGTACGGTTAGACCGCAAGCACGAATTTATGATTATGCAAGAAAAGAATATCAACCAGAGTATGATATGAGCAAACCAGTTAATGACCAGAGCGCACCTCAAAGATACACTGATAAAATTATAGCACCACAGAAAGTTATATTTTCACCTTATGTAGATTTTGATGTTAAATTAGGAAGTATGAAAGAAGAACAAAAAGAATTTATTAAACGACGTAAAGATGTTGTATCAGGTTTGAATTATGAAAAAATAGGAAAACCAAAGAGTGAATATCATATGAAAATAGGAAGTAGAAGTGAAGGCAATTTTTATGACCAAAGTTTATCTAAACCATACGTTGAAATGGGGCCACATATAACCGGATTACATGGAGATATACACCAACAGGCACCCGCATTAAATATGATGAGTGAAGATGAAGCATATAGACTGACAACGGTTTATAATCCAGATATGATTAAACCTATTTCAAAAAGTCAAAAGAAAATAGAAGAAGTAGCAAAATTACAAAAGTTAGACGGAAGACAAAAGATTATTATGGCCAATCAAAACACGCGTGACTTCGTCGAAGCAGGTTTGGGCGCAATATTAGTGTATCCTTCTACTGATACAAGTATGGGTGATAACGGTTCAAATATAAAATTTAATTATGCAAAAGAAACAAATATGGGAACTGAACCAAAGACTGCAAAACAATTATATGAAGAAACATTTTTAAATAAAAAATCTGTTTCAGGAGTGAATACTATGCAACGCGACGCAGAGAAAGCACGGCAGTTTCTTGGACTGTTCGGTAATAGACAACATCTAGCGATTGATAATTCACAGGACATTAGATTAACAGATAGGATGATATCGCCTCATAAGTACATGAAACATATTTCAATGAAACCACAATAAAACTAAAAAGGGTTAAATAAGAGCAACTATATATATTTAACAATGACAGAAACTAACAGATATGAAAACGGTAAAATTTATAAACTTGTTTCACCGCATACTGATAAAATTTATATTGGTTCGACTTGTAAAAAATATTTATCTCAAAGATTAACAAAACATAAAAGCCATTATAAAGATTGGTTAAAAGATAATGATAACATAAATTTTTCATCTTTTAGACTATTTGAATTAGGAGACGTTGAAATTATATTAATAGAAAATTTTAATTGTAATACAAAAGATGAACTATTAAAGAAAGAAAGAGAATATATTGAAAAATTTAAAGAAATTATTGTTAATAAACAAAGACCGTTGATAACACACGAAGAACGAAAAGAATACATTAATAAATATCGTGAAGAACATAAAGAAGAAATTAAAAAAAAAGTAAAAGAATATCGTGAAAAACATAAAGAAGAAATAAATGAAAAAATTAAACAAAAATATGATTGTATATGTGGCAAACAACCAAGAATAAGTGGAAAAATACAACACGAAAAATCAAAATACCATATTAACTTTATTTCAAAACAATAATTCATTATTACATTTTATTATATAATTGTATTTTATAATAACATAATGGACTATCAAGGATTTTTTGTAGGAGGTGAAGGTGGGGGGACACCTCAACCCCCTGTTAATTTAGATGGAACAATGATATACAAGAACGAATGGACTATTAATACATTATACAATAAAGATGAAGTAGTTGTTTATCTAGAACACCAGTATATAGCGTTGCGTAGCAACATCAATAAAGAACCAGATACAAATTTGGAAGATTGGGATTTATTGGCATACTGGAGCAATAACGCTACAGTGTCAAATTATCGTGGAACGTTTATTCAAGGACTTATATTAAAACAATACGATAGTGTGTATGACAGAATTTCAAATGGAACTTATATTAATTATTCTTCATCTAATTACGAATGCACAACACAACCAAATTTAATAACAGAATTAAATAAAATTAATAATCCTAATAGTCTTTTACCGTCTATGTTTTCAACACCATATATGTTTGCCAGTTTAGGAAATTCTGCAAATTTTAATGACGGAGCAAGATATGTTGGAACACAATC
>Ga0214921_10012558_pt1 | contig 10094 bp, 10 predicted proteins | sample LL1505_MetaG_FD_177992 | JGI IMG/M metagenome (GOLD analysis project Ga0214921, IMG submission 177992) | Freshwater microbial communities from Lake Lanier, Atlanta, Georgia, United States - LL-1505 | ecosystem: Environmental > Aquatic > Freshwater > Lake | place: USA: Georgia | collected...
GATGATGCATTCAATTCACCGTGCATACGGTGAATTATGACCACAGTATCTAGATGATACTTAGAAGACAATCAGTTGATGAACGAAGTGAAATCAACAGATCTCGTTAGAGATCTTTAATCGTCTAGGTTAATATCTGGCCAATCTCTAAACAATGCATGTTGTATGTTTCCTGAAACAAACTGATTGAATGATTTGTGTTTGGCTTCGAGATCACCTTTGAGTGGAGCAACACGTTTGAATGCTGAGTCCATTTGCCCCATGTCCTTGAACTCCATGATGATCATCCATTCAGGCATGTCTGCAATGCTACGAAATCCCATCTTGCAACGAGTGATTCTGTAGGTTTCCATTCGGCCTTCATCAACCAAATGATCAAAGAAACTTTTCATTCCCGTGACCCATTCCAGATCTGATATGTCGCCTTCTTTGTCTGCCCAAATTGTATATAAGTCTGCCATGTTTTACTCCAGTGGTCCTAGTATCTCAAAGCCATCTATTTGGGCTTTGTACAAGTGTGCTTGCTCAAGGTATAGGTACCGGAATCCTCTTGCTTTGTATATGGCACACTCTGTTTTCATTGTTTCTACACCCAGTCTCATCCGGGGATTGTGATAGGTCCATGCAAATTGATCGCACAACGCATTGTGCTCGTCATAGCGTTTGATAAGTGAAAACGCTACCAGTCGGGCTTGATCATAATACCCGATCACATCAGTCATGGGATCTGTGTAGCGACTGTCGAAGATGGGCATGACACTTGCAAAGTGTTTGTGGGTGCAATAAGTTCTGTAGATCTCATTCAGCGCAGGAATGTCTGGCTGGGGCATGTACATCCATTCCACGTTGATCTCGTAGTTGGTTTTACTCAAGTCAATTCTAGCAAACTGGTAGGTCATCTTGGGTCGATCCTGTGCGCAAATAATCCAGTCAAGTACTCTTCGGGCCAGGTGTGATAAAAGCCTTTTGATCCCATTTGCTTGGCTGCTGTGTTTAATTTGCTAAGACTTTGCACTAGAATTAATGCGTACTTGCCTTGATTCATCACAATGCCGTTGACGTTTTCTACATCTGAAGGATGGTCTTCCAGGGCCAAAATATCTCGTGCCAGTAAAAATTCTTGATTGGCATCTTGTACAGCAGCATGAAAACGTGAATAAGGCCAGTCTTCTGGGTCGTAAGCGTACACAATGACTTCATACTGCCCCATGCCCCATCGTGCTCGGTTGCGCAAATCAAAGTAGGGATCTGCACCAATCAACACTTGTACTGTGCGATTCAGTCTGGCTTGCCGTGCAAACGGACAAGGTGGCCAGCCGCCCAGCCCTGGATGCGGAACTTCTACAAAATTCTCACTCCAGGCCAAGATATCAGCAGTCACAGTGTGTTGGTCTAGAACCATGGCAAATTAGTTTTCTTAGTGGTTTCGATATTTTCTTTGGCCAACTCACCAATCATTTGTCGTTCTGCAAAACTCATGTTCATGACCTGATCGTATGTAGCGCCGCCTCGCATGTACCAGGCTAGTTTGAGGCTTTCGGATCTAATTTGGGCCGCCTCCTGATCTAGCTGATCTATGTACTTTCCTATCGCCTCATTGTCCAGGGTCAGGAGGCGGGTCCGAAAAAATTTGCCATGTCCAGTGATAGCTGTTGATCATATTTGGTACCGCATTCTGTACACGTCAACGACAATGGCTTGAGTTCATTTGCTTGACGCAATGCAATGACTTGTTCTCTAACAATATTAAACACAGTTCGATCGCAATTGCTTAAAAATTCTTCAATATGGTCAGTGTCAGTCACAACAGCTGACGGTGTTCGCACAGCAGCGATGCTGGTTTTGAGTGCTCGTACAGTGAGTTTGGTGATGTTTTTCATGACTTCGGCCATGCGCAATATTTTTTCTTCATCAGGAAGATCAGACGCAGGAATCATGCTGATCATGCGTTGTTGTTCATATTGTTCTAGGTTGTTTTGATTTTGTTCTTCATAGGTCATGGGTCTAAAAATAATTTCTAAATCTCCGTACTCGACTTTTTTGGTATAGTCTGGAGTTTTCATTTGATTTAACACATGACGTAAATCCAATTCAAAATCATCCTCATGATTGCAATTGGTGCAAACAGTGCTGACTTCCATGGCATGTCCATAGCTGGCAACACGTATGCCAATCAAAATGCTGTTGACATCGATATAAGGCATGGCCCAGGCATTTTTAATAGCAGGAATACAACTTTGCACTACATCAATCACGCTTTGTCCACTGAACAATGCATCTGGAGTACGGTATGTTATTTCATCCACAGCAGTCATTGGGTACACTGGTAGCTCACGATTGTGCGGAAATTCCACACTGCCTTCGGGCCAAAAGCTGCCATTGCTGGGCAATTTCAGATAGATTGCAGGCTGTCTAAAAAATGCTTTTAGAGGATTGGAAGATTGGGTCATTGATTCACCTATAAATATACTTCTACTTATAGGTAAAAAAACATGGCCGACACAAATCAGATATCAGCAGAAATGGAAGCAGTCTTAAGACAGGTTCAAGAAGACTTGAAAAATCTTGGGTATGTTTCAAAAGATACCGGTGATAAATTGAAAGCCGCAGAAGACAAAGCAAAGAAATTTGAAATGGGTATGGGCCTGGCAGGCAAGGCCGCTACCTCGCTGGCCAAGGCAGGCATGGAAGCAGCCAGCGCCATGTACGAAGGCAAAAAAGGCGCCGCTGCCTTCAACAGCAGCGTGGACAGCATGGCTGAAGCAGCTATGGCAGCAGGTGCGATGCTGACATTGATGATTCCAGGTGGACCAGTTGTCAAAGCATTAATAGCTGGATTTACGTTGGCTGTGGGCGCCCTGGCCAAGTATACCAAAGCTGCCAACGAAATGAGCGACAAGCTCTATACTTCGTTCCAGAAAATGTCAAAGTCTGGTGCCGCTGCCAGCGATGGCATGTCTGGCATTTACAAAGGCATGCAAAAACTGGGCCTTGGCATACAAGATCTAGATGGGTACGTGACGTTACTCAATGAAAACAGTCAAGATCTTGCACTGTTTGGGGGTGCTGTATTTGAAGGGCGAAAAAGATTTGAAGACATGGGTGCTGCCATGGAACCTTTTCGTGAGCAGTTGTACAATGCCGGATTGAGTCAAGAAGAAATCAACAAAGGTGCCATGGGCTATCTCAAGTTGCAGACGCAACTGGGAAGATCGCAAACCATGTCTACTCAGCAGCTGGCCGACGGTGCTAAAAAATACTTGATTGAACAAGATGCACTGACCAAGCTGACTGGACAAAGTCGCGAAGAAATGGAGAAACAGGCTGAAGCAGCTTTGATGGAAGAACAATATGCAGCCAAAATTCGCGAACTTGAACTAGCAGGAAACAAAGATGCAGTTGACGCACTGCGCAAGATGAATGCAGTTTACAGTCAAGCTGGTCCAGAAATGGGCCGTGCGTTCCGGGCCAGTGTGACTGGCAATTTGTCAAATGCTGATGCACAAAAGGCCAATATGGCCAGCAATGGGGAGATGGTTAGAACCACTCAAGCGGTGATTGCTGGACAACTGAATTTTAAAGATGCTATCAATACCACTGGCAAGGCCATGGGAAAAACAGCCGACACAGTTGGTACTACACTGGGACAATTTAATGCCTACAACGACACATTTGGCAATTTTAGTGAACAACAAAAATTACGAATAATAACTGAAAAAGATCTCAATGAGACATTGTCTAAGATTGATAAAGATCAAAGAGCACAAGGCATACAAGGTGGCAAGGCTGCTGATGCGGCACAACAAGCTCAAACTGATTTACGCATGGCACAGTTGGATGCCATGAAGGCCACACAAGATTTTGTATTCAAAGGAATTGTGCCTGCTACCGAGGCCATGATCAAATTGGCCAAAGGAACAAAAGCTGCGGCTGAATTTGCTGATGAAGCAACTCCTGGCGGCAAGGCAGCTTCGGCAGGATCTGACGACTATCAAAAAAATCAAGAAAACATAAAAAAACAGCAAGAAGAAGCAGCTAAAAAGTGGGCAGAAGAAATGCCATGGTGGTTGGGCGGAAACAAAAAAGAAGAACCACCTGCACCGCCGCCACCTAAACCAGAGGCACCACCACCTAAACCTCCGGCACCTGCACCTGCACTAGCAGCACCTGCACCTGCACCAGCCCCTGCACCAGCAGGTGGAGCTCCGGCGCCTGCACCAGCCTCAAGAGGAGGTCGTGGATCACCACCGCCTGCACCAGCACCAGCAGGTGGAGCATCAGCAGCGCCAGCAAGCGGAGCACCAGCAGGACCTGCACCGGCGGCAGTAAGCGGAGCACCAGCAAGACCTGCACCAGCAGGACCTGCACCAGCGCCCGCAGGTGGAGCACCTGCAAGCCCAACAGCAGCACCAAGTGGCGCTGGCGCCAGTAAAGGAAAAGGCAGTGCACCATCAGGCAGCGAAGACGTTGGAGCAAAACCACCAGCAGACAAGCCAGTAGCAGCGCCAGCAGCGCCAAGCGGCGATGATGTGCAAATGGGTCAAGAAGTCAGAATAGGAAATGAAATTAGAAAAGGTGGCACAGTATCTTGGAGAACCAATAATCCAGGTAACATTTCTTACGGCGGATTATCTAAAAAATATGGTGCGGTGGGAACTTGGAAGAAACTTGACGGAGATGCACAACAACGAAGCACTGGTATTGCTATTATGCCTAACCTGGATGCTGGAGATGAATTAAAGATGGGACTATGGCGCCGTCCTATGTACATTGACAAAACCATTGATCAAGGTGTGGCTCAGTGGACTGGAACCACTGGTTTGGGATCAGGCTATGCAAAAGATTTAGCAAAAGCTGCTGGAGCAACCATGGACACTGTGATAGGTCAGTTGTCTGATTCACAATTAAAATCAATGGTTCAGAAGCAACGTGTATGGGAAGGATTCAAAGCCGGACAAGTGGTGTCAGCAGCCAGTGGTGGCATGTTTGACGGTCCCAAATCTGGTTATCCAGCCACACTGCACGGCAACGAAGCAGTGATACCACTTAAAAATGGTAGTGTGCCAGTTACTATCAATTCCACTGGATTAATGGATCTCATGCCTAAAATGGATATGGACTCAGAAATGTCAGAAAAAATGTCACAATCTTTTGCAAAAGTGATGCCACCTGAATTTAAAAATCTAGTAGACTCATTGTCTACCATGGTTCAACAACAACAAAATACCAACAGCACAGCAATACAAGAACGCATGGTAGCATTGTTAGAAGACATCAAGCGCAGTCAAGAAACCACGGCCACAGCCAGTGAGCGAATGGCCGCCGTGGCCAGTAACTGACAATAAATAATAAATCATGGCAGAACCCAAACAACCCGGCTGGCGCAAGTATTTCAAAATAGCAGACACCTCAGGTGTGATGAGCCCCATCTCAGGCAAAAATCAATATGGTCTTCCTGGCTATACCAAAAACGACGGCTCAGACACAGGCATGCCAGCAGACTTTGTGTTTCGTAACTATGCGTCAAGACTGCCTGAAGTTTACTCAGGTCACCCCAACCGTATTGAACGCTACAATCAATATGAGAACATGGACATGGACTCAGAGATCAATGCATGTTTGGACATCATTGCTGAGTTTTCCACACAAATGAACGAGCAAAACGGCACGCCGTTTGTGGTGGACTATGCAGACAAACCCACTGACAACGAAGTCAGCATTATCAAAAAACAACTGCAACAGTGGATCAAGCTGAACAAGTTGGATCAAAGAGTGTTCAAACTGTTCCGCAACACCATCAAGTATGGTGATCAAGTGTTTGTACGTGACCCAGAAACATTTGAAATGATGTGGGTGGACATGAGCAAACTGGCTCGTGTGATTGTGAACGAATCAGAAGGCAAGCGTCCTGAGCAGTATGTGATCCGTGATATCAACCCCAACTTTCAAAACATGACTGTGGCAGCAAAAACCACCACAGATTACATGACCAACCCTGTGACAGGCTCAATATCAGGCAATGCCAACTACACCATGCCCAACGGTGGCACCGGCGGCGGTGTGGGCAACAGTCGTTTTATGACTGCCATGAACGAAGTTTGCCTGGATGCCAAGCACGTGGTACACATCAGTCTAAACGAAGGCCTGGATGTGTTCTGGCCGTTTGGACGCAGTATCTTGGAGCAGATCTACAAAGTATTCAAGCAGAAAGAACTGCTGGAAGATGCTATCCTGATCTATCGTGTGAGCCGTGCTCCAGAGCGCAGGATCTTCAAAATTGACGTGGGCAACATGCCATCACACTTGGCCATGGCCTTTGTGGAACGAGTCAAAAACGAAATGTATCAGCGCAGAATTCCCACCATGACTGGCGGTGGACAAAACATGATGGATGCGTCATACAACCCACTCAGCACCAACGAAGACTACTTCTTTCCCCAGGGTCAAGACGGACGTGGCTCATCAGTAGAAACACTGCCAGGCGGGCAGAATCTGGGCGAAATTGATGACTTGAAATATTTCAACAACAAAATGGCTCGTGGCCTGCGTGTGCCATCCAGCTATTTGCCCACTGGACCTGACGATTCAGACCGTGCCATGAACGACGGCAAAGTAGGCACAGCATTGATTCAAGAGTACAGATTCAACCAGTACTGCGAGCGTTTGCAAGCATTGATTGTGCAGAAACTAGACGACGAATTCAAGATGTTTATGAAATGGCGCGGGTTCAACATAGACTCCAGCCTGTTCTCGTTGAAGTTTAATGCACCTCAAAACTTTGCCAGCTACCGTCAAAGCGAACTGGATACCACACGTATCACTGCATTTACACAGCTGGAACCCTTGCCTTACATGTCAAAACGTTTCTTGTTGCAACGCTACCTGGGCCTAACTGAAGAAGAAATCAGTGAAAACGAAGAAATGTGGCGTGAAGAACGTGACGAGCCTGAACTGGACACTAATGCAGGACAAGACATGCGTAGCATTGGTATCACGCCTGGCGGACTTGAGTCAGACATTGAAACCGGCGAAGCAGTGGCTGGCATGGAGCCTGCTGGCGCTGGCATGCCGGGGGCACCTCCAGCTGCTGCACCTCCTGCACCTCCTGGTGGAGCCGCTCCTGCGCCTGGTGCAGTATAAATACACTCATGCTGTTAAACGAATTTTTTCACAAAAGTCCTGATGCCTATCAGGATGTGTCGCAAGACAATAGTCAGGTGCAACTCAGCGACTTGCGTAAAACTCGTCTAACACTGCGTCAGTTGAACAAACTGCGCAAAATGAATGATGTAAGAACTTATGAGTTCAAGGAAAAACTCAAATTGGTTCGCAAACAGTACGCACCACCTCCTGCTCCACCAGTTTAACACTAGTGTAATAAAACTAGACATTTATACCTAGTTTTCACCTGTTAAACCTGGTGTTTTTCTCCTACATCGTAAATAACAGCACACTTTACCTATAGGAGTTTCCCATATGAACCGTTTTGAACAATTGATTGAATATGTAATCAATGACGAAGAGGCGAAAGCCCGTGAACTTTTCCACGACATCGTTGTGGAAAAAAGCCGTCAAATCTATGAAAATATCATGGCCGAAGAAGCCAATGAAGAACTAGACGAAGCTGCCGACGAAGACATCGAAGAAGGCATGATGGGCGGTGACGCTGCTGATGACTTAATTGATGACGTGGAAATGGAAGAAGAATCTGACATGAACATGGAAGCCGAAGGCGACGAAGAAGAATTTAGCATGTCTGCTGACGACGATGGCGAAGAAGCAGAATTTAGCATGGGCTCCGAAGAAAGCATGGGCGGCGACGAACCTGCTTCCAAAGACGACATCATGAATTTAGAAGACAAACTGGACCAGTTGATGGCCGAGTTTGAAGACCTCATGGGCGGTGACAACATGGGTGATGGCGATGGATTTGGTCCTGACGAAGGCGGCGACGCTATTGAAATGGATGACACCGACGAAATGGAACCAGGCATGATGGAAGCGGTGAGTTTAAAAGCAGCCCCAAAGCCAGTTACCAGTGAAGAAGGCGGCGTAAACAAAAAGTCTACCTATGCAGCCAACAGCGGACAAGCAGGCATGGCCAGCCGTCCAGTACACACTGGTGCAGGCGAAGGTGGACATCATGACACATCTGCCTACAGCAACAACACCAAAGACTTGATCGGCAAAGTTGGTAACACACCTGCACAAGGCACACAAAAGCCTTCAGCAGCACCAAAGCCTAAAATGGGCGCCGGCAGTGAAGGTCAAAACAACAAGAGCCCACTTCCAAGCGGACGTAAGGGTTAATTAGATGTCATCTAGATACCTTAGAGAAGATTTAACTTTTAGCCAGGCAAACATTCAGGTCTTGGAAGAGTCTGATATGTCTGGCAAAAAGCATCTCTACCTCAAAGGCATTTGCATTGAAGGCGATAAGAAAAATGCAAATGAACGTATCTACCCCCGACACGAAATTATCAAGGCAGTAGAAACTATCAACGAACAGATCCACAACGGTAACTCCGTTTTAGGTGAAGTGGACCATCCAGATGATCTAAAGATCAACTTAGATCGTGTGTGTCACACAGTTGAAGGCATGTGGATGGACGGACATGCCGGTTGCGGTAAGTTGAAGATATTGCCAACTCCCATGGGAGAATTGATCAAAACGCTGATCACATCAGGTGTAAAACTTGGCGTCAGCAGTCGTGGCAGCGGTAACGTAGACGACAGAACAGGACATGTAAGTGACTTTGAAATTGTCACTATAGATGTGGTTGCACAACCCAGCGCACCCAATGCTTATCCAACAGCAATTTATGAAGGTCTCATGAACATGAAGCACGGTCATAAGCTGATGGAGATGGCTCGGGAATCTGGTGAAGGCGACAAAGTACAGAGATACCTAAAGAATGAAGTTAAAAGACTCATTCGGGATCTCAAAATCTAAGGAGAACCAGGCATGTTTGATGCAATTAAACCCTTGCTTGATAGTGGCCTAATTAACGAAGACGTTAGTCAAGAACTCAACGAAGCTTGGGAATCTAAACTAAACGAAGCTCGTGAACAGGTACGTGGAGAACTCAGAGAAGAGTTTGCACAACGCTATGAGCATGACAAGACAGTAATGGTAGAAGCCCTAGACAAGATGGTAACAGAAGGTTTGGCCGCAGAAATTGCGCACGTGGCTGCTGAAAAGCAAGCATTGGCGGAAGATCGCGTTCGTTTCCAAGGCAAGATGAAAGAATCAGCACAGAAGTTCAACGGCTTCATGGTTAGCAAACTTGCAGAAGAAATTGGCGAATTGCGCAAAGACCGTAAAATGCACACCGAAGGAGTTGCAAAACTCGAAAACTTCGTGGTGCAGGCATTGGCACGTGAAATCACAGAATTCGCCAAAGACAAACGCGATGTCGTAGAGACAAAAGTACGTCTGGTACGTGAAGCACGTGGCAAACTTGAGTCACTCAAGGCACGATTTGTAAAAGAATCTGCTGAGAAAATGAGTCAAGCTGTTAGTCGTCATCTAAAGGCTGAGTTGAATCAGTTACAAGAAGATATCAAAATTGCTCGTGAGAACAATTTTGGTCGTAGAATCTTCGAAGCGTATGCGTCAGAGTTCGGAGCCACTCATCTCAATGAGAAGGCAGAAGTCCGTAAACTGTATGATGTTATTGCTGAGAAAGATCAGAAATTGCGTAAAGCAATCGAACTTACCCAACACGCCAAAGTGGTGGTTGAGTCCAAAGAACGTGAACTGCGTATGATCAAAGAATCCAATGAGCGTGAAAGCACAATGGATGAATTGCTACGTCCCTTAAACAAGGACAAGCAAGAAGTTATGCGTAATTTACTTGAAAGCGTTCAAACACCCCGTTTGAAAAACGCTTTTGAAAAGTATCTACCAGCAGTGTTGGAAGATAGAACTGCAAAAGCCCGTAAAGTAATTGCAGAATCTGTCACTTCAGTAACTGGTGATAAAACTACTGTTCCCAGTGTGTCGGAAGATCGCAGCAATGTCATCGACCTCAAGCGCCTGGCAGGTCTTTAATCTTAACAAGGAGACTTAAATGTCACAAGAACTATTAGAA
>Ga0214921_10012559_pt1 | contig 10094 bp, 10 predicted proteins | sample LL1505_MetaG_FD_177992 | JGI IMG/M metagenome (GOLD analysis project Ga0214921, IMG submission 177992) | Freshwater microbial communities from Lake Lanier, Atlanta, Georgia, United States - LL-1505 | ecosystem: Environmental > Aquatic > Freshwater > Lake | place: USA: Georgia | collected...
TTCGTATAATAATGATGAATGTAGGCAATATCCTCGCAAGATGTCTGCATTTGAAAATCACTTTCAGGTATCATCCGATGAGCAGTATCGTATAAATGTCCTGGTGTCAATTGAGGCTTATGAGGACATAATAGTACTTTATTGTTGAGCTATGCGCCATCCTTAAGGCAGTAACAATAACTTTACTTCAAATCTAGTACGTAGCATATAATAGATTTGCAGAGAGTAATGGGATTGATGCATGTAGGAGATGAAATCAACTGTTGAGGCTATATGTCCTATCTACCATCCTATCAATATATTCAAAAAATAATTTGTTTTTGATATCATAATCATATGTATGAACATAAGATGTTGGTACGTCAGTAGCTGTTTGCGATAGGATAACAATGGAGGGGTCATGTATAAATGTATGACGTAACGTTTCCTCGTGTTCAGTAGAACAATACACATGTACCTTATCATGAAATATGGATTGATACATAATAACACGATCCAAGTAGTGATGTTCTCCCGTGTCTTTATAATAAATAGTATACACATTGGGTTCATATCCTTTTTGTTCTTTCAGAAATGAATTCATTATAATATTTATTTTATTCTTAATACGGAAACGCGCATCATTTTCTTCTATTATTACTTTACATAATGAATTTTTAAGACTATCGTCTGATGAATCGCGGAAGATATCCTGGTTCTCCCAAATTTGTAAATTGATTTGTTTCAAACAATTGTATAAAAAAAAGACCCTGGTAAGAATAGGCTGTAATACCCGAGACAGTTGATGGTACTCTTGTTCCACGTCAACTTTTCTGGAATCATGTATTTTGGTCAGTTTGATGTCAAGAATTGTTAATTTATCAATTGCCTCACCAAAAGAAACAGGTAAGTATAATATATTGGATTTAGTAAGTTGCATAATATAAATTGTGGGTGTTTCGCGGACAATATGAAAACCAAATTTTGTATAGAGATGATAGGCAGTTGTATTTATTTTATCCACAGTTAGATGCAATGAATCAAAATCTACATCTTGAAAATATTCTAATGTTTTTTGAATAAGTTGTGTTCCAATTCCTTTTCCTTGATGGAAAGGTAATACACATAAGCCAAACCAGTATTTATCATTCACAATATCATAGTCAATATGAGCATATCCTAAAGGAATATCATTTTCTATATACATTAGTGTTTTATAGTGATTTTTTATAATATCATGAGGTGATTTGTTATTAAAATAGCGAAAGGTTGGAGGAAAAGAATGGTTTAGAAATGATGTTAGATAGGATATAGTATGCTGTGTTATTTCTTGAATGGACATGTTATTAATCATTACTACTAATCTTTAAGTGGAGTGAAGAATAGTATAAAAATTTTCTTTTAGCTCTTTTTGTAGAATTGACAAACTAGTAACATTATAATGAGTTGAACCATCACAATATTCATCAGCTAATTCTTCTTTCTGATTTGTTAATTCATGTTTGACACATTCTGATTTAAGTATCTCATTCAGACGATTTGTATATTGCACACGCTCCTTTAGTGTCCCTTGAGGGACGTATTTATTCCGTTCTACATTAAACATAGATGTCTCTCTAGTAGGTAAAATATATCGTACTATAATTTTTATTGTCGGTGGAATAATATTACGTAATTTTTTATAAATGATTTGCATAATGTAGTTATGACCTCATTTTCATCTCTATGTAGAATATTTATTTGTTTATGAAAATGTATTCTTACATCATGTTCACCAAATACAAGCATAATAAAATTATAATCCGAATATTTTTGAATATAATCTCTTAATAATATATCTCCTTTATTGGCGATAGTATATAATAGATATGGTTTAAACTGACCAACTCTTTGGTAATTATCCGAATCACATTGATGTATTGTTATCTCTTGGAATATGTTATCAAAGATATGTTTATGATTGTAAATACACAGATGGCTATCTCCAAGTATGAGTAGTTTCATACTTTTTTTTAAAAAATGAATGCAAACTGTTTATAATATGCATTTGTTGATCGTATGCAAGTTCAGGATAGGATGGTAATAATATTCCAGACTGAGTCATAGAAGAGATAGATCTACCTGATTTTTGTATATGTTTCAAATGTTCGTGTTCATGAATATCATAAAATATCGGTCTAACTTCAATATTACATCCTTTCATAAAACATTCTATTTCTTCATAGGATGACGATGGAATAATAATACTATACATCCATTTGGAGTGTTCAGTATGTTCTTCTTTCTTTATTTGTTGTACGACACCAGAATCTATAAGCGATGTTAATAATGAGTCATAGTTATTGAATATTGTATTTTTAAGATGTAAAATGTGTGAAATGTCATTTAATTGGTCGTATAACAACGCGGCTTGTACATTCGTCATTCTAAAGTTAGTGGCTATGACATGGTGTATATACCGTTTTGAAGTCATTCCATGACTGTAAATACTATTTATATAGTTATAAATATCCTCATCATCCGTAAAGAATGCACCACCTTCTCCTGATGTAATTGTTTTATTTCCATAAAATGATACCGCTGAACAAAGAGCAGATGTACCAGAAAAGGCTCCATTATATTTTCCAAAAAGGCCTTCACAATTATCCTCCAAAAAAATAATGTCAGGGCGAAGTTCCTTTAAACGTGGAACATTGACAATATTACCTAAATTATGAACAATACATATTGCCGAGTTTTGTTCCAATGTCATGATATACTCTTCATCTGTTCTTATATTTAATGTAGAAGGATCGGTTTCCATGACTTCCATCACATTATCAGGATATTCCATCAAACAACAATTCCATGGGGCAATAAATACATGATTTGGAACATATATTTTGTTTATATTCGGATATTTGTATCGTAATGCTTTAAAGAGACACTGAGTTGCAGATGTACCATTATTCATTAGGATACAATATGAATTACCTAATATACTTGTAAGTTTGTTTGAAGCTAGTTGTATGTATTCGCCGTGATTACTAATCCATTCGGAATGAACTGCATTGATAGCAGATACTTTATACTTAGATAGATATGGTTTATATATTGGAATCATTATACTATGATAGGTAACTAAAAATTATTTAGGCTTGATAGGTCCATGAGGAATCAAATAAATCAGGATAGGAATTTCCACTTCTCGTATAGAGATAGCGTTTTTGTGATTCATTACTATTATATTGTAATAGACAACCTGCCAAGCAACTAAATGAACTGTCAGTAAGATGAATTTCATCCGCTTGTTTCATAATATCTACATACGCCAGTAAAGACTTATCAAGAAATTGGTTGGCAACATGATAGTTTGCATCATCAGGATGATACATATTTTTATTTGGATTGATAATAATGGTGTTATCATTTTTATATTGTTTCATAGGAATATAAACTTCTTGATTGGAAGCACAATTATGTACAAAAATAATCTTCATAGAGGGTGGTACCTCACGTAGTAATGTTAAAGATTCATCCGTACTTGAAACATAAAAGTGTGATTTCATCAAAGAAATATCCAAGTTCATATCATTATAGAACATTCTATGAATATTACAATTATCATTATAAGGTGAGCCATAAATTAATGCCTTGTGTAGTCCGCACAGATACAAATCATATGCGCCACAATCACGATGCTCTTGAACAATATGCTTGATAATCGGTTCTTCGGGAAGACTAGAATCTATTTGTATGAGACGTATACCATGATCATCCTGATACATCATACGAACATTTTGGAAATAACGATCTTTACATACAACAACTATTTCTCTGTAGAGTGTTCGTAAATAACGAACAGCACCACACATTACAATCATATCACCCATTCCCAGATGTGAAATAAATAATGCTTGAGGTTTACGTGTTGAATTGTCCATGACTATGTAGTAATAATTTTTATTTTAGGAAACCGGTAGTTATTTTTAATAAAGATTATAAAGGGACTTAAATATACAGTTATACGTAATGTAAGTATGGTGGATAACGAAGTAATTATAGTAGTAGTTGTGTACAATCAACCCAATTTTTTGGAATATCAGTACCGATGTTTAAAAAAATTCATGAAGATTCCATTTCGGTATATGATATTTGATAATTCAGAACAAGAGTATATTACAAGCCAATTTGTAGACATATGTAAAAAAAACTATATTGAATACTACCGTGTTCCTGACAGCATCCGAATGCATGCTGGAGATTCATTAAGGGCTGGTAGGAGTTTGGATTATGCACTTCAATATATTTATCATACAAACTACAGAGGAATCGTTATGGTGAATGATTCTGATCTATTTTTAGTAAAAGAGTACGATCCAAGACTAGTTGTACATGGTTTTGAAATCGTTGGTAGAAGCATCAAACAAATCTATCATCGGAATGAGTCTGATGAAAATCCCATCAATAAATATAATATTGATTATTTTTCCAATCAGTTTATCATTATTGATTACAGCAAAGTGAAAGACATATATAAAATAAGTTTCGAACCATGTATCATTGATGGTATAAACTTGGATTGTGGAGGAAAGTTAGTGGAGTACTTTAAAGAGATGAAAGGTAATTATCACTCTATTAATGAGTATTGTTCTGGATATACCATGAGTGAAATCAACATGGTAGAGTTGGATGATATGATAATGTCCTACCTCAAAAAAGATATTGAAATAAATAACGGACAAAGTTTTTCGGAAGTGTTTGATAATAGTTTTATTCATTTTCGTGCTGGTTCAAACTGGATTCATCATAGTCATGAGCGATATAGATTGCGATGCGATAATTTGAACAATTTATTATCTCAATTAACACTATAAATGGAAATTATCATATGTACGGTTGTCTATAACAAACCAGGATTTATCGAATACCAGTATGAATGTTTAAAAAAATATATAACAGTACCCTTTCGGTTTATCGTGTTTGATAATTCAGTAGGCGATGATGAAATACCGCGTCATTGTTCCTATGTTGGTGCCTCTTACATTCGTGTTCCTCAACATATTCATATAAATAATGATCCATCTTCACGTTCAGGAGCAAGTTTAAATTATGCTTTACAGTATATCTATCATGATATGAGCTTCCGCGGAATAGTCATGGTAAATGATTCGGATTTATTTTTAGTAAATAATTATGATCCAGTTGAAAGACTAGGACAACATGATATGGTAGGAATAGGTCAATCTAACAATGGAGTATTCTACACAAATCAATTTTTAATTATGAATTTTGGCACGCTTCCTAATTTTCATGAAATTTCATTTTTACCAACTAAGGGATTAGATTGTGGCGGTCTTTTAATAGAGTATTTTGAGCGTCATCCTAACGTGAGGCATGGTGGCTGTCCGATTGTAAATTCTGGTATGTTTCATCATGATACACTTGATTCAGTTCCAGAAATTTACAAGGACTATGTTAGGGAGGAAATAAATATTATAAAAACGGGAGATTATGCGAATCGTTGTTTTTCCGAAATAGTAGACGATGTATTTCTACATATTAGGGCAGGTTCTAATTGGTATGGTTTCACGGAAGATGTTGTGTTTGCTCGTGAAGACAACTTGTTTACATTCCTTTGTCATCGTTTGATTTCGTGGAAGATACCAAATGATCCACAATACAAGTATATTATTTCTTATTCATTATATGGTAATAATCCCAAATACACGTATAATGCTATTATTAATGTTATTTTGGCAAAAAAGTTATACAAAGGTTGGATTTGCCGTTTTTACATTGATCATACCGTTCCTCAAAATATAGTGAATATATTGTCATCGTATCCCAATGTTGAACTTGTAACGATTTCTACAACAAATGATGCACCAACAGGTGATAAAATGTTATGGCGATTCTATCCTGCAAGTGAAGAAACAGTTGCTGCTATGATTTCGCGAGATTGTGATTCCTGGTTAAGTTTCCGTGAGGCATGTTCTACCAAAAAATGGATAGAAAGTGAGAAACAATTCCACATCATACGCGATCACTGTTATCATAGTCAAAAAATAATGGGTGGTATGTGGGGAGTAAAACGTGGCAAAATACAAAATATGATTCAATTGTGTCAAGAATACGTTCAAAATAATACATACGACCAAGGTTTTTTGGCCAATAGTATTTATCCGAATATACTTGATTCGGTCATGGTACATATTGGAGAAGACCAACGGATGATGGGGGGAGCACCTTCACATGGTTATTTTCCAGATGGAGGTATTCCGTTTGAACGCTATCCTAAGATATTAGAATATATTCCAACCATTGATATGGAACGAGCAAATGATGTAAATGTATTCAATTGCGCCCATTGTGGTAAAAATCATACCTTTTTTATAGGAGAAATGATGAATAACTTACATTATCCAACACAACAATTTTTAAAAAATATGGGGCTATAATGACTTCGCCATATATACATGTAACGCACATTCAGTATCATTAATATCCACCCAATTCCAGGATGCAACCTTTGGATGTTCTATTAAAAATTGTTCTATACTATCTTTAGAATAACAATTGTGATACAAATTTTCATGTTGAGAATATGATATATTTTCAATTGCTGAGGGCTTTATAAAGAAAATATGTGTCATTTCTTTTTTGGAAACACGCAATAGCTCACTCATGATATCTTTAAAGTTAGATTGATGTTCAAAAGTATGTCTTGAAAAGCAAATGTCAACCGCATTGTCCGAAACGGGAATGTTTCTAATATCGGATTCTATCATAGACACTCCACGATTTTTATTGAACATAACAAAAAATTTGCAACTATCAATGCCAGTATAATGTAATGAATTACCGTTCTTTTTCAGTGTATTGTAAAAGGTTGCAGTTGCACAACCTGCATCAAATATACTTTGATAATCCTTACCATTTAGATAGTTAGCCATATATACTTTTGACTCTGCAGTATCATCGCCAACCCATTCATTAAATTCTTCTATTTTATTTTCAGCATGTTGGTTCCACCAGGTCTGCTCTTGCATATACACTAACTTGGTTTTGAGGACTTTAAGTATCCGATAAACATGATAGCAGTGATTCACATTCAGGTAACAAATATTCCTTCATTTAAAGACTTTTTAAAAATGTTTGATAGTTACATGAGTTGTACGATTGTGTCCGCATTATATCCCATTCGTTCCAAATTCAAACTACAACAATATGTGGAATGGGGAAAGACCTTTATGAAACTGGAGAATCCAATTGTGCTTTTTACAGAGGCGAGTCTTGTACCTACACTACAAGAACTGCGAGAAAATAGACCTATCACATTTGTTGTTATTCCATTTGAAGAATTAGATACATGGAAGTTGTACAGAAATGAATGGATAGAGCAACACAAGTTAGATCCTGAAAATTCTTATCATACACCCGAATTATATTCCATATGGGCGGAAAAAATATTCTTTGTTGAAAAAGCCATTCGTTCCAACTATTTTCAAACCGATTATTTTTTCTGGTGTGACTTTGGTGCATTCCGTGATCCAGCCATTCATCCAACCATTCTTCAATCCTTCCCTAGAACAAAGTATTTCCAAGATGACAAACTTTTAATGCAAGGAATAGGAGATATGGAGGAATCTGATAAAATAATAGATGCTGATGGTTTGCCTCTTCCTTCCACTTTTGAAAAGGTTCGTTTAGTAGGTGGTTTATGGGGAGGTAGTTCTATAGCTTGTCTTCGATGGAAAGAAAACTATCAAACCATGCTTGAATGTTATTTTGAAAAAGGAAGATTTGCTGGAAAGGATCAAACCGTCATGCTCTCCACCTATTTATGTACTCCAGATATTGCTACCATTGTGAAACACACAACAGGTAACGAAGTAGATTCATGGTTTTTTATGGAACATCTTCTATCGGATTTACCAATTGTTTACGAGACAAACAAAACATATTTTACATCTACCATTTCCACAAAACCAATGGTGTATTTGACAGTAATGGGTGGATTAGGTCATCAACTATTCCAGATTGCAACCGCGTATACCTACGCAAAAAAACAAAACGTTCCTCTTGCCATTCTCTCAACTAAACTACCATCAGATGATCACCCTTTGTATTGGGATTCCATATTATTATCATTTCAAAAATATAGGGTGAAAATGCCAATCAATGGATGGAAGGAATGGCAAGAAACAGAGCCATTGAAGTATTCACCTATTCCTTCACTACCGCCAAACGGCATACACATAAAGGGATATTTTCAAACACCGAATTATTTTTCTGATCCTTTGATTGTACGTGAACTAAAACAGCATCTTCTTCCATCAGAGCAAATAATGAACAAAATAAAACAGAAATATAAACATATATTGGAAAATAAACAACGAGTCATTGTCGTTCATGCTAAGAAAACCGATGAGGACCAGAAAGAGGAGAGTACTCCCTTTCATGAACCGTTAACAAAGGAGTATTACCTTAAGGCTATAAAGGATATATCAGTAACGATACAGGAGCCCATTTTCGTACTTTCTTCCCAGGAACCATCTTTTTGGATTCCATGGATACGTGACATTCCAGAACTACGAGAACATAGAAATGTTATTCTCTTTGAAGAAGATGATATCACCACGTTTGCATTACTACAGCAATTCCATTATTTTGTGATATCCCATTCTAGTGATAGTTGGTGGACGGCATGGTTATCTGCCGATCCAAAAAAAGTCATTGCACCAGTGACTTGGTCTGGATCAAAGGAGACGATGGAACATTACAATAGGTATATGCCTGAATGGAAATTCATGTAGATACCGATGTGGTAGTTTTAACAGTTATAGCTCGTAAATTTACCTTCTATGTCAGAATAATTACCATATTGGTATGCTATTTTTTTATGTAAAGTATACCAATTGCTAATAGGCATGATTTGTTTCCAATGTTGATCCAAACACCATTCTGACTTCCACCCAAATTGTATCATATTGTAACTTGATTGTGTATAATTTGAAAGTAATGTATACACATAATGTCTAGGTATAATATAACCCGAGGTTGTTTGCGCAGATGTTAATCGGAGGATAGTGGGTTGCTGTGTTGGTAGGGTAGTACATCGTTCTACTCCAATTCCTAACAATAACATATCATAATAAGATATGGAACGTAATAAATGAATGATTGCAGAATGTAGAAATGGAGAATGGTCCGTAATAAAGGTGAAGTCATCTTCCAGTATCATTACCGTCTTCCAAGATGGATTTTTTAGAATCAGCTCTAGAGCCTTGATATGACTTAAGGAACAACCTAATGCTCCATTTTCCTTGCAATACACTGCATCAATTCGGTGAGTTTTAGAGAGAGTGGGATCTATTTTTTTTATTTCATTGGTACAATGTTCGTTACGATCGGTTCTATGTTCTAAATTAATATATAATATAGCATCTATATACTCAAGGCAAGATACACCCTCATTATTGTTTCTTATGGTTGTGGATAATTTGGCATGCTGACCTGTAGTTATGTACTCGGTATTATTCGGATTATCAAACTCCAAACATGGAACTGGTGTAGGACACATTTTCTGTTGTAATAATTCTAAGTGGTGTTTTCGTTTAGTGATAGCACTATCAGACCTTCTTGATATCCATGATGACATTTATAGTTATGCAGTAAAAAAACACTCTCATTTTACGCATGTGATTCGTGCACCACACGATAGATAATCACATTAAGAAACTGAATGTCTTGTACCTTTGTTTGAAGATGTTCATAATACGAAAAATCGCCACCATAGCATAATTCCCATGAAGATTGCCCCGCAATGTTAAATGGAATGATTCCACATGGTGTTCCAATATTATTTTTAGTGATAGAATTAAATTGTGAAGGAACAATAACATCACTCCGTGGTTTTTTTACTATGAATTTAGCAATGTATAAAGTATGATCATGTTTACATAATAGCCGTAATTTTTGGAAGGAACCATGAATATATTCATCATCATCATCTGCATTCATAACAAAGGTAGTTCGGGTTTCCAACATGCTTTGATATTTATTGCGCACACCATGTCCCCAAAACCCCAAATTAGGTTGTTGTTCTACAACATGAATCGTAGAAAGATGCC
>Ga0214921_10012562_pt1 | contig 10092 bp, 7 predicted proteins | sample LL1505_MetaG_FD_177992 | JGI IMG/M metagenome (GOLD analysis project Ga0214921, IMG submission 177992) | Freshwater microbial communities from Lake Lanier, Atlanta, Georgia, United States - LL-1505 | ecosystem: Environmental > Aquatic > Freshwater > Lake | place: USA: Georgia | collected 2015-05-28
CAAACGGGTGGTTCGGTGTTGCCCCAGCGTTGGATTGTGCTTGCGGCGCTCCTGATTCAGGGCGTTTCATTGGTGCTGCCGGTTGCCGATGGCGATCCTCATTTTGGGTTTGCCCACGTGCTTTCCGCCGCGATCTGGCTCGCGCTGGGCATTTTGTGGCTGGAAAGTCTGGCCGTGCAGATGGGCGCATTGTGGTTGCTGGTGTTACCGCTCGCGGTAGCGGTGGCCTGGTTACCCGGGGTGTTTCCGGGGTCCCCGATCAGTCTCCCGGATGCCCCTCTGTTTGTGCCACATCTCTTGTTGGGTGTTTGCGCCTACTCCTTTATGACCCTGGCCGCGCTCCAGTCGATCCTGATGGCGATGTCCGAGCGTGCCCTGCAGGCGCCGGTGCGATTTGGTGTTATGGCCAGCGGCCAGAGAGAGGGGACTTTTGGGGGAACTCCGGTTAGCACGGCGACGGGTAATTCATTGGGTAATTCGCTCGGTATTGCGGGCGTTTGGGGTGCATGGATTGACGCCTTGCCACCGCTGCTCACCCTGGAGCGGTTGCTGTTCCGCCTCATCACGGCGGGTTTTGTGTTTTTGAGTCTGACCGTTTTGACCGGGATTGTGTTCTCGGAGTCGTCCTTCGGGCGTCCCTTCCGGCTCGACCACAAGACGGTATTTACCCTCCTCGCATGGTCCCTGTTTGCGACGCTTTTGATCGGTCGCCGTCTGCATGGCTGGCGCGGGCGGACGGCGTTGCGCTTCACCTTGGGGGGCTTCACGCTGTTGATGTTTGCCTACGCCGGCAGCCGCTTTGTCTTCGAGGTCATCCTGAATCGCGGTCCGACTTGAACCGTCTCTGAATCACCTCAATCACCGGAAACCCGGACGTTGACCAAGTTTTTGATGTGGATCGTGCTGGGGTTTTTAGGCTTGCTGGCCTGGAAAGCACTGTCAGGTCGCCCGAAATCCTTGCGCCGCGACGATGGTAAGCACTCTGCCCGGTCCGGCTCGGCTGCGCCCGACGCGCCCAGCCCGGATCAAGGTGAATCGATGCAACGCTGCGCTCATTGTGGCGTGCACTTTCCGGCCTCTGAAGCCGTCATGGCGGATGGAGGCGTCTATTGCAGCGCAGCGCATCGGGATCGCCGCGGTGATCCCAACGCGGGAACCCACCATGAGCGCGATCACTGACGAGTTTTTCGTGGACGTCGAGGGTTGGTTGCCGGCGGTGCGCCAACTCCGATCCCCTCATGTGGACGCCCGTCCGATCGGGACGATGATTGATTTGGTGGTCATTCACCACATCAGTTTGCCTCCCGGCGAGTTCGGGGGGGATTCGGTCGAGCGCTTGTTTATGGGCACGCTCGACGCCACCGCGCATCCCGCATTTGAACCGTTGGCCGGCGTGCGCGTATCGGCGCATTTTTTGATCCGCCGCGACGGCTCCGTCACGCAGTTCGCCGCCTGTAGTGCCCGGGCCTGGCACGCGGGTGAATCCCGATTTTTGGAGCGAGAGCGTTGCAACGATTTCTCGATCGGTATCGAGCTTGAGGGCACTGGGGATATCCCTTATGGCGACGATCAATACGGCGCTCTTGTGCGCTTGATTCACTGCCTTCAGCGCGCCTATCCCTTAGTCTGGATCGCTGGGCATAGCGATGTTTCTCCAGGCCGCAAAACCGATCCAGGGGCCTCATTTGACTGGAATCGGCTCCAGGCAGGCCTCGGTTCAGGGCGTTTGGTGCGGCCTTTTTAGGGTGTGGCTTCGGCCTCGGCCGGTCGTTGTTCTACCCCCAACTGGCGGTTCGAATTGCTTGCAGATTTTGGCGGCCAGGCGCTAGACTTGGGGCATGAACTCGCTCCCGGGCACTACAGCTAGTGTTTCAGGAACTTTTAACCGATCGCTGTCATCGCGAGGAAAGTCGGTCTAAGTGCGGGAATTTATTCACATTTCGGGTTGAGAGTTTTTCATGATGCATAGCGTGAGCGAGTCATCACAGATTGAGCGATCGGGCACCGTCGGGCGCCCGGGTTCAACGTCCGAAACGTCGCTCGGCGGCCTTGCCGGCGTGGGCGATACGGTACGGATCACCGACTTCGGTGTGATCCGTCGTAACGGAGCCGTGGTCCCATTCGAGCCGTCCAAAATTGCCATCGCGATGACCAAAGCCTTTTTGGCGGTTTCGGGCGGACAGGGTGCGGCCAGTGCCCGGATCCGCGAGTTGGTCGAGCAAATGACCCGCGGTGTCGTGGGTTCGCTGATCCGAAACAAGCCCGCTGGCGGCACTTTTCACATTGAAGATGTGCAGGATCAGGTCGAACTGGCTCTGATGCGCTCCGGTGAACATGAAGTCGCCCGAGCGTATGTGCTGTATCGGGAAAAGCGCTCGCAGGAGCGGGCCGCCCGGTCGGCGACTGCCCCAGAGGTCGCGCAACCGCTGCTGCACGTGTTGGACGGTGGTCATCGGCGGCCGCTCAATCAGGCCGACCTCCGGGATCTGATTGCCGCGGCTTGTGTAGGTTTCGATGGCGTGGCCGACCCCGAGGCGATTTTTACTGAAACCGTCAAGAATATTTATGACGGGGTTCCCATCGAAGAGGTCTATAAGTCGGTGGTGCTGGCCGCGCGTTCGCGGATCGAGCTCGACCCCGCCTATTCTCAGGTGAGCGCCCGTCTCTTGTTGCATTCGGTGCGGCGCGAAGTGTTGGGCGAAGAAGTGGCTCAGGGGGCCATGGTGGCTCGGTATGCCGAGTACTTCCCCGGTTTTGTTCGCCGCGGAATTGACGCCGGTTTGCTCAACGAAGAACTCGGCCGCTACGACCTGCACAGACTCGGGGCTGCGCTGCATGCTGAGCGGGACTTGCAGTTCACCTATCTGGGTTTGCAGACCCTGTACGACCGTTATTTCCTGCACATTCAAGACGAGCGGATCGAGTTGCCGCAGGCGTTTTTCATGCGGGTTGCGATGGGCTTGGCGTTGGGCGAAGTCGACCGCGAGGCGCGGGCGATCGAGTTCTATGAACTACTGTCCTCGTTCGACTTCATGTCCAGTACGCCGACCTTGTTTAATGCAGGGACTCAGCGCTCACAGCTATCGAGCTGTTACCTGACGACCGTGGGTGACGATCTCGACGGCATTTACGAAGCGATCAAAGAAAATGCCTTGCTGTCGAAGTTCGCCGGTGGTTTGGGGAACGACTGGACCGCTGTTCGGGCGCTGGGCAGCCATATCAAGGGGACGAACGGTAAGAGCCAGGGCGTCGTTCCGTTTTTGAAGGTTGTTAATGACACCGCGGTCGCGGTCAATCAAGGCGGTAAGCGCAAGGGCGCGGTATGCGCTTATCTCGAGACCTGGCACCTCGACATCGAAGAATTTCTGGAGCTGCGTAAGAACACGGGCGACGATCGCCGCCGTACCCACGACATGAACACGGCCAACTGGATTCCGGATCTGTTCATGAAACGCGTGATGGAAAATCAGGAGTGGACGCTTTTTTCGCCAAGCGACTGCCCGGATTTGCATGACAAAGTCGGGTCAGCGTTCGAGGCCGCCTACGTCGCCCACGAGGCCCGGGCAGAACGGGGAGATCTCAAGCTGTTTCGTAAATTACCGGCGGTCCAACTGTGGCGGCGCATGCTCAGCATGTTGTTCGAGACTGGACATCCGTGGGTTACGTTCAAAGATCCGTGCAACCTGCGCTCACCTCAGCAACACGTGGGTGTAGTGCATTCCAGCAACCTGTGTACCGAAATCACTCTCAATACCAGTGCGACAGAAATTGCGGTTTGTAACCTCGGCTCGGTGAACCTGCTGGCGCATCTGCATGAAGTGGGTCGGGATGCCGATGGCCGTCCTCGCTATGCACTGGATCACGACAAGTTGGGTCGGACCATCCGGATTGCGATGCGGATGCTCGATAACGTGATCGACATCAACTATTACGCAGTTGCCAAGGCCCGTCATTCCAATCTAAAGCATCGCCCAGTTGGTTTGGGCATCATGGGCTTTCAAGATTGTCTGCATCAGCTCCGAATCCCCTACGCCAGCGCCGATGCAGTCGAATTTTCAGACCGTTCGATGGAAGCGGTTTGCTATCACGCTTATTTGGCCAGCACCGAGCTCGCCGAGGAGCGTGGTCGCTACTCGAGCTACCGCGGCTCGCTCTGGGACCGCGGGATTCTGCCGCAAGATTCCCTCGACCTGCTTGCCGAACAGCGGGGTGGTTACCTGGACGTCGATCGTTCAAGTACGCTCGACTGGGAACTTTTACGTGACCGCATCCGTCAGTACGGCATGCGTAACAGCAACTGCGTTGCGATTGCTCCGACCGCGACGATCAGCAACATCATTGGCGTGTCGGCTTGTATTGAGCCAACGTTTGAGAACCTTTATGTGAAATCAAACTTGTCGGGCGAATTCACTGTTGTCAACGAGCATCTGGTTCGAGATCTCAAACGCCTGGGCCTTTGGGATGAGGTGATGGTCTCGGATCTCAAGTACTTTGATGGGTCGCTGGCCAAAATTGACCGTGTACCTCAGGAGCTCAAAGAGCTGTACGCGACGGCCTTCGAGGTCGACCCCAGTTGGTTGGTCGAATGTGCTTCGCGCCGTCAAAAGTGGATCGACCAGGCCCAGTCGCTCAATATTTATATGGCTGGAGCCTCCGGTAAGAAGCTCGACGATACTTACAAGATGGCGTGGCTGCGTGGTCTTAAGACAACCTATTACCTGCGAACGGTTGCCGCAACTTCTGCCGAAAAGTCAACGAGTGACCGTGTCGGCCAGCTCAACGCCGTGTCGGCGCAGCCGGGTGGGCATGCCGGCTTTTCGTATGGCGCGGCCGAGGCAGCGGCGGGGACGGGTCTAACCACTTCCGCGGGCGCATACCCGCCAGGTGCGGGCGCTGGTGGCGAACACTTTAGTCGCAAGGAGGAAGAGATCGCCCCCAAGTTTTGCGCGATCGACGATCCGGAGTGCGAGGCCTGTCAGTAGGGGTCAGTAGGTGTCAGTAGGGGGCAATAGGCCAATTCGGCCTGATGTTTCAATCGTTCGAGTTCTATCTATTTTGTGGTAAGGCCAAGCTATGCTCTCCTGGGATGACGCTCCAAATTCTGCCCCTCTGACCGGTCGGGTTCCTCCCCTGGCGCCCCCCCCGGCCGCCCCAGTCGCCGCTTTCCCGATTCTTGGGCGCAACGCATTCGATGAGCATTCCGTCAGGGTTCCAGGGACCCCGGGTCAGACTGCCGAGCCGACCGCTGAGCCGACTACTGATTCGACCGGCGTTGCACGTCGGGTTCGGGTCGATGACAAGCGGGTGATCAACGGTGGCGCCGACGTTAATCAGCTCGTGCCATTCAAGTACAAGTGGGCGTGGGATAAATATCTCGCCGGTTGCGCCAACCACTGGATGCCGCAAGAAATCAACATGAGTCGCGATATCGCGCTTTGGAAAGACCCTAACGGTTTGACCGATGACGAGCGACTGATCGTTCGGCGCAATCTCGGGTTTTTCGTTACCGCTGACTCGCTGGCTGCCAATAACATTGTGCTGGGGACTTATCGGCACATCACCGCGCCTGAATGCCGGCAGTTTTTGTTGCGTCAGGCGTTTGAGGAAGCGATTCACACCCACGCTTACCAGTACATCGTCGAATCTCTGGGCCTGGAAGAAGGCGAGATCTTTAACGCGTATCACGAAGTCAAGTCGATCCGGGATAAAGACGAGTTCCTGATCCCGTTCATTGACACGCTGACTGACCCGCATTTTAAGACCGGAACCCCCGAAACGGACCAGGCACTTCTCAAGAGCCTGATCGTGTTCTCCTGCCTGATGGAAGGCCTGTTTTTTTACGTCGGTTTCGTCCAGATCCTTGCGCTCGGACGGCAGAACAAGATGACTGGTGCTGCCGAGCAGTACATGTACATTCTTCGTGACGAGTCGATGCACTGTAATTTTGGAATCGATCTGGTTAATACCATCAAGCTCGAGAACCCTCATCTCTGGACAGCCGCGTTCAAGGAAGAAATTCGGACCTTATTTCTGCAAGCGGTCGAGCTCGAGTATCGATATGCGGAGGACACCATGCCCCGCGGTGTTCTGGGGTTGAATGCGCCCATGTTCAAAGGTTACTTGCGATTCATCGCCAACCGGCGTGCGCAGCAGATTGGCCTTGAGCCGATGTTCGCAACTGAAGACAACCCCTTCCCGTGGATGAGCGAAATGATTGATCTGAAGAAGGAGCGCAACTTCTTCGAGACTCGCGTGATCGAGTATCAGACCGGAGGTGCGCTCAGTTGGGACTGAGTCCCTGTTTTTAATCATGCCCAGAGCAGGTACGAGGAGAACATCATGGCAAAGGCCAAAAAAGATGAAGTCAAGGCCAAGGTAAAGAGCCCCAAAGCGGGCAAGTCCGAGAAAAAGGCCGAAAAATCGTCGAAGCCTGCCAAAGTCGTAAAGTCCGCCAAAGGCGCAAAACCGGCAAAGGTACTCAAACCCGCCAAGGCCCTGAAGCCGGCCAAGGTTGAAAAACCGGCCAAGCCAGCGAAGGCCGAGAAGTCAAACAAAGCTGAGAAAGCAAGCAAAGCTGAGAAAGCAAGCAAACTCATTAAGCCCGCCAAAGCGGTCAAAGTTGTCGCTGCCAAGGCCACGGTCAAGACGGCCGCCAATGTCGCCCCGATTACCCCTTCAGTTAAAGCCGTGACCACCAAGGCGGCTCCGATGAAGGCTCCCGCGAAGGTCGTTGCGAAGGCTGCGCCAAAAGCGTCGATCAAAGCATCGGCCGAGGCTTTAGTGAAAGCGGCCCCCAAGGCGCCTCCAAAGACCGCCACCAAAGTACCCGCAAAGGCAGCCGCAAAGGCAGTCTCAACGCCAGCGGTGAAGGCTGCGCCTATCTCGGCAGCACCTAAGTCACCCGTCAAAGCCCCCGCTAAGGTAATCGTCGAAGCCAAGCCTAAGGCACCCGCCAGAGTCAAAAAACCTGTGTCTGTCGCGCCAGAGGTTCCAGTACCCACCGCGCCCAGGGCTCGCGTCGCTAAGCCCGTGGCTAAGCCCGTCGCTAAGCCCGTGGTGGCTAAGCCCGTCGCTAAGCCCGTGGTGGCTAAGCCCGTCGCTAAGCGGGGCGCTCAGCCAGCCCCACTCGCGGCCCCCGCGAAGGCTCGGGCCCCAAGCGCATCCCGCGTGAGGACGAAAAAGGCTTCGCCCCCCACCGCGGTGGACCCAGGAGCCAGCGCTGCATCGGACGCCGAGTCGGCGAAACTTTGGCCGTTCCCGACAGGGGCTCGCCCCTGATCGGTTTCATCGGTCGGTTGTTGACAGGTCCTTGGCCAAGAGGACCTGTCTTCGTCGGTCGTGAGACCATGGCGGCCTCGTTTCACTGAGAGGGGGGGTTCGCTATGTTCTCGAGTGCGATCTGGCTCGTCATTGAAACCGTCGGCGGTTTGCTTGCTAGCGCTTGCGTTCTGCGGGTGTGGGCTGCTTGGGCCGACGTGCATCCGCGCAATCCGCTACTGGTGTTTGCGGCGGCATTGACGGACTGGCTTGTGCTGCCTCTTCGGCGTCTCGTTCGGCCGTCGAGAACGATCGATTGGCCCAGTGCTCTGGGCGCACTCCTGATTGCGCTATTACTGTTGCTGATTCAGTTCGTGCTGTTTGGCGACCTCGATCGGGTCGATAAGGTGCCAGCATTCGGAACGATTTTGTTCGCGGCTATTTTGCGGATCGCCCGGTGGTTGTTGGTCATGTTGATGGCCACTGCGATCCTTCAGGCCATCCTTTCCTGGGTCAATCCCCAAGCGCCAATTGCTCCGGCTCTGGAGCAATTGACGCGGCCTTTTTTGGCACCGATTCGGCGGTTCGTCCCGCTGCTGGGCGGGGTTGACCTCTCCCCGCTAGTCCTGTTGCTCGTAGTCCAGTTCTTAATGAGTCTGATCGATCGAACGTTGCCGATGTTGGGCGTCGGTTAATCAGGTCCACTGGTGGTGATGGTGGTCATCGTCGAGATCGGTGGCTACCGCATCTTCAGATGCTGGCCACGGGCGCTCGCCATAGGCGGCCTCATGCCGCTCGGCAATGACCTTGCGGTCGACCACGTGGCTTTGGGCGCCGGAATGCTCGATTTTCATTGCGCCCAATACCGACCCCAGACGGGCTGACTCGACCCAGTCTTTGCCCGTTGACCGGCCATAGAGCATCCCAGCCCTGAACGCGTCGCCACAACCGGTCGGATCGACCGCATGCGAAATCGCTACGGCCGGGATCGTATGCCGTTCTCCGTCCACCCAAACCGTGCAACCTTCACCCCCTCGGGTGACGATCAGCGCGTTGACCAGGCGCGCGAGTTCGGATTCTTCGAGCCCGGTTTTTTGGGTGATCATTCCGCACTCGTAATCATTGACGGTGACCGCAACCGCGCCTTCCATCATGCCCCGCAGCGCATCGCCATCGAACATGGGGAGCGCCTGACCCGGGTCGAAAACGAAGGGCACCTCATTGACCCGAAAACTGGCCGCATGGTCGATCATGGCCTGGCGGCCGTTGGGCGAGATGATGCCGAGCGTCGCGGGGAGGTGTCCCGCAATTCGGACTTCATGAGCCCGATCCATCGCGCCGGGGTGAAACGCCGTGATCTGGTTGTCATCAAGGTCGGTGGTGATGTAGGCCTGCGCGGTCCAGAGGTCCTCAATCTGCATGATCCCCGACACATCGACCCCTATGCGTTTCATTCGATTGATCTGATCGTCACCGTCCCGTCCGACCGCTGCGAGAACGACCGGATGGGCGCCCAGACCAGCTACGGAATACGCGATGTTGGCGGCGGTGCCGCCGTACTTGCGTTCGAGTCTGGGAGCCAGGAAGGCAACATTGATCATGTGCACCTTGTCGGCCAGGATGTGATCCTTGAAATGGCCCTCGAAGACCAGGATCGTGTCATAGGCAACCGAACCACTGATCAGGATTCGGGGAGCATTCCAGGACGTGTGCCAGTGCGAACTCATGGGCGTTGGGTCTCGGTTGAATTGGAAGAAAATGAGCGGCGGCCGGCCAGGCAGACCCAGCCATCACGCTCGGCAACGACAGTCAGGGGGATGCGCGGTGCGTAGGCGCTGGCGACCTCTTCAGCCTGTCGCTGAAGAACGCCCGACAGTACCAGAGCGCCGCCGGCCTCGACGAGTTCGATCAGGACCGGTGCCAGTAGTTTGAGGGGCATCGACAGGATATTGGCGACAACGACGTCAACCGCTTCCGGGCGCGGGTCTTCGGTCGAGCGAATCTCAATCAATTGATCCGTCGGCGGGTTCGCCTTGGCGTTGGCTTGAGTGGAAATCAGCGCTTGTGCGTCGATATCGATTGCAATAACCGACTTCGCGCCCAGTCTGGCTGCGGCGATCGCGAGAATGCCCGAACCACAACCGTAGTCAATAACCGACTCTCCACCGCCGAGGTTTTGCTCGAGCCACTCGAGGCAGAGACGAGTGGTCGGATGGCTTCCGGTTCCGAACGCCAGACCTGGGTCGAGTTCAATGCAGAGTCGCCCTCGATTGTTGGCGGCCTGCGCGGCCTCTGCATGCCACGATGGTGTGATGAGTAGACGTTCACCGATCGGAATTGGTTCGAACTGCGACTGCGTCAGGCGCACCCAATCCTGTTCCGCGACCCAACGGATGTCGATGCCACCGGGCGGTGGGCTACCGATGGCATCGGCAACGTCGTTGACCACCGCAAGCGGATCGCAGTCGGCCACCATGAGTACGGTCAGTCGCGTGCGCTCCCATCCGGGCGCTGGTGGCGTTAATCCCGGTTCGCCATAGAGAGGGACTTCATCAATCGAATCTGCATCGGCGTCCTGCGCGTCAACCGAGAGTGCGCCAGCTTCGAGGAGGGCATCGCTCCAGACTTCAACCGCTTCTAACGGAATCTCGAAGCTCAATTCCTGCCAGCCCAGCGAGGTGCTACCGGCCATCGCCGCTGCAGCGTCCACCGCGTCCGTGTCCACCGCGTCCGTGTCCACCGCGTCAGTGACCACTACGTTGAGCAAGTCGTTGTTCTAAATAATGGATCGATGTCCCGCCCGTGATGAAACGGGCATCGGTCATCAATTCGCGA
>Ga0214921_10012563_pt1 | contig 10092 bp, 7 predicted proteins | sample LL1505_MetaG_FD_177992 | JGI IMG/M metagenome (GOLD analysis project Ga0214921, IMG submission 177992) | Freshwater microbial communities from Lake Lanier, Atlanta, Georgia, United States - LL-1505 | ecosystem: Environmental > Aquatic > Freshwater > Lake | place: USA: Georgia | collected 2015-05-28
TGGCCCCCAGCGAGCGCCCCCCCCGGGAGGCACCAGCCACGCCTTGGTGGTAGTCGGGCCACATAGGAGACAGGTGGTAGCTGACGTGTGTGTGGTCTTCGAACCAGGCGAAGATATCCGCCGCTTGACGCACATAGGCCTCGGCCTTCGCTTCGTCGGTGTACGCACCGCCCTCACCGCGCAGGTACTGTAGCGCGAGCGCCGGGTCGTCTTCAATCCCGGCAGCGCGCGCCTGGCGGCTGCCGGGAATCCAGACCATACCCGCAGAGAAGCACGAGGTTCCACCGAACACCGACGCCTTCTCCACCACCACCACTTTCAGCCCCTGGTGGGCCGCAGTGACGGCAGCTGCTAGGCCCGCTGCACCCGACCCTGCCACCAAAATATCGCATTCAAGCTTCATTGCTGTTCTCTCCAAGTTATCATTTTTAAACACTTGCATCAAGCATTGCTCGATGACAAACCCCGCTTGGCCAGAAGACGCCGCAGCAACAATGAGCAAGCCAAAGTAGCAAAACCTGAGACGAGCAGCACAATGAGCAAGCTGGTAGACAAAGCGTCTCCTCCGCCACCAATCTGCTGGTTGAGTGCTGCCACTGAGGTTGGACCCAGGCCCATGCCGCATCCGATCGACATGCACAAGGCCAAGGCCGCAACAATGCCACGGGTGCGCCCGCTGACCTGGTCCTGCAAGGTCGAAGCACAGCCAACATATGCCGCGTTGGCGGCCACCTGCCAACAGGCAAAGGCCGCTACGGCAGCCCAACCACCGGGCAGCAGTAGCAGACAGGCTGACAGCAGCATGGCGATCGCGGCCCGCACGACCGTGTCGATACGTCCAGTGATTGGTGAGCTTGCGTGTGCGCGGTCACAGAGTACACCGCCAAGCCAGCCGCCGACTACACCAGCGACCAACATGCATGCTCCCAATACCGATCCGGCGTCGGCCACGCCGAAGCCGTGCGTCCTTGTCAGCAGCGCAGTGGCCCAGATGCTGAAGCCGAAGTCGGCAAGCGCCACCGTGGCACCCGCCAGCACTACAAGCACAATGCGGTCGCGCAAGGCCCACAGCTCCTGAGCCCGGTTGCCCACGTGCTCAGCAACGGCCAGGGAGCGGCGCGGCGGTTCCGGAAAGGCAAGGATGGTGGGCACCAGCAAAAACCCGCTCACCCCCATCAACACCACCACCTGGCGCCAGGGCGCGAGATCACCCACCCACGGCAGGCTGGCGAACTGGCCGGCAGCTGCGGCCTCCAGCATGTGCCCCCCCGCGGCAAAGGCCAATGCGCTGCCCAGCGTCGCGCCGAAGAGCGACACCGCAATGGCTCTGCCGCGTCGCTCAGGGCGGAAGTAGTCACACAGCATCGAAATGCTGGCAGGCCCCAATACGGCCTCTCCTAGGCCCACCATGGCTCGACTGGCGAGCAAGCCCGTGAAACTGGTGGACAAGCCGAAGAGAACCGTGCCAACCGTCCAAACTACAACACCCAGCACGACCAGGTTGCGGCGGTGTACGCGGTCGGCAAGCAGACCGCAAACCAAAGACGCTGCGCCGTAGAGCACAGCAAAGGCCGCGCCCTGCAACAGGCTGAACTGGACATCGCTGATGCCCATCTCCAGCTTGATGGGATCGACCAGCACCGAAGGGACGTAGCGGTGCACAAACGAGAAAGTGGCGGCCACCAACATCACTAACACGAAAGCCTGCGCCATCGAAGCACTCGGCCACGGCGGCTCAGCAGCCACGCGCGGCACGGTCGAGGCTGCAGACGGCGAGACGATGTTATCCACTTGATTTTTCAATAAATTTTCTAATTCAGAAACAATATTGACATATTGAAAAATAACTGTCAAGCTAGACGATCACGTCGCAGCCGACGCACCGACCTCATTGCCGATGAAACTCTTCCTAGCCGGCCTGCTGGCCGAGAACAATTCCTACTCGCCAATCCCGACCGGGCTGGGCGCCTTCGAGACAGAAGGCATCCGACGTGGGCCGGAGAGTGGTGTGAACCCGGGGGGCTATCTGAGCGCCATCGAGACCGTGTACCGCGTGGTCTCGCCGCGCGGCTGGGAAGTGGTCGAGGGCCTGTTCGCCGCCGCCGTACCACTCGGCCCCATTCGGCAGCAGGTTTACGAACAGTTACGCGACGAGTTGCTGGACGACTTGCGTGCCGCGCTGCCGGTTCAGGCTGTGATGCTGATGTTGCACGGTGCGATGACGTCCGAGAACTGCCTGGACTGCGAGGGCGATCTCCTCGAACGTGCACGCTGCATTGTGGGCCCTGAGGTACCCATTGGTGTCGAGTTGGACCTGCACGGACACGTCACGCGCAGCATGCTCCAACATGCCACTTTAATGGTGGCTTACAAGGCGTACCCTCACACCGACATCGCCGAGCGCGCTGCTGAAGTAGCACGACTGACCATCGACACCGCGGAGCGCCGCATCCGCCCCGTCACAAAGGTCTGGGACTGCCGCATGGCTGGCAGTTGGCCGACCACGCGCGAGCCTCTGAAAAGCTTTGTCGATGAACTGCAGGCGCTCGAAGGACACAACGGCGTGCTGTCGGTGTCTCACGCGCACGGGTTTGCGTTTGGCGACGTGCCAGAGGCGGGCGCACGTCTCTGGGTTATCACTGACGGTGATGAAGCCCTCGCCACCCGACTAGCTGCAGAACTTGGCCAGCAAATATGGTCACTTCGTCACGCCTTGCACCAGCCGCCACTCAGCATGGAGGCCGCCATGCAACGTGTGGCCGAATTACCGTCACTGCCCGGGGCGGGACCGATCGTCGTGGCAGACATGGCCGACAACCCAGGTGGTGGCGCCCGCGGCGACAGCAGCTTCGCGCTGCAGGCAGTCCTTTCGTTCGGCATCCCGAATGTGGCCCTCGGTGGCCTGTGGGACCCGGGCGCCGTTCAACTGTGCTTCGAGGCAGGCCTGGGGTCGACGCTAGCCCTGCGCGTGGCCGGCAAGTCCGGGCCCACCTCGGGTTCACCGGTGGACTTGCGCGTCACCGTGCGGGCGCTGGCCGAGAATCACGAACAGTGCGCCTTCGGCGACAAAAGCCCCCTAGGTGCTTCGGCCTGGGTAAGCACGGCCGAAGGTATCGATCTGGTGCTGATTTCGCGCTGCCAGCAAGTCATCGGCGCCGATCTGTTCACCGGCCTAGGCGTTGACTTAAGTGGCAAGCACGCGGTGGTGGTGAAGTCCATGCAGCACTTCCATGCCGCCTTCGCACCCCTCGCTCGAGAAGTGCTTTATGCCGATTCGCCGGGGTTACTGACTGCCGACATCGCCGCTCTGCCTTTCTGTCACCGCGACCCCAACTTCTGGCCACGCGTGGCCAATCCCTGGTCGGGTAAGACTTCCTGAGGCCATACCCATCAAATTCAACGCTTGTGCCAGTCCCCATTGCACCATTATTTAGAAAAGGAATTGCATGTCTGCTATCGATGACCGCCTGGCCCAACTGGGTCTCGTCTTGCCAGAACCACTGAAGATGCCCCCGGGCACCACCTTACCCTTTCCCTGGGTTCGTGTGATTGGCCAACGGGCTCTTTTCTCCGGTCATGGCCCCACGCTAGCCGACGGCAGCGTGGCACAGCCATTGGGCAAGGTGGGCGCCCAAGTGACCGTGGAGCAGGGCTACACGGCCGCCCGACTTACGGGGCTGGCGATACTGGGCAGCCTCAAGCGCGAGCTAGGCACCTTGGACCGTATCGAGGCTTGGGTGCACATCCTCGGCATGGTCAACTCGGCGCCCGGCTTCGACCGCCAGCCCGCGGTCATTAATGGCTTTACCGACCTGATCCTTGAATTGTTCGGCCCACAGGTCGGCGCACATGCTAGGAGCGCCGTTGGCATGGCAGAACTGCCGTTTGGCATTCCGGTAGAAATTGAAGGCGAAGTATTGTTGCGGGACGACTGAGGCTCCACGAGTATGGCGAATGAACGCATACAAAAACCTTGTTCGCGCAGATCATGGACTTTCTGTCCTGGCAAACCTTTGGCCGCATCGTCGAGCACCATCAAAGCAATGCCGCCTTAGAAGACTTGGCCTTCACACTGGAACTCAGGCGGGAAGAATGGCAACGACATTACCAAACTTTTGATCCTGGGCCAGAAAGTGACCGGATGGGTGACCGGTGAACAAGCCAACTCAACTGATTTTTTCTATTTTCGTTTTTTTATTTCTGGAGAGCTTCATGGCTGATTTGTTTGACAACCCGATGGGTTTGTGTGGCTTCGAGTTTGTTGAATTTGCCTCCCCCGTTCCTGGTGTTCTAGAGCCCCTGTTTGAAAAGATGGGCTTTTCTTTGGTGGCCAAGCATCGCTCTAAAGATGTGGTGCTGTACCGGCAGGGCGATATCAATTTCATTGTCAACCGCGAGCCTAAAAGTTTGGCCGGTTACTTTGCTGCTGAGCATGGCCCCTGCGCATGCGCCCTGGCTTTTCGCGTCAAAGATTCGCACAAGGCCTACGCCCGTGCGCTCGACATGGGCGCACAACCCGTCGAAGTGCCCACAGGGCCGATGGAGTTAAGACTACCTGCTATCAAAGGCATTGGCGGTGCGCCCCTGTATTTAATCGACCGCTACGAAGACGGCAAGAGCATCTACGACATCGACTTTGAATTCATGGAAGGTGCAGTCCGTCACCCCTTTGGCCATGGCCTGAAACTGATCGACCACCTCACGCACAACGTGTACAAGGGCCGCATGTCGTTTTGGAGCGGCTTTTATGAGAAGATTTTTAACTTCCGCGAAATTCGCTACTTCGACATCAAAGGTACGCACACGGGACTAACCAGCAAAGCCATGACTGCGCCCGATGGCCTCATTCGCATTCCTTTGAATGAAGAGTCTGGTAAAAACGGCGGGCAAATTGAAGAGTATTTGATGCAGTTCAACGGCGAAGGCATTCAACACATTGCCTTGCTCACAGATGACCTGATGAAAAGCGTCGACTCCCTGCAAATGGCGGGCATCCCCCTCATGACGGCACCCAACGACATTTATTACGAAATGCTCGAAGAGCGCTTAAAGGGTCACGGTGAACCAGTGGCAGAACTGCAAGCTCGGGGGATATTGATGGATGGCTCTACCGCCAATGGTGAAAAACGTTTGCTCTTGCAAATTTTCTCGCAGACATTGTTGGGCCCCGTGTTCTTCGAATTTATTCAGCGAAAAGCCGATGAAGGTTTTGGTGAGGGTAACTTCAAAGCATTGTTTGAGTCCTTGGAACGTGATCAAATTAGACGCGGCGCCATTCAATTAGACGCTTAAAGTAATGTCATGAAAATCACCAGAATTCACCACGTAGCCTATCGCTGCAAGGATGCAAAAGAAACCGTCGAGTGGTACGCCAAAAACTTGAACATGGACTTTGTCTTGGCCATTGCCGAAGACTTGGTGCCCTCCACCAAAGCACCTGATCCTTACATGCACATCTTCTTGGATGCAGGCGGCGGCAATGTGCTGGCATTTTTTGAATTGCCCAACTCTCCCGAAATGGGCCGTGACGAAAACACGCCTGCATGGGTGCAACACATGGCCTTTGAAGTAGACAGCATGGAAACCTTGTTGGCAGCCAAAGCCAAATTAGAAGCCAACGGCGTTGAAGTGCTAGGCCCCACCAACCACACCATTTTTAAAAGCATTTACTTCTTTGATCCTAATGGGCACCGTCTTGAGCTTGCAACAAAAACCGGTACCCCTGAGATGATGCGCAAACTCGACGAAGTTAAGTGGGACATGATTAACGAGTGGTCACAAACTAAACGTGCACCAAAACACGCTGCCTGGATGCACGATGGAAACATGTAATGCAACCCTGAACCCTTCGCTGCGCAGTTGGGTAACTTCGGCTAATTTGAGCGGGTCAGATTTTCCTATTCAGAATCTTCCGTTCGGACGATTCCGTACAAGCTCAGATGAGCCATGGCGAATTGGCGTTGCTATCGGCGATATGGTGCTTGACCTCAAAGCTGCTGAGCTAATCAATCACTCCGATATGAATCAGCTTCTAGCGATGAAAAAGGAAGACCGCGTTGCATTGAGAATTGCAATTTCTAATGGTCTCAAAGAAGACGCACCAGTCAACCACAGTGCATTTGAACAAAGTCTGTTCAAGCAATCATCAGTAGAGATAGGCATGCCTTGTGAAGTTGGTGACTTCACAGACTTCTACGTAGGCATTCATCACGCGACAGCTGTTGGCAAATTGTTTCGCCCTGACAATCCTTTACTACCCAACTACAAATGGGTGCCTATTGGGTATCACGGACGTTCGTCAACGTTAAACGTTTCAGGAACTTCATTTCCTCGGCCTTGTGGTCAAGTTAAAGCGGCTGATACTGACGCACCAATTTTTCAACCATCGGCACGTTTAGACTTTGAACTTGAAATCGGCGTTGTCATTGGCCAAGGGAACCAACAAGGTCAACCTATTGCAATTGAAAAAGCAGAAGATCATGTATTTGGTTTGACACTTTTCAACGACTGGAGCGCAAGAGACATTCAGGCTTGGGAATATCAACCCCTTGGCCCATTTTTGTCAAAAAACTTTGCCAGCACTTTGTCACCATGGATAGTCACCATGGAGGCCCTATCGCCTTTTCGTCAAGAATTCAAACGTACAGATGGTGAACCGCAACCTCTTGCATACCTTAGTTCAGAAGCAAACAGTCTGCGAGGCGCATTTGATGTGAAACTTGAGGTGTTGATTCAAACTAAAGCCATGCGCAAAGCTGAATTGCCTTTTGAAAGAGTCAGTTATTCCAACTTCACCGAAGCTGCTTACTGGACCGTCGCACAAATGGTGACGCACCACACAATCAATGGCTGCTCCTTACGTCCGGGCGATTTATTCGGCTCTGGCACCCTCTCTGGCCCTAAGCCGGAGATGGCTGGCTCATTGCTTGAACTGACTCAAGGCGGAAAACAAGCTATTGCTTTGACCAATGGCGAGAAGCGGATTTTTTTGCAAGATGGTGATTCAATTGCACTCAAAGGCTGGTGTGAAAAGTCTGGTGCAGTTCGCATTGGCTTTGGCGAATGTATTGCAACAGTCACTCCTGCTAAAGCTGCCTAAATTTTACCAATGAGGCTAGATAACTTCTATGGAACCGGGACATCGCATCTCTTAAAAAACGCTATGAGGCCCAAAGGGCAGCGACTGCGCAAGGACCTGATTCGAATGGGTGACTTCAACCGCATTCATCCAATGCCGCAGAGTGACGCAGATGTGCCCGATGACATGGATACAAGACTGGTAGTTCTGGGCATCAACTTCCCATTTACCAAAGAAGAAGGTAGTGCAGCCCAGGTTGCTGCAAAGGCAATTCTAGATTCACTCGGCAACTCTCCTCGTTTGTATCGAAACTCTCTGGTGTTTCTGGCTTCGGATGGGCCACGATTGAAGGACTTGGACGAAGCAGCGCGCAAATACCTCGCCTGGGCATCAATCCTCGCCGATAAGGTACAACTCAATCTGACACCATTTCAAGTTACGCAGGCCGAAACGCAGACTATTGCAGCAGATGGCACTGTCTCTGCTCAAATTCCCGAGACTTATCAGTGGTTATTAGTGCCAGTACAGGGCACACCGCAGTCAACAATAAGCTGGGAGTCGTTGCGACTATCTGGTTCAGACGCTCTGGCTGTTCGTGCTAGCAAAAAACTAAAAACTGATGAGCACTTCTTGACCAGCTTTGGATCAACAAGATTGCGTATGGAACTCGACAAGATTCCACTTTGGCGCGGCAATCATGTGCCAATAAAGCAGTTAGTGGAAGATTTTGCACGTTACCTATACCTGCCGCGACTCAAAGACACCAGTGTTCTTTTGGATTCAATACGGGACGGCTTTGGCTTGATGACATGGCGGCAAGACAGCTTTGGCTATGCTGAAAGTTTTGACGAACTGGCAATGCGTTACCGTGGCTTGCGCGGTGGAGATCAATTTTCAGTTATTGACGCCCATTCAACCGGATTGGTAGTCAATCCAGAGGTTGCTTTTAATCAGCTTGAGGCTGAGAGGGTTGTTCCGCCTATTGGTGAACCGATTCCGCCAGCGAGTGGCGAAACTGAACCGCCCGATGCTACTGGTGGCGGTACGCAACCTGAGATACCTGTAGCCCCTGTCAAGCCAAAGCGCTTTCATGGCTCGGTAGTACTTGATACGGCCCGCGTAGGCCGTGATGCCAGCAAGATCGCCGATGAGGTGATTGCTCATTTATCTGGTTTGGTTGGAGCTAAGGTTACTGTGACACTAGAAATAAGTGCAGAAGTGCCGAGTGGAGTAACTGATCAAGTTGTACGCACAGTAACAGAAAACAGTCGGACGCTGAAGTTTACTGATCAGGGATTTGAGAGGGAATAGTGTCTTAGTTTCAATGACAACGGTCTAACAACTCTGCTGCAGTCTTCTTCAGAGTTACATGTAGTATTTCTTTCAAATAACTACTCAAAAAATTCCTAAACTGCTTAAAATATAGGCACCTTATTTTGAGGATTTGAAATGAAAAGACCTTCAATTTTTCCGAGCCTCCCCAAGAATTTATCCGTATCAGAACTACGACTAGAAATTCGACGTCGGCTTAAAATCTCTGAGCAGCTTGGGCTAATTCGTAAGCCAAAAAAGTGAATTGCGGAGCTAAGACTCGGTCTGGCAACCCTTGCCAAAAGCCGCCACTGCTAGGTAAGGCACGTTGCCGACTTCATGGTGGTATGTCCTTGTCGGGGAAAGATCACCCAAATTACAAACATGGCAATTGCACTTTAGCTTCTCGCAAACGAGTGGCTGAAGGTGTTGCATTGGTAAAGTACCTTGAGAGCCTAGCTATGGGCCTTGGAATGATTGAACCAAAGCGGCGTAAGCGTAATACGATGTTTTGACGTTTTTGCATTCATCGGTGCGCTGAATTTCGCTTCCCCATGAAAACTTCACAACGCAATAAATGTATCTAGTAGCCATTACGCTAGATGGTAAGTAGCCGAGGGATACAACAGATGTATTTCCCCTTTTTCATCTTTTCAAACAAAGCAGGCATTGCTTTAGAAATGGGACAAGTCCCATTTCTTAGCCCCGTAACGTTTTCAAAACAATAGCCCTTCGCGCTTGAATCTCCATAGCATCTTGCTCCTCAATTTTGATTTGGGCATTGAATTCTTCCATATCAAGAACTGACTCGATAGCTCCCCGTAACTTTTCTTGGAGAAGCTCTACAGGTGCAGCATCTAGTTCAACTGCTCTATTAGATCCATATCGCTTAAAAAACTTTTTGTAATTAACACTGGTTTTCTTCGCATCCATATCGCTTGGTAGATCATATTTTTCTACATCTTCATTAGTTAAAGCAACTTTAAATGACTGAATATTCGTAATGCCGAAGTCGTCACGCATTGATCGGCAGAAACTTTCGGCAATTTCATCTCCATCCGGATCGAAGTCTGTCAGGCAGAGAAGTATTAGTTTAGATTTTCCTGATTGCTTGTAGCGCCTGTAAACGTCATGCCTAGGAGGTATTGAAGCGTAGCCCCTCGTTGTAGTGATTGGAATGCAATACTCACGCGCCACTTCCTCAAGTACGGCACGTAGCGCATTTTTTTCCAAAATTATTTCAATGTGGTGTGGTTGGCCTTGTTGCAAATTTCTGTAGTAGCCAGTCAAAAAGTTTTCAATTTCCTGCCCTATGTACATTCCAACAGTATCAAACCCGCCTCCTTCTAAAACTGGTCGTGTGGAGTCTTCAATTGCTTGAATCGGTACTTCTCCTGTGAGTCTGGCGCGGCTAAGTAAATTGGTTAGCTTTTTATAGCAGTTCGGATTATTTTCGTACTTCGATTTTGGTTTGCTGTCATGGCATAACGGCGGATTGTTGAGCAATAGGTAATGAATACGACGAACTGATAGTGGCCAATACTTTTTCTCTTTCTGAATTGCTGCTTTTGCAGCCTTTAGAAATTGAAGGGTCGTTATCTTTGCTCTTGTTTTTGTGCCGGAGATGGTAATTTCCCCAACAGTAGATTCAAGAGATTTTCGACGCTGGTTGTACTCCCTCAACGTAACATGTGCTACCTTGG
>Ga0214921_10012564_pt1 | contig 10092 bp, 9 predicted proteins | sample LL1505_MetaG_FD_177992 | JGI IMG/M metagenome (GOLD analysis project Ga0214921, IMG submission 177992) | Freshwater microbial communities from Lake Lanier, Atlanta, Georgia, United States - LL-1505 | ecosystem: Environmental > Aquatic > Freshwater > Lake | place: USA: Georgia | collected 2015-05-28
AACTCTTTCGGAGGATTCTTTTATAGAGATCTTTGTCCCCATCATTTCCGCAATCATATGGGCGAGGTTGCCGATGGATATCTCAAACCCAGATCCGAGGTTGATCACCTCTCCTTCTATTTTAGGCGCCACCAGAGCCTTGATAAAGCCGTCCACGGTATCTTCCACATAGTTGAGGTCACGTGTGGGGTGGATTGAGCCTAGGGAGATCTCTTTTTTGCCCTTAAGGATCTGTGTGATGATCGTGGGAATGACAGCCCGGGCAGATTGGCGGGGGCCATAGGTGTTAAATGGACGGAGGATAGTTATGGGCAGTCCGAACGAGCTGTGAAAGGATAGGGCAAGCTGGTCGGCTCCGATCTTGGTTGCGGAGTATGGGGACTGTCCTTGGAGCGGATGATCCTCGGTGATGGGCACAAATCGGGCCGTTCCATAAACCTCGCTGGTGGATGTGTGGACCACTCTTTCAACTCCCAGCTCTCTTGAGGCCTGAAGGATATTGAGGGTGCCTTTGATATTGGTATCCACATAGGTGTCGGGAGAGTGGTAGGAGTAGGGAATACCGATGAGTGCGGCCAAATGGAGGACCGACTCGCATCCCCTCATAGCTTCTTTGACTCCGTGCGGGTCGCGAATATCGCCAGGAAAAACTTCGAACTGCCCCTTAACCTCGGGAGCACAGTGATCGAGCCAACCCAAGGAGTTGAAGGAGTTGTAGAGAACAAAGGCGCGCACCTTGTGGCCGGCCCGGACGAGAGCTTCTGTGAGGTGAGATCCAATGAATCCGTCGGCCCCAGTGATGAGGACTTTATGGCCCATAAATAAAGGATGCAAATTAATAACTTTTTATTTCCACAAGACCCTTCACTACCTTGCCGTATTCCTGCGGAGCAAAGATCCTTAGTCGAATCAGTTTGAGGCAAGAAATAACTTTATTTTCGGCAATGTGATTTGCAGTCTCAGAAGTGGAGATTCTCATGCGACAATACTTATTGACGGGCTGGAATTCCGAGAAGTTGTAATCCTTATATTTGTAATATTTCATAATTACACTGGTTTTTTCATTAAAATACTCGCCAGAAAGCATGTCGGCCTCTGTTTTAGCATCAGCCAAAACACCAAATCTTGAAGAATTCCGGAAAACTTTTCGCAGCATTCCGCAGTATTCGTACCATCGATAACTTCTAGGGAAAGCGTCGAGCATTTTCGCGTCGTCCAGAAACAAAAATAGGGTGCCTTTTTTAACTTCTTGAGAGTCTTGAAACGCAGACATAATGCTTAGCTGCTTTTGCCAATCTATGTAAAAGTCAGCCCCTTTTTCTAAGTTTTGTTTTGTAGAAATTGCCAACAGCAGAAACGTAAGGAAGATTTTGACAGGTAGGCTCAGACGGGGAGAGGCTATTTTTATGCCTTGCGCAATGAGGTCTATAATACCTACAAGAATTAAGGATGACCCCAGGCCCAAAAGCAATTGATTCCTCGTGGCCCACTCCCATTGTGTAATTTCCCCTAAACAGTTGTAAGGGAAGGCGCCGAAGATCCATGCGGCTACCCCGGATAAAATTAGCATGCCACTAATAGCAAACTTTTTTCTGAAGAATATAATAAGTAGCAAAGAAAAGCAGGAAAGTGATTTTAAGTTTAAGTATAACGATACCTTCTTTGCAAATTCGGAACTCCAACTCAATGCGCCAACAAAACAGTTCGAAAACGAAGGCTCTAAATGTGTAATTGATTCTTTGATGCGTATCCAAGTTAGTTGATTATACCCTTCCATATTGCCGTATGGGGTAAAGTAGTGCTGTTTATATGCAAAGAAAATAATGGGCAACGGAAACACACAAAAGAAAAGGATGTATTTTTTAAGGCGGTTCGACCATGGGAGGTCATTTTCCAAAATAACATACAGCAAATGAAGGGCTGGTAGGGCAATAAAGGCCATAAAGCTGGCAGTCCACATGGAAAACCAGAAAAGAGGCACACTTAATAACAAGTAAATAGGCTGTGTTCGTTCGGCAAGGCCCCTTACAAAGAAATAGTAACCAAGCCAAAATGCCAGAAAGCATATTGCATATGGGTTGCAAATCATTGTAATCCGGGCCGAATTAATTGGGAAGACCCAGAAAAAACCGACAACACTTAGAGATTCCACATCGTGCAATCCGGGTATCGTTCTCAAGATCTGGAGCAAGCATAATCCGCTGATGAAGTATCCGAAGAAAACAATTAATCGATATGATAAAACTGGTAGTGCTAATTGATTTAAGAGGTAATGATATTCTCCAACCCATGGAAATCCTACCATGCTGAACATAGTCTTGAGTGTTTGCCTGTCATGATCGACGATGCACCAGTCGTCCCAATAGATCCCGTCGTTGACAAGACTTAAACCATAAGAAATGCAGTACAGAACAACAAGTGTAACAAAATATTTGTTTTGTGTCTTTTTTGTCACCTTATTTTACAAAAAAAAGAATCGGATTGGGATTGCTTAGGAAAGATTAATTAGCTTGCTAAGAGTTTTTTTGTCGGACTTTTGACTGCTATCTTGCTAAGGCAGAATACCTCTTCTTTTTCAGCAAATGTCCAGCGATTGCGCGTGACGAAGAACCTTCTTTATTCTTTTATGAATAGCAAAATCCTTTTAAACGCGACTCGTTTAATTTTAACGCATTACCTGCAATGCTAATCTTAATCATGTTTTAATGTAGCCACTTTCAGCTAAGGAGATTCGCAATCATTGATTGCTGGCGGGCAGATAGGCCTATAAAAAGTGGTAAGCGAAGGATCCGTTCGGACACATTCTGTGTTACAAGCGCTTGTTCAGATAACCTACTATATTTCTTGCCCGCTCGAGACGTGTGTAGCGGCACATAGTGGAACACTGCATTTACCCCTTTCCCGTCCAGTTTTTTGAGAGTTCGATCCCTCCGTTCCAATGAGTTCAGCAGGATGTAGTACATATGGGCGTTATGCTCACACCCCTTAGGCACGATGGGACGACGAAGTTTTCCCGCCTTCTCAAGCGGTGCGAGCAGTTCGTGGTACCGTATCCATGAGTCGAGTCTCTTCTGGGTGATTTTCGTCGCCTCCTGCATCTGAGCCCAAAGAAATGCGGCCGTAATCTCCCCAGGAAGAAAGGATGATCCTATATCGACCCAAGTGTACTTATCGACCTTCCTTTGTTGGAAGGCTTTCCGATTAGTCCCCTTCTGCCAAATGATCTCCGCCCTCTCGATAAACTTCTTGTCATTAATCAGAAGAGCGCCCCCTTCCCCACAAATGATGTTCTTGGTTTCGTGGAAACTTAGTGCCCCAAGATGTCCAATGGAGCCTAATTCTCTTCCCTTATAAGTGGCTTTTACACAGTGCGCCGCGTCTTCGATTACCAAGAGTTTATGCCGTCTAGCAATGGCCATGATGACGTCCATCTCGCACCCCACACCGGCATAGTGCACTGGGACAATAGCCTTTGTGCGGGGTGTGATGGCAGTTTCAATTAGTTTTTCGTCGATGTTCAGCGTATCAGGTCGTATATCGACAAAAACAGGGACTCCACCACGAAGAACAAAAGCATTAGCCGTAGAGACGAAAGTGTAGGAGGGCATGATAATTTCATCACCTGGTCTAATATCTGCGAGGATGGCCGCCATTTCTAGGGCGGATGTACAAGAATGCGTTAAAAACGCTTTTTTTGTTCCTAGCTTTTTTTCCAGCCACTGCTGGCATTTTTTTGTGAAATAGCCGTCCCCGGCTAGTACGTTATTATAACACGCTTTACGAATATTATGAGTTTCGTTTCCAGTAAGAAACGGCTTGTTAAAGGGAATTTTCATTTATCTAGAACCGCCAACCCAAAACCCGTCTTGCCATAATCGTTGCCGTTATAAAGCATGTAGCGTCGGCCAGCGTGATCGAAAACAAATGGATAACAAATCATCTGGGAATCCCAGCCAGACTCTGAAACGTCGATGCCCACATTGTCGTCATGCCGCTCCCACTTAATCCCATCGGAGGAAGTGGCGTAACGAATACGATATGTGTCGCAACCCTTTGTGGCACGTGAACAAAACCACATCTTGTATAGATCTTTATCCCTTATGACACGGGGCACGCCTAGCGCATATTCAAACTCATCCCGAAAGTCTATAGCAATAATTCCCTCCCGTTCCCAATAAATCCCATCCTGGGACTCGGCATACTCTAGGCGATAAAAATGCTTAGCTTCCGAGGGGGCCGCTTTCCAGCCATTGCAAGACGTAAACCAAGCTCGAAAACGACCGTTTTCGTAATGAACTTCCGGGGTTGCTACGAAATGAGGAAATTTGCATGTTCGGTCAATCACCGGCCCCTCAAAACATCGCTGAAAGCGCTGCTTAGTTTCGTCCCATTCGGCCAACCCAATGGAATTACGAATTTTTACAGTTACACCAAGATTAATTCCAGTGTAGTAAAGAAGCTTACGATTGCCTATTTTGACGATGGAGTTGGGTAACGCTCCGCTGTCATCAAAGCAACCTAACTTACCTGGCTCAAGGATGGGGTTCTTACTTAGACGCAACACCTTAGTTGGGTTACGCATATCAACCTCAAGAAAAGCCCCATGCCCGCGATTTTGCTTGTCGCGTGAAGAAAAATAAATGCGATACAGATCGTCCTGTATTTGCTCCGCAATCGGTATCATTGCATGAGAGTACAGCCAGTCACTATTTTCTTCTGTACAGAATATTTTTCCTAGTTTTTGCCACATATTTTTATCCCTCAACATTGCATCCATCACTGCCTTTAAACATAGTTTTAAGGTATTTAATCCCAAGCGTGTTATCTTTTGTGTCTAGTTTGACTCTGCAGCTATCAAATGTTTTTAACTCGACTGCTAGGTACGCGTGATCTTTCTGTAGCATTTCCGACATATACACCTCCTGCATCCACATCGGAAAGAATCAACGCGCCAGCGCCAATGATGCATCTTTCACCCACAACAATATGATCTCGAAACGTAGCGTTAACCCCTATAAAGCAGGATTCTCCGAACTGAACATGCCCTGACACAACAATATGTGAAGCAAAGAAGGAATGATCCCCAATCCTCGTGTGGTGCCCAATATGGTTGCCGCTCCACATAGTGACATTGTTGCCAATTGAAACGAAAGGTTGGATGGTGTTGTCCTCAAGGATGAGACAGTTTTCGCCGATGTTATGATCATTTAGCACCGTTGCTTTTGAGCTGACGTAGCTGACCAATTCATAGCCAAGCTCCTTAACTGCCAAATATTTCTCTTTCCTAATTCGATTCAGACTCGAGTAGCCAATTGCTATAAAGAATGCGAAGTGGTCAGGTGGATATTTATCGACCACTGTCTCAAAAGACACGATTGGCAAGCCACAGAATTTAGGATCAGGCGGTAGGTAAGCAGAATCAACAGAGAATGCTTCAACTTGGTAGTTTGTATCACTCGTAAAGTAAAAATGGGATAGCTTAGCAGCGTCGGTGATGCCAAAAATTACGACTTTTTTCACGATAGTTCCTAACCGTTAATTGTTTTTCTGAAAACTCTACGAACAATCGTGTATGGCCGCTGCTTGGTTTCAGAATATATCTTAGAAAGATAGATTCCAATGATGCCGACGAACGCAATAATCATTCCCCCTAATAGCCAAACCGATGCCATTAGAGATGTATATCCTCCTGGTGGCCTAGCTAAAAACAACCAGTTCACCACCAAGAATGTCGTGTAAGATGTGGACATTATAAAAATCACACATCCCACAAAGAATATATTCACTAATGGCGCACTGCTAAATGATGTGATTGCATTGACGAGCTGGGATACTTTTTTCCTTAAGCTGTAGCTCGTTTTGCTCGTACTGTGCTTTTTAATAATTTGCGTGCTTTGGCTAAACCCAGTGATCACCCACAACCCAGCCATGAAAATTTCATGCTCTCCATGGAGAATCAAGGCATTGACGTATCGACGCGACATAAGCCTTGCAACAACGACATTGTCTGGAAGGCTCAATTTAGTCAGGAATCGAAAAATCCGGTAAAACACTTGTCCAGTCCAACGTTCAAAGAAGTTGCCTTTACGCTGATTTTGTACACCATACACCACATCTGAGTTGTCCCGCTTCATTTGATCACTAAAAGGAAGTACCCATTCGGGTTCTTCTTCTAGATCACTATCAATCAGAAATACTTGGTCCCCACAAGAATGTTGAAGCCCTGTCATCATGGCCTTGTGGTGACCAAAGTTGCGGGACAAATCAACAATTAACAGGTGCTCGTCTTTGCTCGCGATTTCAAGCGAAATGGCAAGGCTATCATCTGGCGAGCCATCGTTTACAAGTACAATCTCGTAATCATCTCCGGCAAGCTGCCGGGCCGCAGTTGTTGCTCGTTGGCAAAACTCGGATATATGCGGAGCCGAATGATAAAGTGTCGCCACAACAGATAACTTCATGGCTTAACGTGCCTCATATACAAGGCCGAATTGCTGCCGCAGTTAAATAACAAATCTAAGATAGAAACCTTGTGTGCAAAATCGCCCCAGAGTTGTCGATATTCCGGATATTCTGAATAGTCAAACCACATTATATTTACTCCTATTTCCGAAAATAGTTTTTTTTCGAGATACGCCTGGGCAGTTGGGCCTGATATATATTCCGACGCCCCGACCTGCTCACATAAATCCACCAACCTTTCACTTCTCCCTGGCTTGAGGTCGTAGTCCCATGAATTGCTTATTTTGGTATTGATCCGGAGAAAATTACAGATTACCTCAATAAATTCGCGGTTGAGGGCAGAGAGGTTGCGGTGCTCTCGTTGTAGATACATCGGACTTATCAGCTCGGCGATTTCAGAAAAATGTGAAGCCCTGCAATAGTTGCTCTCAAGCATCTTCCAATGCTTAACTTGCCATTGCGAATCTTTCAAATCAACATCTCGAATGCGCCGATCAATGTCCTGCCCAACAGGTATCGTAATCCACTGCGTACCTTGAGGTGTTTTGATCTTGTTGCGATTACGCCAATCATTTTTAGTGAACTGGGCATCATCATAAAGAATGAATTCGTCCACAAAGGAAATCATGTCAAAATACCCTTTCCATGGGATATAGTTGGATTGGAGTATGGCTACTCTTTTCATATTTTTTTAAATACCCCAAGTATCGATGTCCCCCATGGGAATCGTAGCCGATGACCGAGGGGCGTTTCCGCTGCAAAAATCGCACTCAACATACTATTGACGGGTGCAGGTGGCACTTGATGTTGCTTAATAATCAGCTCTCTTTTCTGCGCTGGGGTGAGGGTTGCCAAACCTCGTCTCATTCGGCTGATTACATATAACGGACTGAGAAGAAACATGAAATAACGTGAATCGCATATTTTTAAGCCGGACTGTTGCGCAAGTCGGAGAAAATCATCGCGACGGTATCGCCGTAGATGATTTCCCATGTCGTCATTGTAACTCCAAAATTGTGGAAATGCCGGAGTTGTGACGAACAAATAACCCCCAGGCTTGAGTGCTTCGCGTGCCTGTCGCAAGGCCTGCAGGTCATCGGGCAGGTGCTCGATTACATCCAACAAAAAAGCGGCATCCCACTGATCGCGCATCTGCAGTTGCATGAGGTCAATTTGATAGCGTTGGGCGTTTGGTGGCAACACAGACGCTGCCAGCGATAAAGCCACCATGGAGGAGTCTGCCAGTGCAAGAGGCTCAAACCCTTCGGGCCGATGCTGTGCCAAGTAACGCACCCACCCGCCCGCTCCCCCACCGAGGTCGATGGCAGAAAATGGCTGGCCAGATTCGGGTAGATACCGATTCACCGCCTCCAACAAAAACCGATGTCGTCCTCGATACCAAAAGTGCCGCTCCTGCATTTCACACAAGATTTCAAAACCACTTTCCCCATATTCCTCGTCGCGATGCTGGACGGGGATGATTGGAAGATGGATTCCGTTGTGGGATGGGGGCGGCATAGTTAGTGTAAGATTAAGTTGAAGTCAAATGGAGTGAAAGAAAGTGACTAGCGAATAGTGATTTTTGATTGGTGGAAAGAGGGAAGTGAGTCGTTAGTAGTTAGCATACAAATACTTTTTACTACTCACTTCTGACTACTACCTACTTCGGCTTACCCTAGATCGATGATTTGGGCGCAGTTTTTAAGTGTGGTGAGGCGGTGGGCGATGATCAGAATCGTTAGATCGGCGCTGAGACCTTCAATGGCTTCCATGACAGCCTTCTCGGTTTCGTGATCTAACGCACTTGTGGCTTCGTCAAATACCAACACAGTTACCTGCTTGTAGAGAGCACGGGCGATACCAATCCGTTGGCGCTGACCTCCCGATAGACGAATTCCCCGTTCCCCAACAAGCGCCTGATAGCCTTGGGGCGAGGATTCGATAAAATCCGCAATTTGAGCCTGCCGAGCAGCTTCTCTCACTCTTATTATATCTATATTTTCGGGCGGGATACCGAAGGCAATGTTTTCAGCCAAAGAGGTGTCTGCCAGGTAGATGGATTGGGGTACGTGTGCAATGTTACGTTGCCAGGATCGGAGATTTTGTTGGTTGAGAACTATCCCATCCACCATAATCCGGCCTGAAGTCGGTTCGAGCAATCCCATTAGTAGATCCAGGCAGGTGCTTTTGCCAGACCCAGTTTTACCGACAAAACCGACTCGCGTCCCTTTGGGAATGTTGAAGGACAGATTATCGATTACCCACGGGGTTTCGGATGTGAAGCGGAATTTGACAGAATCGAACTGGATTAATATTTTAAACGGGAGAGGAGCGGGGAGTGGTTGAGAAGCTTCGGGAGAGAGAGGTTGATCTAAAAGTTCTAAAACCTCCTGAGTGGAGGATTGGTATGCGATGATGCTACTCCACGCAGCATAGCCTTGCTGGAGAGCGGGCAACAACCGCTGGGCTCCGAGGGCAAGAGCCCCTAGAATAGGAAGAGCGGCGAGTGTTCCTTGGGGCCCATGGCTCATCCCCAGGGCGAGGGCGGCAAAGAGAACCATACCGATTGATTCCATGAGAAAACGGGGGCTCTGACTGATGAAGGTGATGCTGGCCTGTGCTCGTCTGAGTGGCGCATCGGCTCTTTGATATATATGGCAGTAGGCGGGTTGAGTTCCGTCAAGCAAGACATCGCGTATCCCGCCGAGACCTTCTTGCAGAGCTCTTACCACCTGAGTTTGTTCCTTCGCTATTTGAGTGCTGTTGTACAACATTTTTTTACTCGAAACTTTGGTGATGACGACATAACCCAAACCAAGAGCAAGAGCGGACAAAAGCGCAACGGTAGTGTTGGCGACAAATAATGCGGCAACGATGGCAATAATAATGATGAAGCAGGTGCCGATTGTTAGACATGACGAGAGAGTCAGGATTACCAGCCCCACTTTTGAGGTGATATTACTGATGATTGCACTGCTATTGCGAGAGACGTGGACGGAGTAGGGCTGGTAGAGAGTCCGCCTATATACTTCGAGGCTGAGGTCGGCTCCAGCCGCATTGGCGAGCCTCGTGCTCGCCCATAGAAGGAGTAGCCGGATGCCGCCCGCACTTAAGGCTGCCAACGCGAAAGTAACGGCGAGTATTGAAAGCAGCGTGGTAGGAGCTAGGACTAATGACAGGGATTGGGAAGTGGGGATTGCGGATTGGTGATTTGCGATTGGGGGAAATTTTAAGCCGATGACAGAGGACAGATGGGTAAAGGCGGAGAGGAATGAGTCAACGACTGGGTGGGAGAGGACTTTTCCGGGGTTAGCAACAGCGGCGAGGAATGGGATGACCGCTCCAAGACTGACAACTTCCGCTACTCCGCCAACTAGCATTAAGACAGACAAAAGAGCAAATTGCTTTCTGCGTCGTGAAGACAACTTAAACCAGAGTCGTATTAATGTTTTAACCATTTTTTAGCTTTGTATTATACATTGTCTGCAGAACGCTGCCGCACTTGGTCGATTGAGCCCGCTGTTGCGAACTCAAAACCAATCTGTCCCTGCCCTGTTATGTGTTGTGTCAGCATCCCTATGATTGATAGGTCGAACTTGGCAGCTTGATTCATGAATTATACTTTTTGGA
>Ga0214921_10012565_pt1 | contig 10091 bp, 11 predicted proteins | sample LL1505_MetaG_FD_177992 | JGI IMG/M metagenome (GOLD analysis project Ga0214921, IMG submission 177992) | Freshwater microbial communities from Lake Lanier, Atlanta, Georgia, United States - LL-1505 | ecosystem: Environmental > Aquatic > Freshwater > Lake | place: USA: Georgia | collected...
GGCGTTCCGTCAATGGCGAACAACTTGTGCAACAGGTAAGTGGTAAAACCCTCAGCGCCGAGCCTTTCCTCGGATATCTTCAGGACAAGCTGGATAGGCTCCATCAAGGAGATTAAAGCTCATAAAAGGCTTGCAATGGCTTGTAAAGGCTTATAAAAGTATTTTTTTGCTATTTTTCTTGCTATTTTTGATGGCTAGTTTCAAGAGCTATGTTCAATGGCTATTTGGACTATTTTGTTGATTGGTTAGTTTAAACCCCTTTGCTTCTCCGCCATGGCCGCCAGATTGCTAAGCGCTGATCAGCTCTCCAGCCTTTCTGAATTACTGCCAAACTGGCAGCTGCGCTCAGGCAAACTTCATCGCCAGTGGAGCTTCGCCGATTTCTCCGAGGCCTTTGCTTTTATGACCCGGGTGGCCATGGCGGCTGAGCAGCTGGGTCACCATCCGGAATGGAGCAATTGCTGGAATCGGGTGAAAATTGACCTGGTGACCCACGACCTGCGCGGCATTTCCACCCTTGACAGAGACCTGGCGCTGCAGATCAACACGTTTATTTGACTTGTTATTTGTATGAGCTGTTAAGGCGGTCCACCGGTTTCCCGTTCCAACAGGGCCCGATCCAGGGCCTGTTGCACCTGGGCAGTGAGCAGGGCGGACCGGGCCACTTGCAGATCCCGTTGCACCAGGAGCACCTCCGTGAGCGGTTCCACCTGGGCCCGATAGCGCAGTTGGGCATCCCGCAGGGCAAGTTGGGCCGCCCCCACCGCCTCTTTGCCCGCGGCAATGGTTTGGGTTGAGGCCCGCAGGTTTTCCCAGGTGCTGGCCACCGCCTGGCGAATCTGGCGGCGGGCCAGGTCCCCGTCGGCCTCCAGCACCGCCCCCGCCTGGTTGGCCACAGCAGCTGCACCCCGGGCCCTGCCGCCATCAAAGAGCGGCTGGCGCACTAGCAGCATTGCCCCCCAGTCGTAGAAGGACCCTTGCAGGCTGCCGTTGCCGGAGAAGCCAGGCAGGCTGAGGTTTGCCGCCCCACTCAGGTTTGCTGCCCCGCTGCTTTGGCTGCCATAGATGCGGTTGCCGTTGAAGCCGGCCCCGGCCAACAGGCTGAGGCTGGGTAGCAGCCCCGCCCGGGCGGCCCGGGCCTGTTGCTCACTGGCCCTTTGGCGCAGGGCCAGGGCCTCCAGTAAGGGCCTTTGTGCAAGGGCCCGTTCGACGCTGCTGGCTAGGTCTAAGGGCCAGGGCTCCGCCAGGCTTGTAATCGGATCTTTGGCGCTGGGCGGGTCACTGAGCGGTAGGGCCAGCAGTTGCCCCAGGCGGGCCTGGGCTGCTGCTAATTGGGCCTTAGCCCCGGCTAACCCCTGGCGATCGGCCGCCCGCAGGGCCTTGCTGCGCAGCAGATCGATGCGGGCCGCCAGCCCCCGGCGATGGAACTCCTGGGCGTCCTTTTCCAGGGCCGTAGAGGCCTGTAAAGCCGACTCCCACACGGGCACCAGGGCCTGGCGCAATTGCAATTCCCGATAGGCACTTTCCAGGTCAAAGCGCACCTGGCGCTGGGCTTCCGAAAGGCTGGCGCGGCTGGCTTTCGTTTGTTCGGTGGCCGCTGCCACCAGGGCGGCTTCCTTTAGGGGCAGCAGGTTTGCCTCCAACACCAGTCCGCCGCCAGCAAAGCTGCTCTGCAACAGCGCATAGCCGTTTTGGTTCAACCCCAGGCTCAGGTCCCCCATGGTGGGCAGGTTGCTGATTACGCCGATGGTGGTGCCCACCTGGGTGAAGCTGGTGCTCCCCACCAGGTTCAGCTGGGGTAGTCGCAGGCTGCGACTAAATCCCAGGCTGGCTTCGCTGCTGGCCAGTTGCCGCCTGGCCAGTTCCAGGCTGGCGGAATTCGGCAGCCCCTGGTCCAGCACCTGCTCCAAGCTCAGTTCAGCGCTGCGGCCAGGTAGGGCGGCCACCAGGGTTGCCAGAGCCAATCCAAAGCTCAAACCCCGTTGCAGGGCAACTTCCACTGCTGGCAGGCAAAGGGGCCATGACAATAGGCAGGCCTCAGGCCTAGGGTCCGCCCAGCGGCGAGTGTCAATGGAGTCTGCCGAGCCTGCGATTGCTGCCCCTTCCCCCTTGGTTTCCCGCTGGCTGCAGCTGTGGCCCACGGCCTTTGTGGCCCTGCTGACCCTTGTTTGGGGTTTGCAGCCAACGATTCCGGTGAAGGTGCGGGGCAGTGGTTTGCTCACGGCCCCTGAAAGCCGTCGGCTGATTTATGCCCGTGGGGCTGGGGAGGTGCAGGAGCTGAAGGTGGCGGTGGGGGCCGAGGTGAGCCAGGGCCAGTTGCTGCTCAGCCTTGACCGGGTGGGCCAAGCGGCCCCAGGTGGTGGCCTGGTGGCGGGCCCTGATCCCCGGGTTACCAGCGCCCAGCTCCTGGCCGTGGATAAGCAGTTGCTGGGGGTGAGCCAGCAGGGCCAGGCCTTTGCGGTGCAATCGGCGGCCCTGGAGCTGCGCCGGCAGGAACTACAAACCACCAATAAACCAGTGCTGAAACAACTGCAGGCCCTTGATGCCCTGCGCAAGGACGACGTGGTGGCCCGCTACAGCCCCCTCTGGGTGGGGGCCCAGGATTTATTCCTGCGCAACCGGGCTGATATCGCCGCCATTGAGGCCCAGCAGGCCCAGCTCCAGGCTCAGCGGGCAGAGCTGGCGGGCCGCGCTGGCCAATTGCAGGCCCAACGGGCTTTGTTGTCGGCAGATGTGCTTTCGCAGGAGGTGTTTAGCCCAGCGGCGGGGCGCATCCTCGATCTGGCAGTGGTGCCTGGCCAGGCGGTGATCCCTGGTCAAAAGTTGGGCAGCATTGCCGTGGCGGCTCGGGGTAATGGGCCCCTGGCCCTGGTGTTGTTTACCGCCGCCGATGCCACCCGCCTCAAAATTGGCGATCGCATCAGCCTTGATCCGCAGTTGCTTAGCCGTGACAGCTTTGGAGGCACTGGCGAGCGCTACGGCAGTGTGGACGGTGAATTGATCAGGCTTTCTAAGGCCAGCGTGGACCTGGCCGACGTGGCTACCCAGCTGGGGGCCCAAGAGGAGGCGGCCAACCTGATGGCCAATGCCCGCCAGCGGTCCTTTGGAGATGGCGGTGATCTCACTGCCCAACTGCCCAATCGGGCGGGGGCGCCGCTGGTGATGGGGCTGGTGCGGTTGAAGCAGGCCCCTACCCCCACGGGCCTGGCCTGGAGCCGGGGCCAGGGTCCTAGTCAAGCCTTGCCGTTGCGCACCCCCTTGCACGCCGATGCGGAGGTGGAACAGCGCTCGCTGTTTAGCTATGTGCTGCCTTTCTGGCGTTGGTTGGCGGGGGCGCGGCCATGAGCTCAAATTCTCCTTTGCAACGGTTGTTTGCCCCCTGGCGGCAGCCCTGGCCCTGGCTCAGTTTGCTGTTGTTGCTGCTGTGTAGCCGTACGGAGCCCCCAAGGCTGTGGTTTTGGTTGGCGCTGTTGCTGATCAGCCTGCTGGTGGGCCTGCTCCAGGGCCTTGGGCCCCGCCGGTGAAGCTGCTGCTGACCCTTCGCTATCCCTTGGTGGTGGGCTTGGCCGCCGGCTTGGTGTGGGCCCTATGTCAGGGGCTGGGTTTGTCCTCAGCTGCTGCCTATGGGGTGGTGATTGCTGCCCTAGTAGTGCGGCCAGACTTCAAGGCCTGGCCGGCGCCGTTATTTGTGGCGCTGCCCCTGGTGCTAACCGTTGGCCTGGCCCTAGGCACCTTTCTTAAACCACTGGTGGATGCCCCCATCGCCTGGGAATTTGCCGTGGTAACCGCCCTGGCCCAGCTTCTGGGCCAGGTGTTGCCCGACCGCTTGGCCATCTTGCGCAATCTCTTGCCGTTCTTGGCGATCTTGCCCTTGCTGGCTTCCAACAGCACCTGGTTGGCGGCTTGGCAGCAGTTGTTGGCGGTGATTGCTGGTTTGGCGGTAGGCGTTTTTCTGCAGGCCTGTTTTCGTTTGCCCCTGGATTTGAGCACGGCCTCACCAGGTAGTCCAGCCGCATCCAGCCCAACAAAGGAGGCCACGCCTGAACCGCAACGTTCCCTTAGGGCTCGATTTAAGGATCTCTTTTTCTGGCGCAAATTAGTCTTTTCGGTGCTGGCCCTTGCCATTGGCCAAGGGGTTGGAGCAGTCAACCCTAAATATGTCTATTTCGGGGTGATTATGCTGCTGAATGACAGCATCGGTGCCACCCTTGGCAACGTGCGAGATCGCATGGTGGGGGTTAGCCTTGGGGTGTTGATGCCTTGGCTGATTTTTAACACTTTTGGTGTGAGCAGTGTGTCTTTGGGGTTGGTGATGGGGGGCACCGCTGCCCTGATCATGGCCCTAGGGCTTCAACCCCACCTGCGCACCGCCCTGATTTCTAGTGGGGTCACCTTTGCCGGCTATCAGGCGCTCACTGATTGGTATATCCCCACCCGTTGGGTCGATTATTTGATGGGTTGCGGTTTGGCTTTGTTGGTGTGCGTGCTTTTTAGTCCTAGCTCTGCTCTACAGCAATTTCGAAAACTGGCGGCCGAAGGAGGGCGGCTGGAGGGGGAATTACTGCGGCTGCTGCCCAGTGCACGGGAGGAAGCCCTTTGGCTTGGTCAACAGCGGGAATTGGAGTTGCTGGTGCAAACTTTGCGGTAGGGGGGGATGATGGATCCATGACTACACCAACCCGCAACCCCCTGGTGACCCGCGAAGCTCTGGAGGCTTTCACTAAGCGGCTGGTGGAGCAGTTTTCGCCAGAGAAGGTGATCCTGTTTGGCTCCCTAGCTCGGGGAGAAGGGCGCTGGGATTCTGATGCGGATATCCTTGTGGTGATGCCGTTTGAGGGTCGGCATCTGGCCAAGATCCGTGAGATCCGCAGGGCCTGTAGAAGTGAGTTTCCTCTCGATCTGCTATTGCGTCGCCCCGATGAAATCGAGGTCCGCTATCGGGGAGGAGATCCCATTGTGCGCGAGGCAATGGACCACGGTGAGGTGCTGCATGGCTGAGCCATGGTCTGCGGTGCCTGAGTGGATCCATAAGGCAGATGCTGATTGGCGTGCCGTTGAGGCATTAATCGGAGATCAGAGCAATTCGCTCCATGACGTTGTGGTGTTTCATGCCCAGCAATCTGTGGAAAAGTTGCTCAAGGCCAGGTTGATCCAACTGGGCCAGGATCTTCGGAAGATTCATGACCTGGCAGCTCTTTCAATCCAGCTGCAGTCAGTTGATCAGACCTGGCAATGGGATCTAGAGGAATTAGGGGATCTTTCAACCGGGGCTGTGCTCTCGCGCTACCCAGGTTTTGACATCTCAGCAGAGGAAGCTGCAGAACTGGTAGAGCTGGCCCAGCGAATTCGAGAGAGTTTGCTTCTTTGTCTTGCTGTCCGTTTGGATGAAGCTAATCCCTAGTACCACCCGTGGCTTTGTCTTCCCCTGCAAGCATACAGTTAATCAATAAGTTCTTTGGGTTGGCAGGCTTTTGAGCCTGTAGATAAAACCAGAAAAGAATAGCTGTTGAAAGGTAGCCTAGTAAGGTAATTGTGGTGTCCATGGTGCTGAAGGCTTGATAGCTAATTTTCATCCTAATTGTAAATGCAGTGATTAGCCCATGCCAGGCAAAAAGAAATTTGTAGCCATGGAGAATCCAGCCATGGCGAACCAATAGTTCGCTAGGAAGCCAAAAGCTGGCAATGTCGACTGCTGCGAATGCCAGGGCATACAAGCCAAGGCCTATAAAAATTGTGGCGAATGGATGAATTGACAGATGGCTGATGTCGTGAATTCCTACCCATACAAAGAAGATGCTGCTCGCTGAAAGCAGAAATGTAAGGATTAGATCCACTTCACCATAGGGGGCGGCCTCTGCCTTGATCGATTTGATCCGTATCCAAACGCGTATTGATGAAAAACAGGCATATAGAAGTAAAATATCTAGCCATAGGAAAAATGCCGGTTCATAGAAGGTTTCGTTGAAAAATAGTTGCCATTCAATTCCCCTGGCTTTTACATTTGCCGCCCAAAGCGATGGAAACATCGGGTTGAGCAGCATCAGTGTTCCAGTTAAGGCCACTGCGCAGGCAAATAGTGTTGCCATGTAGCCGTATTTGCGATGGCGCTGCGAATCCTTGCGAGCAAAAGCTGCCATTGGAAATATGACAAATGCGGCTATACAGCCCGAGATAATATGAAGATTCTTCTCGATCGCGTAAGCAATAAGCTGGTTCACGGCGAGGGACTTTATTTGAATTCCAGTCGATCTTCTACCACGGCCACATACACCGTGCTGCCTTCTCCATAGCTGCCCGCCAGGATCGCCTTGGCGATTGGTGTTTCCAGTTGACGTTGGATCGCCCGCTTCAGGGGCCGGGCGCCGTAAACAGGGTCGTAGCCTGCGGTGGCCAGCCAGTCGAGCGTTTCGCTGCTGGTTTCCAGGGTGATCTTGCGGTCCTCCAGGCGATGGGCGAGCCTTTGCACCTGCAGGCCAACGATCTGCCGCAGTTCATCGGCCCGCAGGCTATGGAAGATGATTGTTTCATCGAGCCGGTTGAGGAATTCCGGCCGGAAGTGGCCGCGCAGGGCTTCATTCACCCGCCTTTCCATTTCTTCGTGGCGGCCGTCGTCACCGCCCAGCTCAAGGATCGACTGGCTGCCGATGTTGCTGGTGAGTATCAACACTGTGTTGGTGAAATCCACGGTGCGGCCCTGGCTGTCGGTAACGCGGCCATCATCAAGAATTTGTAGCATCACATTGAATACATCCGGGTGGGCCTTTTCCACCTCGTCAAACAAGATCACCGCATAGGGCCTGCGGCGCACCGCCTCAGTGAGTTGCCCTCCCTCCTCAAAGCCCACATAGCCGGGGGGGGCTCCGATCAACCTTGATACGGAGTGCTTCTCCATGTATTCGCTCATGTCGATGCGCACCATGGCGTCATCGCTATCGAATAACTGGCTGGCCAGAGCCTTGCTCAATTCAGTTTTACCTACCCCGGTGGGTCCGAGGAAGAGGAAGCTGGCAATGGGCCGGTTTGGATCGGATAGGCCCGCCCGAGACCGTTGGATTGCATCGGCTACCGCCGTAACCGCCTGGGCTTGACCGATCACCCGCTGGTGCAGTTCAGTCTCAAGTTCCAGCAATTTCTGCATCTCCGAGCGGGCCAATTTGCTCACGGGGATGCCGGTCCATTTGGCAATTACCTCGGCGATGTCGTCTTCAGTAACTTCCTCCCGCAATAATTGGTGGCTGCTGCTGGTGTTGCTGCCATCGGCGCTGCCCAGTTCTAATTCACGGGCCGCTAATTTCTTGTTGAGTTCTGCCAGGGTGCCGTATTCCAAGGCGGCGGCCTTGTTCAGGTCATAGCTGCGCTTGGCCTGTTCCACCTGCAGGGTTACCTGTTCGATTTCCTCCTTGAGGGCTTGCAGGTCATCGATGGCACCCTTTTCCATCTGCCACTGGGCATTGAGGGTGCTTTGTTGTTCGTTTAGTTCCGCCAGTTCCCGCTCAATTCTTTCCAGCCGCTCCTTGCTGGCCATGTCTGATTCCCGGGCCAGGGAAAGCTTCTCCATTTCAAGTTGCAGGATCTTGCGGTCGATTTCATCGATTGCCTCCGGTTTGGAGGTGATCTCCATTTTCAAGCGCGCCGCGGATTCATCCACCAGGTCGATCGCCTTATCCGGCAGAAACCGATCGGCGATGTAACGGCTGCTCAACACCGCCGCCGCCACCAGGGCCGTATCGGCGATGCGTACGCCGTGGTGCACTTCGTAGCGTTCCTTCAGGCCCCGCAGGATCGATATCGTGTCTTCCACCGTGGGTTGATCTACGAACACCTGCTGGAAGCGCCGCTCCAGGGCGGGATCCTTTTCAATGTGTTTGCGGTGCTCATCCAGGGTGGTGGCACCGATGCAACGCAGTTCGCCCCGGGCAAGCATCGGCTTAAGCAAGTTGCTGGCATCCATCGCCCCACCGGCGGCGCCGGCCCCCACCACCGTGTGGATCTCATCGATAAACAGCACGATCTGGCCCTCGCTGGAGGTCACCTCCTTGAGCACAGCCTTGAGCCGTTCTTCAAATTCACCGCGGTATTTGGCGCCGGCGATTAGGGCCCCCATGTCTAGGGCGATGAGCTGGCGGTTTTGCAAGGCCGAGGGCACATCGCCATTCACGATCCGTTGGGCCAGGCCCTCCACAATCGCTGTTTTGCCCACGCCGGGTTCCCCTATGAGCACCGGATTGTTTTTGGTGCGGCGCGAAAGTATTTGGATGGTGCGGCGAATTTCCTCATCCCTACCGATCACCGGATCAAGCTTGCCCTCGCGGGCGGCGGCGGTGAGGTCACGGCCATATTTTTCCAGCGATTCGTAGGTGCCTTCGGGGTTCTGGTCGGTGACCCTTTGGCTGCCACGCACGGCCTTGATTGAGTCCCGTAATTTGACTTCGCTTAGGCCAGCCGCCTGCAGTAACTGCTTGCCACAACGGTCATCAATGGCCAAGGCCAGGAGCAGGTGCTCCACTGAAATAAAGCTGTCCTCCAGTTCCTTTTTCAGTTCATCGGCCCGTTGCAGCAGCGTCTGTAGGCCCTTGCCCAGGTACACATTGTCTGGCGCGCCGCCAAGGCTCGGTTGCCGGCCGATGTAGGCCTCCACCTGTTGTTGCAGTTGGGTGGGGTTTACACCAGCTTTTTCAAGGATGCGCACCGCCAGGCCCTGGGGCTGTTGCAGTAGCGCCAACAGCAGGTGTTCGGTTTCCAGTTGTTGTTGACGTTTTTCCTGGGCCAGGCCCTGGGCAGCCACCACCGCCCCCCAGGCTTGTTCGGTGAATTGTTCGGCAGTGGGTTGGATCACAGGGCGCCGGTTGCTTTCTCTTCGCTAAAGCTATGGGTGCCAGGCGCCGCTGGGGTGGGGCGAACCCCACCTTTGGGGTGCGGTCAGCCGGTTAAGGGGTGGGTAATTGCAACTTCACCGAGTCGTCGGGGCTGGGTAGGGGGCCGATTTCCCGATAGCCGCAGAACTTTGCTGGACAGCCATTGCTGGCATAGCTGGCGTCGTTTTGGGAGAGGCAACCCCTGGCGTTTTTTCCTGCCACTTCCCTGCTAGGTAATTTTTTTGGTTGCAGGTATTCCATGCCCCAGGGCACCAGCCAGCGGCAACGGTCTGGGGTGTATCCAGGCCTGGGGCTGCCTGAAATCTGGGCCGAGACTGGTAGGGGCAGCAGCAGGGCCAGGAGGGAGGTTGCGGCAAGGCGGCGCATCGGCAACATCGGCAATGGGGAGCTGGCGAATGCCACAGTAATAAGCCCTTAAGGCCCCTTAGGCGCCTGGTGTCCAAAAAAAAGCAGGGCTTAGGCCCTGCTTGATATTTATTGGTCTGGTTATTGGTCTGGAATGTTGCCGCAGGAACCGCTTAGGCGACCGAGCTTTGCTTCCAGTTAGTTCAGCTCCAGCCCTTGGCGGCGCTGTCTTCAACAAATGCCGCTACATCGGCGATTTCAGCAGCGCTGAGCTTGCCACCGAAGGCGGGCATGGCATTTTTGCCGTTGGTTACCTGGTAGGCAATGGCGGCTTCATGGCCGGCGCTGTAGTTGGCAAGGTACGACTCGAGGGCTGCGGCCTTGAGGGTGCGCTCACCATTAACCACATTGCCACCACCGATATGGCAAGCGGCGCAGTTGGCGGAAAACACCTTTGCACCGGAGGCCAGATCCGCAGCAAATGCTGGGGCGGAACCGAACAGAAGGGCAAAGCAGAGGGCTAGCAGGCCAAGGAGGCGACGCATGGGCGCAGGAAGAATCCGGTTCAACCTAAGTAGTGCTCCCCTGCTCCCCGGCGCTCTGCAACGGTTTGACATGAATTTTCCCCCTTTGGGGTAGGCCGGCATCGTCAAAGATCGCCTCCAGGCTGGCGGCATGGGATTGCATCCCGAACCGCTCCGGGGGACTTACCGGTTGGTGCACAAAATGGCGTTGTTGAATGCTGAAGCGGTCCCAGTCGTTGATTTCGATCGGCAACACCCGCACCAGGGCTTCTATTAACCAACCCCAAAGGGGGATACCAGGGGGCCGCCCCAGCCCCCGCCAGCGGCAGAGGCTGGCCACCGTGAC
>Ga0214921_10012567_pt1 | contig 10091 bp, 6 predicted proteins | sample LL1505_MetaG_FD_177992 | JGI IMG/M metagenome (GOLD analysis project Ga0214921, IMG submission 177992) | Freshwater microbial communities from Lake Lanier, Atlanta, Georgia, United States - LL-1505 | ecosystem: Environmental > Aquatic > Freshwater > Lake | place: USA: Georgia | collected 2015-05-28
TTTTTTTAATTAAAGAAGCGCTTGTACAAATGGACTCACTTATTGAAAGAGATAAGGGCAACTATGGTAATTGGTTTAGAAGAGGAGAACTCGCTATACGTATTGCAGATACTGCAGTTGCCATTCAAAGTTTTTCTACAGCAGCAAATATCTATGCTAATCCAGATGTTTTACTAACGCTTGCCAATTTATACGCCGCACAAAAAAATAAATTAGCAATTGAATTATGTAAAACGGTAATTGCACAAAAACCTGACAGAACCTACATTGCACATAGTTATTACGTGATGGGACTCTATCATGAAAATACAGGAAACACAACTATTGCCATTGATAATTTTAACGCGTGCATTAAAAAAAATTACAACTATCTAGATGCCTATTTAGAAATAGGTTGGATTTATTTTGATCAACAAAAAATTGATAAAGCAAAAGCTGTTTTTGAAACAGCCATTGCTGTAAAACCCACAGAAGCAGCACCGCATTATTGGCTTGCAAAATGTTTGGAAAAAAAGGGGCAACTTGATCAAGCCGTCAATGCGTATCAACTAGCACTTCACCTCGACAGTAGCTTAACTGAAGCGACAGCAGCAATTTCTCGAATAAAAGCTGCAAAAAAATAGCCCGGTTGCTTAAAAAAGCAGAAATTTGCACAAAATCAAGATATGCCCATCATTGCTCCATCTCTTTTAAGCGCCAACTTTTTAGCCCTTCAACAAGATTGCGACATGCTCAATAATAGTGCCGCAGATTGGTTTCACCTCGATGTAATGGATGGCAGGTTTGTTCCCAATATTAGTTTTGGTTTTCCCATTATCGAACAAATCAGAAAAGCAACTTCTAAAATTTGTGATGTGCACGTGATGATATTGGAACCTGAAAAATATGCAGAGGCTTTTAAAAAAGCAGGTGCTGACATTTATACGGTTCACATAGAAGCATGTCCGCACTTACATAGAAACTTACAACAAGCAAAACAACTAGGCATGAAAGCCGGTGTGGCAGTCAATCCGCACACGCCTATTCAATCTCTCATAGATGTGATTCATGATATTGATGTAGTTTGTTTAATGAGTGTGAATCCTGGATTTGGTGGTCAACAATTTATCCCACAAACCCTACAAAGAATTGCAGAACTGAAAGCCATGATTGTACAAAAAAATACAAGCACCCTGATTCAAATTGATGGTGGTGTGACCCTTCAAAATGCACCGCAAATATTAGCAGCTGGTGCCGATGTTTTGGTGGCTGGCAATACCGTTTTTAAATCGGAGAACCCAACACAAACGATTGCGGCATTAAAAGCACTTTAATAAATTGTGCATAAAAAAATATTCACAATTTGTTCATAAATAAGGCTTGGAAAAGTGGTATTCAATTGTTTAAATTTGATTAACCACCTCACTAAAACCAAGTAATTTGACAGAGACAATCATTAACCTCGACTCCGTTAACCCCATCGAATTTTTTGGCGTAAACAATGGAAAACTAGATGTATTAAAAAAGAAATTTCCGCTACTTAAAATCTTATCGCGGGGGACACAATTAAAATTAAGTGGTGCTCCAGAACACATAGATACTGCAGTAGAAAAAGTAAATTTAGTGCTGCAGTATTTAGAACACAATGGACATTTAAGTGAAGCTTATTTTGAGCAAATTTTAGGTGGCGATGACGCCGAAGTAACCGACAACTTTGCGGACAAAAACCCAAACGATATTTTAGTATTTGGACCTAATGGAAAAACTGTTAGAGCAAGAACACCGAATCAAAAAAAGATGGTAGCTGCTGCTGACAAAAATGATATTGTATTTGCCATTGGTCCCGCCGGTACAGGTAAAACGTATACCGCTGTTGCGCTTGCTGTTCGCGCGCTAAAAAACAAAGTAGTTAAAAAAATTATTTTAACGCGCCCCGCAGTTGAAGCTGGCGAAAATTTAGGTTTTTTACCCGGCGATTTAAAAGAAAAAATCGACCCCTATTTACGCCCATTGTATGATGCACTTGACGACATGATTCCTGCCGAAAAATTAGGCTACTACATGACCACACGCACCATAGAAATTGCACCACTCGCTTACATGCGTGGTAGAACCTTGGACAATGCATTTATTATTTTGGATGAGGCTCAAAATACCAATGACCTACAATTAAAAATGTTTTTAACGCGTATTGGCGCTAATGCAAAAGCTATTATTACCGGCGATCCAACTCAAATTGATTTGCCCCGAAATATGCGTAGCGGACTCGAAAAAGCAAGCCGCATTTTGCAAAATATTGAAGGGATTTCTCATATTGCCCTTTCCGAAGAAGACGTGGTAAGGCACAAATTGGTAAAAGCCATCATCAAGGCCTACGACAAGGAACACGAAAAAGAAGAGGAAGCATATGGCAAAAAATAGCCAATTCTACCACCAACCCACCTGAATTTTGATTCCAATCCCCCTCAAAAAGGGGGATTTTTGCTAAAAAAGGGGGATTTTACCTAAAAAGTACCGAATTGTTAATACTCTGTTGAAATTAGTAGCGGAATATTCGTTTTCTTTGCAACTGAAAAATCAAACTTATGCTTAGTAAAAAACTCTTGCAATTTGTACTTGCGGTAATCATCCTACCTGCATTTGCACTAGCACAGAACACCACCAGTAGCCTGAGTGGTTCTGTTAAAACAAATACCGGTGAGGTATTAGTTGGCGCAACCGTAACAGCAATCCACGAGCCTACAGGTACAACATACCGTGTTCAGAGCCGTGCCGGTGGCCGTTTTGACATCAGCAATATGAACCCTGGTGGTCCATACATTGTTGAAGTTTCTTTTTTAAATTATGCAAACGAAAAAAAGACTGACCTCTACCTTAGCTTAGGAGATGTATTAAAAGTTGATTTCGCACTTGCCTCTAAAGTAAATAACCTCGGAAACGTTACAGTAAGTTCTTTACGTAAGACTACTGAATCTTCTGGTAAAGGTGGTGCCGAAACCACAATTGGTCGTGATAAAATGGCTAACCTACCAACGGTAGGTCGTAACATTTACGATTACTTGCGTGCAGTACCTCAAGCTAAATTAATTAACGGTTCTGAAGGCGCTGTGTCTATTGCGGGCCAAAACAACCGATACAATGCATTCTATGTGGATGGTGCAATCAACAATGACGTATTTGGTTTATCTGCTTCAGGTACCAATGGTGGTCAAGCTGCTATCGCTCCATTATCTATCGATGCAATTGATCAGTTTCAAGTTGTAATCTCTCCATTTGATGCCTCTTTAGGTAACTTTACGGGTGGTGGTATCAACGCTATCACAAGATCAGGTACCAACAAAACAACTGCCTCTGTCTACTATTTCTTACAAAACCAAGACTTATCTGGTAAAACACCAACTGGTTTAAAAGAAAATGCAGTAAAGCTTAACAACTTTACTAAAAAAACATATGGTTTCCGTTTAGGTGGTGCTATCACTAAAAACAAATTGTTCTACTTCATTAACGTAGACTTACAAAGAGATATTCGTCCTCAGCCATTTGATTTTACACAATATGCTGGTAACACCAAAGACATCAATACTTTAAATAGTTTAGCAGCTACTCTAAAAGCAAACTACAATTATGATGCTGGTGGATTTTTAGACAATACTGAAGAAGTAAACGCTGATCGTATCACTGCTAGAGTTGACTGGAACATCAATGATAAACATAAATTATCAGTTTCAAACAGATATACAAAGGGTATGCGTTTAAACACGTCTTCATCAAGTTCTGGAACTATCAACTTCTACAACAACGGATATGAATTCCCTACAACAACTAATTCTACTTCTGCAGAATTAAAAAGTTTAGTAGGTAAAAACGCAAGCAACAAAATGCTTGTAACGTATACCGATGTTACAGATGATCGTAAGCCAATGGGTCAAGATTTTCCAAGAGTACGTATTGTTGACGGATCTGGTGCGATCGTATTTGGACCAGACAACAGTTCTACGGTAAACCTTTTAACGCAAAAGAACTGGTCTTTTTACGACGAGTTTAAACTTACTTTAGGTAAGCATGCTGTTAAATTTGGTGTTGATTATGAATACAACAACGTATTTAATGCGTTCATTCAAAATACATTTGGTAACTATACCTACGGTAGTTTAAATGATTTTTTAACCAATGCTAAGCCTACTGCTTATAGCTATGGTTTTTCTCAAATCGACAACGGTAAAGGTGATAACACAAGTGCTGCAGCTAAATTTAAAATTGCAAAAGGTTCTATGTTCTTAAACGACGAAATTAGACCTTCTGACAACTTAACATTAAGCTATGGTATCCGTGCAGACTACTATAAGTTTTTAAGCAACCCTTGGGCTGATGACTACACCAATAACGTAGCTATTCCTAAGTTTGCTCAATACTACGATTTACAAGGTGCTAAGTCTGGTTTAACGCCTAAAGTACCTATTTCATTCTCTCCAAGATTTGGATTTACATACAAAATTCCTGAAGAGAATTTAGTGGTACGTGGTGGTGTTGGTATTTTCACTGGTCGTATTCCTTTAGTATGGCCTGGTGGTTTATACAACAACAACGGTATTTTTGTGGGTGGCTATTCAGCTACTGCAACACAACTTAACACCGTTCGTTTTAGAGCTAACCCTGCTGCACAATGGACTCCTGCCGAAGTGGGTGCTGGTGTAACAAAAGGACCTTTAAACTTAGTTGCTGCAGAATTTAGCACGCCTAAATTGTTTAGAACTTCTATTGCCTTAGACAAGAAATTTGGTAACGGTTGGTCTGGATCTTTAGAAGGTGTATTTAGCAAAAACTTAAACGAGATCTACTATACAAATATTAACTTATTACCTCCAACATCTGTTTCAAATGGCGCTGGTAGCAGAGCTGTTTATTCTAACACAACTCCTGCAGGTAATGGTCGTATCTCTTTAAACGCTGATGGTTCTAACCCTTACGACAACGCAGTATTATTAAGTAACAACCATGGTAAAACTGGTTATTCTTATAGCTTTACTTTATCTGCTAGCAAGCGTACCAACACTGGTTTCGCATTTGATATCAGCTACATGTTTGGTAATGCAGTTGCCGTTAATGATGGTACAAGCTCCGTTAACTATAGCCAATGGCGTTACATGGAAACTGTAAATGGCCGTAATGCGATTGTACGTTCTAATTCAGACTTTAGCCCAGGGCACAGAATTTTCACTTATGCTAGTAAGAAGTTTGAATATGCTAAGAAAACTTTAGCAACAACTATTACTTTAGCATACACTGGTCAATCTGGTTCTCCTATGAGTTATGTATACTCTGGTAGCCCAGTTAGAGACGTTAATGCTTCAGAAAGTAATGACCTTATGTACATTCCATCTCAAGGAGATTTAGCAGGTATGACTTTTGCTTCTAACACTGTTGCAGGTGTAACTTATACAGCTCAACAACAAAAAGATGCGTTTGAAGCGTTCATTCAATCTAATCCTTACTTAAGAAACAACCGTGGTAAGTTTGCAGAAAGAAATGGTTCTCGTACGCCGTTCACAAATATTGTTGATTTAAAAATTGCACAAGACTTTAATATCAAAGTGGGTGCTAAGCGTTACCAATTCCAGTTAACCTACGATGTGTTTAACTTAGGTAATATGATCAACAGAGATTGGGGTAGAAACTACTTCCAATCTAACGATAACTTCCCATTACTTACTTTTGGTGGTTATGTTAGTGCAACAGATTTAACACCTACTAACTTTAAATTTAACCCAACTATTAAAACTCCTTGGAGTGTGAGCACATCTACAAATGCTGCTTATGCTGCAAGATGGATTAGCCAAATTGGTTTACGTTTTAACTTCTAGTAGTTACGTTATAAAAACATTAAAAGGCCGAATCTTAATTGATTCGGCCTTTTTTTATATAAGAAAAACGAGGTACTTTTAGAGATACTTTCTAACATCAAATAAAAAACTATGTCTAGCCTTTCTCCTGCTCAATTTACCCTTGGTGTAGAAGAAGAATATATGGTGCTTGATCCTGTAACCAGAGAGCTTACAAGTCACGAACAGCGCATTGTAGTAGAAGGTCAAAAAATAGGTAAAGACAAAGTAAAAGCCGAAATGCATCAAGCGGTTGTTGAAGTTGGAACCGATATTTGCAACAACATAGAAGAAGCCCAAAAAGAGGTTGGTTCGCTCAGAAATATGGTAGCTAGTATTGCTAGCGATTTAAATTTATGGGTGGGCGCTTCAGGCACGCATCCATTTAGCCACTGGCAACATCAACTGATTACAGATCATGTGCGTTACAATCAAATTGTAAATGAATTGCAAGATGCAGCCCGAAGTAATTTAATTTTTGGACTCCATGTGCATGTGGGAATGGAGGATAGAAAAATGGCCATGCATATTGCCAATACAGCTCGTTATTTTTTACCTCATGTATATGCACTAAGTACCAACTCTCCTTTTTGGGAAGGCCGGCTTACCGGATACAAATCTTACCGAACCAAAGTTTTTGATAAATTTCCGCGAACAGGTATTCCCGATTATTTTGAAACCATTGAGGATTATGAAAACTATGTAAACCTGCTCATTAAAACCAATTGCATAGACAATGCAAAAAAAATATGGTGGGACGTTCGGGTGCATCCTGTTTTTAATACCGTCGAATTTAGAATATGTGACGTGCCATTAACCATTAAAGAAACCACGGTTATTGCAGCTTTGTTTCAGGCCATATGCGCCAAAATTTACAAGCTTCGCCACCAAAATTTGAATTTCATGAATTACCAAAGGTCCCTCATTAATGAAAATAAATGGAGGGCTAGCAGGTACGGAATCGAAGGAACCCTCATTGATTTTGGAAAAGAAACCGAGGTAGATACCCAATCCCTTATTTATGAGCTTTTAGACTTTGTAGACGACACCCTAAACGATTTAGGCAGTAGAGATATCCTATTGGGTATAGGCGACGTATTTAAAGCTGGCACAGGGGCAGATAGACAACTTGGGGTATATGCGCAAAATGGAAGCCTTATTGAGGTAGTGGATTATATACATGACCAATTTTTAGCTTAGCCGAAGTCTGATTAAGGGTAATTTTAGCATTTTGTTACGTAAAACATTGCTTCTATTGTAATATTTTTAACAAACTAGGCAACAATTAACCCCCAACCCGTATCCTATAGAAAGGAACTCTACCCTAAACTCCATAGCGTTGACAGAACAAGAGCTCATAAAAGGGTGTATCAGGCAAGATAATCAGTGCCAGCGGCTACTTTTTGAAAAGTATGCTGGTAAAATGATGACTGTTTGCCTCCGTTACGCCACAGATAGCATGGAAGCCGAGGATATGATCCAAGATGCTTTTATAAAGGTATTTAAATACCTAGGGCAGTTTAAGTTTGAGGGTTCTTTTGAAGGTTGGATTAGGCGCATTGTAGTGAATACTGCTATTAGGCACTTAGAAAAAAAGAAGTTGAAATTTAGTGAAATTGATGAAAGTGTGGGTTTGGGTCCGGCAGTAGCAGCAAATGCATATACAGACCTTGGAGCTGATGACATTCTAAAACTCATTAATCAACTTCCAACCGGATATAGATTGGTATTTAATTTACACGTTATTGAAGGATTTAACCACGAAGAAATTGCAGAAATGCTAAACATTCAACCTGGTACGAGCAGAAGCCAATTGGTAAAAGCTAGAAAAATGCTTCAAGAACAAATTATACAACTGCAAAAAATTGCTGTGTAAAATGGAAAACAACTACTTTGATAATTTTATCAGGGAAAAAATGCAAGATCACGAATCTCCCGTGCCAGTTGGCTTATGGGATAAAGTGAATCCTGCCATCAACGCTCCTACAGGTAAAATTATTAAGTTAAATAGCCTTAAAAATTGGGGACTTAGCGCCGTGTTATTAATGGCTGGTTTAGGAAGCAGTTTTGTTGTCGCTGATAGCAAAAGATATACTATTGGAGCCGCTGGAAATATGGTAGCTGCAGGCACTAATAAGATGACAATAGCAACGGAGCAGGATCATATGATTACGCAAGTGGTTGTTGTAAATGAAACAAACAATAGTATCACACGCACTATTAATACTGCTAGTCCTATTGTTCCATCCCCTATTGTACAAGTAAGCGAATCAAGCAAACAACTTATCATTTCTAATCTAAAAAATAGCATTGGCGATATCAATAGTAGCAAGGTTTTTGAAAATGAAACGTTTGAAAAGTTTGCAGCTGCTAACACCATTTCATATGTAAGAAATAACAATGCTTCCAATTTTAAATTTGGCAGCAAAGACTACAATAAGTATTTAAACGATTTAAAATTAAGCTTACTCTGCCCTGGCTCAAACCCTAACACAGATTGGTACATCGAGCCTTTTGCAGGACCCATTTACGGCTTCAAAAAAATATCGAATAATACGGCTACCAGCTCTTATTTGCAACAAAAAGACAGTAGCGAAAGCATGCAAATTGGTTATGCAGCTGGCGTTAATATTGTTAAGCCTATCAGCGAACATTTTGTTTTAAAAACGGGTGTTTGGGTATCTCAAATAAATGAGCGCTTCTCTTACAAAACAGAAAATGAAATTAAAACAACAACCGTTGTAACGGTTCGTAACATTATTAGAGCACCAGGTGATACTTTAAGAATTTCTGATACAAGTTCGGTACAACAAATTGGTTATAAAAATACCGTAGTAGGTAACCGCTATAAAACCTTAGATATTCCTGTTATTATTGGCTACGAATTTGGCAAAGGTTCTTTAAAATTTGGCATCAATGCAGGTGTAATTGTGAATGTAAAACATGGATTTGAAGGAGCAGTGTATGATTCAAGCTTAACTGCCATAACCGTCAACAAAGAAACCAATAACGTATACAAAACAAATATAGGACTAGGACTTTATGCCGGTTTCAGAATAGCAAAAAACCTCAATGAAAAAACACAATTATTTGTAGAACCACATTTTAGATATAACCTTTCAAACATGACCACACCCAATACTTCGTTTAACCAAAAAATAAACGTTACGGGTGTTAACATAGGTTTGAGAATAAAAATTAAAGATTAAAAGCTGCGGTAAGTAGCAAACCCGCATCTACATTTTATAAGAAACGATTATGAAAAAAATTATTTCGATTGCATTAGCCAGCCTTACACTAATGGCATGTAACAAAGAGTTTTCTGAGCAGTTTAATACCTATAATAACAACGAATTAAATGATACCGTATGGACTGCTAGTAAGCCCAATATGGATAAGTTTACTGATCTTGCTAAAGGCCTAACGCCAATTGCTTTTGGGGAATCATTTGACGCTGGCAAAGGAGATACCATCAATTTTAACGAACCTATTACGATAGAAATACCAAAAGGTTCTTTAGTTAATAATGCTGGCAGAACACAAGATACAGGTAAGGCCAGAGTAGAATTACTTTGGCTTAGAAAAAAAGGAGACTTTATTAAATGTTTTAAAGCAACCACCAGCGGCGATAATATTTTAGAATCTGCAGGAGAAGTATTTGTTAGAATGTACCATTACTATTCTGGTCAAGAATATGCCATTCATAATAGTAGTGCAATAACCATAAAGTTTAGAGAAAACTATACCCTTAAAAATAATTTACAACTATTCCAAGGCAAAGAATCTAACCCCTTAGCAGCAGGCAATAGAATTGACACTGCTCACACTTGGAATAGATGCGCAGACAGTAGCTACTTACCTACTTGGCAAGGGATGATGAACGGTGCCAATATGTATGGTTATGTTATTAAAACCAATCAACTAAGATGGTTGGGTGCTTCTCGTTTTATTGAAAAAGCAGCAAGTACAACCAACTTATACAGTGTTTTACCTCAAAACTTTACCAACAAAAACACACTTGTATTTTTAGTGTTTAAAAATATTCAAAGTGTTGTTGCCATGACACCAGATGCAGCATCAAAATGTTTTTGGACTAAAAATATTCCGGTAGGTGCTGCAGTTAAACTGGTAAGTTTATCGCAAATAGGAACTAGCTTTTACTATGGTGAAAAAGAAATTAGCGCTGTTGCAAATGGGACTGCTTACAAAATTGAGCCGGCTAAAAAAACAATT
>Ga0214921_10012568_pt1 | contig 10091 bp, 10 predicted proteins | sample LL1505_MetaG_FD_177992 | JGI IMG/M metagenome (GOLD analysis project Ga0214921, IMG submission 177992) | Freshwater microbial communities from Lake Lanier, Atlanta, Georgia, United States - LL-1505 | ecosystem: Environmental > Aquatic > Freshwater > Lake | place: USA: Georgia | collected...
GACCGCCTGGCCGTGGCCCTGCGCGACCAGGGCTACAGCGCGCAGGAGGTGGACGCCGTGCTGGCGCTGGCGCCGCAGCGCCTGGGCGAGGTCCCGCGCCGGCTGGCGGCAGTGCGCGCCTTTGCGGCGCTGCCCGAGGCCGCCTCCCTGGCCGCGGCCAACAAGCGCGTGGCCAACATCCTGAAGAAGAGCGAGGGCGGTGCCGCCGGCGCCGTGGACGCCGCCTTGCTGGTGGAGCCGGCCGAAGCCGCGCTGCACGCCGCCCTGGCCAGCCTGGCGCCGGTGGCCGACAAGCTGTTCGACAGCGGTGACCTGGCCGCATCCCTGCAGGTGCTGGCCGGCCTGAAGGCGCCGGTCGATGCCTTCTTCGATGGCGTGATGGTCAACGCCGACGACCCGGCGCTGCGTGCCAACCGGCTGGCGCTGCTGGGCACGCTGCATGCTTCGATGAACCGCGTGGCCGATCTGGCCCGTCTGGCTTCATGACCCACCCCCGAAGCGCCTGCGGCGATCCCCCTCCAGGGGGCGCACCCGGCGGCCCGGCAAAGCCGGTTCCGCGGCTGCCGCTTGGTCAATTTCTGAAGTCCTGACATGCAGCACGTCGTCAAGCTCGTCATCCTCGGCCGGGACGGCATCCTCAACGATTTCCGCGACGACCATGTCAAGGCGCCGGAGGAGTGGTTTGCCATCCCTGGCGCGCTGGAGGCGGTGGCGCGGCTCAACCACGCCGGCTGGCATGCGGTGGTGGCCACCAACCAGTCGGGCATCGGCCGCGGCATGATCGACATGGCCTCGGTCAATGCGGTGCATGCCCACATGCACAAGAGCCTGCAGGCGGTGGGCGGGCGCATCGACGCGGTGTTCTTCTGCCCGCACACGCCCGAAGACGGCTGCGACTGCCGCAAGCCCCTGCCCGGGCTGATGCGCGACATCGGCAAGCGCTACGGCATCGACCTGAAGCAGGTGCACATGGTGGGTGACACCCTGCGCGACCTGCAGGCGGCGGCAGCAGCTGGCTGCGAGCCCCACCTGGTGTTGAGCGGCCGCGCCGCCGGCCTCGCGCCCGATGAGGTGCTGCGGCTGGCGGCCCAGGTGCCCGGCACCCGTGTGCATGACGACCTGCCCGCCTTTGCCGAACACTTGCTCAGCCGCACCACGGCCAGCCCCTGAAAGCCCGCTTCCCGATGAACTACCTGCGCAGTGCGCTCTACATCCTGTACCTGGTGGTCACGCTCATCCCCTGGGCCCTGGTGGCGGTGGTGTTCTCCATCTTCCAGCGTGGCGCGCCGATGTACTGGCTGTGTGCAGGCTGGCTGAAGGCCACCATCTGGGGCGCCAAGGTGATCTGCGGCGTGCGCTACCGGGTGCAGGGTCTGGAACATCTGCCGAGTGCCGTCGACAGCACGGCCGCGGTGGTGCTGGCGCCCAAGCACCAGAGCACCTGGGAGACCTTCGCCTTCCCGGCGATCATGCCGCACCCCCTGGCCTATGTGTTCAAGCGTGAACTGCTGTGGATCCCGTTCTTCGGCTGGGCCATCGGCCGCATGGACATGATCCACATCGACCGCAGCCGCCGCACCGAGGCCTGGTCCAAGGTGCTGGCCCAGGGCAAGCGGCTGATGGCCCAGGGCAACTGGGTGATCATGTTCCCCGAGGGCACCCGCGCTGCGCGCGGCCAGAAGGGTGAGTACAAGTCCGGGGCGTCGCGCCTGGCCATCACCACCGGCACGCCCATCGTGCCGATCGCCGTCACCTCGGCGCGCTGCTGGCCCCGCAAGAGCTGGCTGCTGCGGCCCGGGCTGATCGAGGTGTCCATCGGCCGGCCGATTCCGGTGGCCGGCCGCCGGCCCGACGAGCTGATGCGCGAGGTGGAGGCCTGGATCGAGGCCGAGATGCAGCGCCTGGATCCCGAGGCCTACCCCGTGCCACCGGTGGTGGCGCCGGCGGCGGCAGTGGCTCCGTAGAATTGCCCGCCATGCCCAGGCCTGGCCACCACGACGACACGCAACAACTTTCGCTGTTCGACCCGGCGCCGTTGGCGCCGCCACAGCGCCAGTCCCGGGGGAACCCGGTCGCCCCGCCGCCAGCGCCCACACCCACCCCGCCAGCCCACCCCGCCGTGCCGCATTTCCAGCATCCGCGCGCAGCGCGCAGCATTGCATTGGCCGGCCACCAGGTGGGTTATGAATTCCGCCGTGCGCGCCGCCGCAGCATCGGCTTCGTCGTCGGCACGGAAGGTCTGAGCGTCAGCGCGCCACGCTGGGTGGCGGTGGCCGAGGTGGAACAGGCGCTGCAGGCCAAGGCCGGCTGGATCCTGCGCAAGCTGCATGAGCAGCAGGAGCGTGCCCGCCGGCTGCAGGCTGCCAAAGTGGTGTGGCAGGACGGCACCAGCCTGCCCTTCCTGGGCGAGACGGTGATCCTGCTGCTGGACGCCCGCACCACCGGCGCCCAGCTCAACAGCGACGCGCAGGCCTTGCCCGGCGTGCCGCGGCTCACCTTGCACCTGGGTCTGCCGCAAACGGCCACCCAGGACCAGATCCGCGAGCTGGTGCAGACCTGGCTGCAGCGCCAGGCAAGGCGGGTGTTCGAGGAACGCTGCGCGCATTTCGCGCCGCAGCTGGGCGTGCGCATCAAGCGGCTGGCGCTCAGCTCGGCTGCCACCCGCTGGGGCAGTGCCAGCGCCGACGGCTCGGTGCGGCTGAACTGGCGCCTGATCCACTTCGCCCTGCCAGTGATCGACTACGTGGTCACCCACGAGCTGGCGCACCTGCGCGAGATGAACCACAGCCCGGCCTTCTGGGAGGTGGTGCGCTCGGTGCTGCCTGACTTTGAACGCAGCCGCGGTGCGCTGCGCAGCGAAGTGCTGCCGGCGCTGGATTGAGCAAAAGAGGGGTGTCTCTCCTCCTTCTGGGGGAAGCGCCACACCAGGCTTGCGGGGCAAACTCCATGCAACTGCTGTCGTCATGGTCAAGCAGGGAGAAACCGGCGCGGTGCCCTGGCGCAATCCAGGGCAGCCAGCAAGCCTGCGGTACAACGGCGGTGCGGCTGCAACAGCCCACCGCCGTTTTCCTTGTCGCGGCCGTGTTCACCGTGGGCTACATTGGCGCGCACGCCAACCAGCCGCCGCCATGACCGCTGCCAAACCCGCTGCCATCACCGACACCGGCGCGCGCCCCGGCAAGACCTTCACCATCACCGAGCTGGCGCAGGAATTCGACGTCACCCCGCGTGCGATCCGCTTCTACGAAGACATGGGCCTGCTGCAGCCCACGCGCGCCGGCCGCACCCGTGTCTACAGCCAGCGTGACCGCACCCGCCTGAAGCTCACCCTGCGTGGCAAGCGCCTCGGCTTTGCACTGCAGGAAATCCGCCAGCTGGTCACCATGTACGACAGCGACAGCGACACCGCGCCCCAGCTGCAAGCCTTCCTGGCCACGCTGGCGGCCCACCGCAGCGCGCTGGCGCAGCAGCTCGACGACATCCGCGTGACGCTGGACGAGATCACCCAGCATGAAGCGCGTTGCCGCGAATTGCTGGCCACCGCCGCCGCCCAAGCGGCTCCCCAGACCGGCCGCCAGACCTGAAACGCCCCGGCATGGCCCAGGCGGGCCGGCTTGGCTATGATTGACGTTGACGTCAACGTCAATCAACAGATGCCGCAGCGCCCGCCAAGGCCGCAGCCTGGGCTGCGTGGCATGCTCGCCGATCACCACCAGGAGACAGCCCCATGAGCCAACTGCCCGGCCTCGACTTCCAGCTTGGCGAAGACATTGACGCATTGCGCGACGCGGTGCAGGCCTTCGCCGCCGCGGAGATCGCGCCGCGTGCGGCCGAGATTGATCGTGCCGACCGCTTCCCGATGGACCTGTGGCGCAAGCTGGGCGAACTGGGTGTGCTGGGCATCACCGTGCCCGAGCAATACGGCGGTGCCAACATGGGCTATCTGGCCCACATGGTGGCGATGGAGGAGGTCAGCCGCGCCAGCGCCAGCGTGGGCCTGAGCTACGGCGCGCACAGCAACCTGTGCGTGAACCAGCTCAAGCGCAATGGCAGCGAGGCGCAGCGGGCGAAGTACCTGCCCAAGCTGGTCAGCGGCGAGCATGTGGGCGCGCTGGCGATGAGCGAGCCGAATGCCGGATCCGACGTGATCAGCATGAAGCTCAAGGCCGAGGACAAGGGCGGCTGGTACCTGCTCAACGGCAGCAAGTTCTGGATCACCAACGGCCCCGACGCCGACACCCTGGTGGTCTACGCCAAGACTGAACCGGAACTCGGGGCAAGAGGTGTCACCGCCTTCATCGTCGAGAAGACGATGAAGGGCTTTTCCTGTGCCCAGAAGCTCGACAAGCTGGGCATGCGCGGCAGCCACACCGGCGAGCTGGTGTTCCAGGATGTGGAGGTGCCGGCGGAGAACGTGCTGGGCCAGGTGGGCGGCGGCGCGCGGGTGTTGATGAGCGGGTTGGACTATGAGCGTGCCGTGCTCACCGGCGGCCCGCTGGGCATCATGCAGAGCGTGATGGACAACGTGGTGCCCTACATCCACGACCGCAAGCAGTTCGGCCAGAGCATCGGCGAGTTCCAGCTCATCCAGGGGAAGATGGCCGACATGTACACCGTGCTGCAGGCCGGCCGCGCCTTCGCCTACACCGTGGCCAAGAACCTGGACGCGCTGGGCCCCGACCATGTGCGCCAGGTGCGCAAGGACTGCGCCAGCGTCATCCTGTGGTGTGCCGAAAAAGCCACCTGGATGGCCGGCGAGGGCGTGCAGATCTTCGGCGGCAACGGCTACATCAACGACTACCCGCTGGGCCGGCTGTGGCGCGACGCCAAGCTCTACGAGATCGGTGCCGGCACATCGGAGATCCGCCGCATGCTGATCGGCCGCGAGCTGTTTGCCGAAACCCTGTGAGCGGGCGGCCCGGCATGGCCGCTGCTTAAACTGTGCAGTGCAACATTCCAGGCCGGAGGCCACGCGTCCATGAGCACCGAACTGCAGGAACTCTTCCAGAAGAACCGTGACTGGGCCGCCAGCACCGAGGTGCGCGAGCCTGGCTTCTTCACCCGCCTGCTGAACCAGCAGAACCCGCAGTACCTGTGGATCGGTTGTGCCGACAGCCGCGTGCCGGCCAATGAGCTGGTGGGCCTGTTGCCTGGCGAATTGTTCGTGCACCGCAATGTGGCCAACCTGCTGGTGCACTCGGACTTGAACGCCTTGTCGGTGATCCAGTATGCGGTCGATGCCCTGCAGGTCAGCCACATCATCGTGGTCGGCCACAGCAACTGCGGCGGCGTGCGGGCGGCGATGCACAACACCCGGTCGGGCCTGGTCGACAACTGGCTGCGCCATGTGCAGGACGTGCGGGATGCGCATGAAGGCTTTCTGGCCGGCCTGCATGAAAGCCTGCAGGTCAACGCCCTGGTGGAGCTGAATGTGCTGGAGCAGGCCCGCAACGTCTGCCGCACGACGGTGGTGCGGGATGCCTGGGTGCGCGGCCAGAGCGTGGTGGTGCACGGCTGGGTCTATGGCCTGCACAACGGCCTGCTGGAAGACCTGAAGATCACCGCCACCTCGGCCGACCAGGTGGGCCTGGCCTATGACACCGCGCTGGCCCTGGTCAAGCAGCGCTACCGCCAGCAGCAGGCAGCTGTTGCGGCACAGCCGGCGCCCGTCACCCAGGCCGCCGATCTGCTGGACCATTGAACGGGTCTGCGGCCATGTTTCCGCACCGCCTGACCGACAGCCGGGCCCATGCCATCGCCCAGGCCATGCTGGACGGCTTCAACCGCCACTACCGGCTGTTTTCCGAGACCAACCGCGGGGCCAAGCGCCGCTTCGAGCAGGCCGACTGGCATGGCCAGCAGCGGGCCCAGCGCGAGCGCATCGAGTTCTACGACAAGCGGGTGCTGGAGGCGGTGGAACGCCTGCAGCAGGACTTCGACACCGCCAACCTGGACGACGACACCTGGCAGCAGGTGAAGCTGCACTACATCGGCCTGCTGGTGAACCACCACCAGCCCGAGCTGGCGGAGACCTTCTTCAACTCGGTCACCACCAAGATCCTGCACCACAGCTACTTCCGCAACGACTTCATCTTCGTGCGGCCGGCGGTCAGCACCGAGTACATCGAAAACAATGCACCGGCATCGCTGCCCACCTACCGCGCCTACTACCCCAGCCGCGATGGCGTGGTGGGCGACGGCCTGCGCGACACCCTGCTGCGCATCGTCGACAACTTCCAGCTGCAGCGCCCCTTTGCCGACCTGGGCCGTGACATCGACGCGGTGATGGCCGCGCTGCGCCAGCATGTGGGCGCCGGCGTGCGCTTGCGCGCCAACTTCCAGATCCAGGTGCTGAGCTCGATGTTCTTCCGCAACAAGGGCGGCTACATCATCGGCAAGATCGTCAACGGCTTTGCCGAGACGCCGTTTGCGTTGCCGGTGCTGCATGACGACAGTGGCCAGCTCTACATCGACGCCGCCTTGTTGGCCGAAGACGACCTGCTGATGCTGTTCAGCTTTGCGCGGGCCTACTTCATGGTCGACATGGAGATCCCCAGCGCCTATGTGCAATTCCTGCGCAGCCTGATGCCACGCAAGCCGCGCAATGAGCTGTATTCGGCCCTGGGCCTGCAAAAGCAGGGCAAGAACAATTTCTACCGCGATTTCCTCTACCACCTGCAGCACAGCAGTGACAACTTCGGCATCGCTCCTGGCATCAAGGGCATGGTGATGCTGGTGTTCGACCTGCCGTCCTTCCCCTATGTGTTCAAGGTGATCAAGGATTTCTACCCGCCGCAGAAGGACACCACCCGCGAGGGCATCCAGCGCAAATACCTGCTGGTGAAGACCCACGACCGCGTGGGCCGCATGGCCGACACGCTGGAATACACCAGCGTGGCCTTCCCGCGCCAGCGCATCAGCGATGAGCTGCTGGCCGAGCTGCGGCACTTCTGCCCCAGCCAGATCGAGATGGACGGCGACTCGCTGGTCATCCGCCATGTCTACATCGAGCGGCGCATGATCCCGCTCAACATCTACCTGCAGGATGCCTCGCCCGAGCAGCTGGCCCACGCCGTGGTGGAGTACGGCAACGCCATCAAGGACCTGGTGGCCGCCAACATCTTCCCCGGCGACATGCTGTGGAAGAACTTCGGCGTCACCCGCCACGGCAAGGTGGTGTTCTACGACTACGACGAGATCGAGTACATCACCGACTGCAACTTCCGCCGCGTGCCCGCGCCGCGCAACGAGGAAGAAGAGATGTCGGGCGAGATCTGGTATTCGGTCGGCCCCAAGGACGTGTTCCCCGAAACCTTCGAGCCGTTTTTGCTGGGCAACCCGGCCGTGCGCCAGGTGTTCATGCAGCACCATGCCGACCTGCTGGATGCCGCCTTCTGGCAAGGCCACCAGGCCCGCATCCGCGCCGGCCATGTGTACGACGTCTTCCCCTACGACCAGCACCGGCGTTTCGCCCACACCCGCGCCAAGTCGGCCACGATGTAGGCCGCAACCATCCATTTCCCCGCCTTCTCGTCACCCATCCAACACCGGAGCCCGCCATGGCCGAATCCATCGTCATCGTCTCTGCCGCCCGCACGCCCATCGGCGGCCTGCTGGGCGATTTGTCGTCGCTTGCCGCCTGGGAGCTGGGCGCGGTGGCCATCGCCGCCGCGGTGCAGCGCGCGGGTGTGCCGCGCGACGCCGTCAACGAGGTGCTGATGGGCAACTGCCTGATGGCCGGCCAGGGCCAGGCCCCGGCGCGCCAGGCGGTGCGCCGTGCTGGCCTGCCCGACAGCGCCGGCGCGGTGACATTGAGCAAGATGTGCGGCAGCGGCATGCGCGCCATGATGTTCGCCCACGACATGCTGGCCGCCGGCAGCGCCCAGGTGGTGGTGGCTGGCGGCATGGAGAGCATGACCAACGCGCCGCACCTGATGTTCGCCCGCAAGGGCGTGAAGTACGGCGCCGCGCAGCTGTTCGACCACATGGCCATGGACGGCCTGGAAGACGCCTATGAACGTCTTCCCAACGGCGGCGGCAAGGCCATGGGCGTGTTCGCCGAGCAGTGCGTGGACAAGTACCAGTTCAGCCGCGCCGCGCAGGACGCGTACGCCATCACCTCCACCACCCGCGCCAAGGCTGCCAATGAAGACGGCAGCTTCGACTGGGAGATGGCCCCGGTCACGCTGGCTGACAAGGCCGCCACCGTGGTCAGGTTCGACGAGCAGCCGTTCAAGGCCAAGCTCGACAAGATCCCGGGCCTGAAGCCGGCTTTCAAGAAGGACGGCACCATCACCGCTGCCAACGCCAGCAGCATTTCCGACGGCGCCGCCGCCCTGGTGCTGGTGCGTGAATCCACCGCCCGCGCCATGGGCCTGGCGCCGATCGCCCGCATCGTGGCGCAGGCGGTGCATGCGCAGGAGCCGCAGTGGTTTGCCACCGCGCCGGCCGGCGCCATCCGCAAGGTGCTGCAGCAATCGGGCTGGGACGCCAAGAGCGTGAACCTGTGGGAGGTGAACGAGGCCTTCGCCGCCGTCACCATGGCCGCGATGCATGAGTTCGACCTGCCGCACGACATCGTCAACGTGCACGGCGGCGCCTGTGCCCTGGGCCACCCCATCGGCGCCAGCGGCGCGCGCATCGTCGTCACCCTGCTGGGCGCGCTGAAGAAGCGCAACTTGAAGCGCGGCGTGGCCGCGCTGTGCATCGGCGGTGGCGAGGCCACGGCGCTGGCCGTCGAGATGTTGTGATCGCACCTCCCGCGCCCGGGCTGATGCCGCTGGTGCAAGCCGGCGACAGTTGCAGCCGCAGCGTGCGCTTCAGCCGCGAGGACATCGCCACCTTCGCCCGGCTCAGCGGCGACAGCAACCCGCTGCACCATGACCAGCAGGCGGCACAGCGGGCGCGCCACGGCGAGATCATCGCCAGCGGCGAGCACACCACCGCCCTGCTGATCGGCCTGGCGTCGTCGCATTTTTCGCAGCCCGACGCCCACGGCCCGCGCGAGGTGCTGTGCCTGAACTTCAACTTCGCGTTCAAGGCGCCGGTGTTCGCCGAGCAGGCCATCGAGCTCAGCTGGAAGGTGGCCTCGGTCGAGCCCAGCCTCCGCCTGGGCGGCCTGCTGGTGCAGATGGACGGCAAGGCCGCGGTGCGCCATGCCAACCCGGCGGTGGTGGGCCGCGGCACGCTGTTGATCAAGACCACACCGGGATGAAGCGACCATGGGCTTGAATGTCCTGATCATCGGCGCGTCGCGCGGCATCGGGCTGGAACTGGTGCGCCAGCAGCGCGCGGCCGGTGCCCGGGTGGTGGCCACCGCGCGGGACGACGCCGGCCTGGCGCGCCTGCAGGCCCTGGGCGCCACCGCGCTGCGGCTGGACGTGGCCAGCGCCGCCGGTTGCGCCGGCCTGGCCTGGCCCATCGACGGCGAGCAGTTCGACCAGGCCTGGCTGGTGGCCGGTGTCTACGGCCCGCGCCACAGTGGCCTGCAAATGCCCACCGAGGCCGAGTTCGACGACGTGATGCACACCAATGTGCTGGCTGCCATGCGCCTGCTGCCCCAGGTGGCCGAGGCACTGGCGCCGGGCGCGCGGCTGGCGGTGCTGTCGTCGCGCATGGGCGGCATCGGCCAGCGCAGCAGCCACCAGGGCTGGCTCTACCGTGCCTCCAAGGCGGCGCTGAACTCGGTGCTCAAGGATGTGTCGCTGGCCCTGGCCGGGCGCGCCATCTGCGTCAGCCTGCACCCCGGCTGGGTGCAGACCGACATGGGCGGTGCCGGTGCCGCGCTGACGGTGGCGCGCAGCGCCGCCGATCTGCTGGCCACGGTGGCGCGGCTCACCCCGGCCGACAACGGCTGCTTTTTCAACCACGACGGCCAGCCCTTGCCGTGGTGACCGGCCAGCCCGGCCCAGAACAACCCCAGGAGATGACCCCCCATGCTGCTCAGTGACGACCACCGTGCCGTGCAGGACGCCGTGCGCCAGTTCGTGCAGGCCGAGATCGCCCCCCATGCCGCGGCCTGGGACAAGAGCCACCAGTTCCCCGCCGCACAACTGAAGGGCCTGGCTGCGCTGGGCTGCTACGGCGTGGCC
>Ga0214921_10012569_pt1 | contig 10090 bp, 6 predicted proteins | sample LL1505_MetaG_FD_177992 | JGI IMG/M metagenome (GOLD analysis project Ga0214921, IMG submission 177992) | Freshwater microbial communities from Lake Lanier, Atlanta, Georgia, United States - LL-1505 | ecosystem: Environmental > Aquatic > Freshwater > Lake | place: USA: Georgia | collected 2015-05-28
GCCCCCCAAGGTGGGGGACGGCGAGGATCCCCAGATGCTCGTGGTCAACCTGGACTACGACGACTACGTGGGCCGCCTCGCGGTGGGCCGCATCCACCAGGGCAAGCTGACCCCCAACATGCCGGTCTCCGTGGTGCGCGCCGGCGGCAAGGTGGAGCAGGGCAAGATCGTCAAGCTGTACGGTTTCCAGGGGCTGAAGCGGACGGAGATCGCAGACGCGGGGCCCGGGGAGATCGTCTCGCTGGCCGGCATCGAGGACATCTCCATTGGAGACTCCATCAGCCACGCCGAGCGCCCCTCCGCCCTGCCCCGCATCACCGTGGACGAGCCCACGATGATGATGATGTTCCGCGTGAACGACGGGCCGCTGGCCGGCCGCGAGGGCAAGTTCGTCACCTCGCGCAACCTGAGGGACCGCCTGCACCGCGAGGCCTACCGCAACGTGTCCATCCGCGTGGAGGACACCGAGACGCCGGACGCCTTCCGCGTGGTGGGCCGCGGCGAACTGCAGCTGGCGGTCATCATCGAGACCATGCGGCGCGAGGGGTACGAGCTGACCGCCTCCAACCCGGAGCCCATCACCAAGGAGGTGGATGGGCAGGTGCACGAGCCCATGGAGCTCATGGTGTGCGACGTGCCGGAGGCCTCCGTGGGCGCGGTGACCGAGCGCCTCGGGCCCCGCAAGGGCCGCATGGTGGACATGGGCCAGCTGGGCGGCGGGCGGACGCGGCTGCAGTTCCGCATCCCGGCGCGCGGCCTGGTGGGCTTCCGCAGCGAGTTCCTCACCATCACCCGCGGCGAGGGCATCATGTCCTCGCAGTTTGACGGGTACGAGCCCTGGTTCGGCTACATCCCCAAGCGGCAGAACGGCGCCATCGTCAGCGACCGCGCGGGCAAGACCATCCCGTACGCCCTGTTCTCCATCCAGGAGCGCGGCTACCTGTTCGTGCCGGCCGGGATCGAGATCTACGAGGGGATGATCATCGGCGAGAACGCCCACCCGTCGGACCTCAACGTCAACGCCTGCCGCGAGAAGAAGCTCACCAACATCCGGGCCGCCGGCCGTGACGAGAACGTCATCCTCGTCCCGCCGCGCGACATGGGGCTGGAGAAGGCGCTCGAGTGGATTGCCCCGGACGAGCTGGTGGAGGTGACGCCCAAGAGCATCCGCCTCCGGAAGAGGAAGCTCGCGGCCAACGACCGCTACAAGGACGACCGGGACCGCAAGCGCGAGCAGGACGCCGAGGCCGACGCCTGATGCACCCCAACGCCCGGGTCGGGCACGCGTGGGTGGAGGCGTTCAACGCCCATGACGTGCCGCGGCTGGTGGGGCTGTACGCCCCCACCGCCCGGCACGTCTCGCCCAAGCTGCGCGCCCGGGGGGGCGAAGGGGCCATCGTGGGGCACGCGGCGCTCACCGCCTGGTGGACGGACGCGGTCCAGAGGCTCCCCTCGCTCCGGTACGAGCTCACCAGCGTCACGGCGGACGGGCAGCGCGTCTTCATCGAGTACGTGCGCCACGTGGACGGAGAGTCCCCCATGGCCGTGGCCGAGGTGTTCGACGTGGAGGACGGCAAGATCGTCCACAGCCGCGTCTACCACGGCTGACGTCCCCTCCCCGTCCCACGCAAGGCCTCAAACACCAACGCCGCCTCCCATCAAGGGAAGGCGGCGTTCTCGTTTCAGCCCGCCTGCGCGGTGGCTAGAACGTGTACTTGATGCGCGGGTAGATGGCGAACGACAGGATGTTCGGCCCCACGATGAAGCGGGACATGAAGTCCGCGCCCACCGAGAAGTGGTCCATGCTGGTGGCGTACTCCACGCCGGCACCCACGCCGGCGTTGATGCCCGACGTCACCTCGTTGCTGCCGGAGTAGGTGGGCGCGGGCCCGAGCAGCGTGTAGCCCAGCGTCACCTTGGGGGACACGTACAGCCGGTCCGCCGCCTTGATGAGGTAGGCGCCCGTAACGTTCAGGAAGGTCACGGTGAAGTTGTCCGAGACCTCCTTCTTGTCCTTGCCCACCAGCACCTGGCACACGTTGGTGCTGGTGTTGCGGGTGGCAAAGCAGTTGGCCGCCGACGCGCCAATGCCGAAGTTAGCGGACACCGAGACGTTCTCCAGCACGTCGTAGCCGGCCCCCAGCTGCAGGTACGTCTGGGCGTTGCTGTAGCCGTCCGCGCCGAGCACGGTGAAGAACGTGCCCACGTCCACGTCGGTGTAGAAGCCGCGCCGCACCTTCAGCGCCACGCCTTCAGAGGGCGTGGCGGCCGAGGCCACCGCGGGGACCAGCAACATCAGGCTGTAGAGGAGCGCCTTGCGCACGGGGTGTCGTCTCCAGGAGGGGTTGGGGGCTGCCGGCTATTCGTCGCCGGCGCCAGCGGGCTTGAACACCCACGGGAAGGTGACGCTCACCACGCCACCGCCCTCGGGCTCGGGGAACTTCCAGCGGCGGATGCGGGTCAGGATGCACTGCTCCGCGGTGCCGTTGTTGAGGGTGGACTCGGACACGCTGGCGTCCGCCACGGCGCCGCTGCCGTCAATCGTCCACGCCACCGCCACCTTGCCGGACAGATCAGGCGTCTTCTGCAGCTCCGCCTCGTAGCAGTACTTGATCTCGTTCTCGTGGCGCTTGATCACCTTGGCGATCACGTCCTTGGACAGGCCGCCCACCACGGTGGTCTTACCCGGGATGATGCGCGTGCCTTCCTTGCCGCGCCCGCCCAGGTCAATCCCACCGCCGCCGGCGCCACGCCCCACGCCCTTGGTGCCCAGGCCGCCCAGGCCCAGGCCCGTGCCGCCACCGCCGGCGCCGCTGCCGCGGGATCCCAGGCCGCCCACGCCACCCGCATCCCCCATGCCCGCGCCCCCCTTGAGGCCGCCGAGCGCGTTGTTGATGCCGGTGCCCAGGCCGCCGGGGCCGAAGATGTTGGAAGCCGCGCCGGCCGCGCCGCCCATGGCGCCCAGCAGGCCCGCGTTCATCACCTTCTTGCGGTCCTCCTCGCGCTTGTTGGCGTCCACCACCGGGGCCCCCTTCTTGGAGGGGTCCGCCTCCTGCTTCTTCTCTTCCTTCTTGCCGAACTTGCCCTCGTCGTCCTTCGCCTTGGCCCCTTCCTTGGCGCCCGAGAGCTCCTTCTTCAGCTCGATCTTCTTCTCCGGCCGCACGAGCAGCTTCACGTACTTGGCCGGGTTCTGGAAGATGTCGTCGTTGCCGCCGTCGTCCACGTGGGGCGTGATGAAGATGCTCACCACCATGGCGATGAACGTCATGATGCTGATGGTGGCAACCTTGAAGAAGGAGAAGTCCATCTCCTCCAGCTTCGGCGCGGCCACCGCGGAGGACGGGCGCGCAAACCGGATCACGAACGAGACCGTGTCCAGCGCCACCGTCACCTGGTCGTGCAGCCCGATCTTCAGGCTGTCACCGCTGGCCCCCTGCGCGGGCCCCAGCTTCCCCTCGGCCCGCAGCTGCTCGCGCGACTTGTAGGTGTCCCCCTTGGACATCAGGGACAGCCCGGCGTTCGACGGGACGTTGACCGTGATCTCGCGGCTGCCGGAGATGGCCAGCGGGTAGTCCGCCCCCACCGAGGTGGCGAACACGGAGAACTGCGCCTGCGGACCGTCACCGATCCGCACCTGCATCCCGTCCGCGAAATGCTGCACGTCGATCAGCGTGTCGCCCCACAGCAGCGCCACCTGGAGGACGTGGCTGTCCTCGGACGGGGTGGCCTCGCCGTCCAGCGGCTTGCTGAAGAGGGCCGCGGCGTTGCGGTCACCGTGCGGCGAGTTGCCCGCGAACGCGACGCCGCCCTTCTTGATGTCCATGCCAGTCTGCTTGTTCATGTGTGGAGGCCCTTTAGAGGTTGTCCACCGACTTCTTGAGCTCGGGCTGGAAGTTGTCCCGCACCTTGATCAGGCTCTTGAACTGGGCCTGCTTCTTGTTGAGCACGTACGAGCCTTCCGGCTTCGTCAGCTCGCCTTCGACCGCCACGTCCGTGAAGTCGATCACCTGCTTTTTGCGGACCACCACCCGGTCCGCCTCCTGGATGACCTTCTCCTGCGCCCACGCCGGAGACGCGAACACGGCCACCATTCCCACCGCGGTGAACATACGCTTCATGGATCTACCCCTGTGTCGGTGCTGCCGGTGTCAGGACACCGGTACGGCTGGAACGGTTCCGCGAAGGCGCGGCACCATAGGGAAAAACGGCCCGCCTGTCACGCGCGAGCACGGGTGGACATCACATCACGGGGCCGCGGGGGCCGGTGCCGTCTCCGGGGCGGGTGCCGGGGGAGCGGCCTCGGGCGCGGGTGCCGGGGCAGGCGCGGCCCCCTCGGCCGGTGCCGGGGCTGCCGCCTCCTCCTTCGCCGCCTGCTCGGAGACCTTGTCGAAGAGCGAGGTGTCACCCGAGGCCTGGCGCGGCGCCTCCTTCTTCTTCTCCTCCGGGGCCGGCTGCGGCTGGCCCGCCTTCATGGCGTTCTGGAGGGTGGTGATCTTCACCGCCAGGATCTGCCCCTGCTTGGCGTCCTGCGTGCCGGCCTTGCACTTCTCCAGCAGCGGCAGCGCACGCTCCCATCCAGACTTGTCCGCCGCGTAGGCCCAGGCCGCGCCGCAGGTGGCCTCGGGCAGCTCGGGGCGGAGCGACAGCACCTTCATGTACTCGTCACCGGCGATGGTCCCCTTTTTCGGATCCCGGCCGCGCTGCCCGTCCAGGGACTGCGCCAGGTACAGGTGCCCCTCGAAGCTGTTGGGCTCCAGGTCCACGGCCTTCCGCAAGGACTTCTCCGCGGACTCGTAGTCCCGGTAGCTGAGCGCCATGGCGCCGATGTTCATGTGGCCGGGCGCGAACTCCGCGTTCAGCTGGACCGCCTTCTGGAAGTAGCCGAGCGCGCGGGCGCGGTCGTCCATCTTCAGGAAGATCATTCCCAGGTTGTTGAAAACGCCGGGATCCTTGTCGTCCAGCTTCAGGACGTTGCGGCTCATGAACTCGGCCAGGCGGTAGTTGCCCTGGTCGTAATAGACGAGCGAGAGGTTCTTGTAGGCCTCCGGGTTGTCCTTGGTCCGCGAGAGGACCTTCCGCGCCGTGGCCTCCGCCTTGGCGTACTGCTTCTGCAGGCGGTACGTGACGGTGAGGTTGTTGAGCAGGGGCACGTTCCACTCGTTGCCCGGGAGCGCCACCGCCTTCTCGAACAGCACGGCGGCCTGGTCGAAATTGCCCTGCAGCCGGTACACCTTCCCCAGGTTGAGCACCGTGGGAAGGTGCGCGGCGTCCTGCGCGTGGGCGGCCTCGTACGCGGCCTGCGCCCCGGCAAGGTCCCCCCGCCGCTCGCCGATCATGCCCAGGTTGTAGCGGGCGTTGACGAGCGAGGGGTTCTTCTCCAGCGCCTTGTTGAAGGCGGCGGTGGAGACGTCCCAGTCCTTCGCGTCAAAGGCGGCCACGCCCTCGGCGAAGAGCTCGTCGGCGGTCTTCTCGGGAGGCGGAGGCGGCGGGGCCTCCACGACCACGGGCTTCACCTCCTCGCGGGCGGCGGTGCAGCCCACGAGCGAGAGCCCCGAGGCGATGACGATGGCGGTGGTGCGGGAGATGAGCTGTGACATGGCGTGCACTCGTGCGTTCGTCAGCGGAGGTTACGGGTTGGCCGGCGCGGGGGCCGGTGCCTCGGGCGCGGGCTTCGGGGTGGCCTTCGCCACGGCGCCGGCGTCCTTTTGGAAGCCCGCCGTCGCGAAGAACTCGCTGCCCTGGTACGTGACCGGCTTCACCTCCGCGTAGTAGCCGCGGCGGTACTCGTTGATCTTGTCCTGCGCCTCGAGCGCGTACGCATTGTAGATGTTCAGCTCGTACGCCTTGGCGAGCGCCTTCTCCAGCGCCTCCACTGCCTTGTCCTCGAGCGGGAAGGCGAGGTTCTCCAGCTCGGACCGGTACATGTCCAGCTGCTCCTCGTCCAGCCCCTTCGGGTCCGGGGACTTCTTGATGTTGAGCGCGAAGTCCGCGTACGCGAGCCCAATGCGGGACAGCGCCGCGATGCCCCACTCTCCGGAGCCAACCGCCAGCACCTCGGTGTACTGCTTCTCCAGCTCCGAGATCTTCTTCTGCTTGGCGGCGAAGTCCTTCTTGATGGTGGACACCTTGGTGAACTTGATGTCCTGGTACTGCTTCCAGGACCCTTCCAGCGCGTTGAAGCGTGCGTGGCCGTAGGCGTTGAGGTTGTCCACGTTCTGCTTCTCGTCCGCGGTCAGCTTGGCAAAGCCCGAGAGCAGGTCCACCTGGACCTTGTCCGCGCCGCCCTGGTTCTTCGCCTTCAGGTGCAGGAGGTACTGCCGGTACTTCGCCTGGTAGTGCAACGCGGAGGTGGCGCGGGTGTCCTTGGCGTAGGTGGCGTTGAACGCCTCGAACGCCTTGAGCGCCTCCGCGGGCCGCCCGTCCTTCTCGAGAATGCGGGCGATGTTGAAGGAGATGTCCGGCACGTCCTTCTTGTCCTTGAAGCGCGTCAGGTACACCGAGTAGGCCGACATGGCCTTGTCGCTCTTGCCGAGCCCCTCCCACCACAGGGCGGCGTTGAACTGTGCGTCCGGCACCCAGTTCTCCTTCTCCGCCTCGGCGATCATGGCCTTCAGCTCGGCCTCGTTGACCTTGCGGTCCATGGGCGGGCCCTTGGGGTCCACCTTGGCGATGGCCTTCTTGTCACCCTTCTTGCCCTTGTCGTCCTTCTTCTCCTTCTTGGCCTCGGCCTTCTTCAGCTCCTCGGCCTTCTTGGGATCCTTGAGCAAGTCGTACAGGGCGATAAAGGACTCGTACATCTCCGCGCTCTTCTGGAAGTCCGCCAGCTTCTCGTAGAAGACCGCCAGCGTGTGGCGCACCTTCAGCTCGTACTGGGTGCCCGGGTACTCGGCCAGCACGCGCTCGCCCACCTGGACGCCGCGGTCCACCTGGTTGGCGTCCTGGAAGACGAACATGGCCAGCGTGAGGGCGCGGTCCGCGTTGTCGCTCCGGGGGAACTCCTCCACGAACTTGAGGAACTCCTCGGCGGCGCGCGCGGCGTCCTTGTCGCGGCGGTAGATGTGCTCGTCGATCCACTTGTACTGGCTGCCCTCCACCACGCCCGCCACGCGCTTGCTGAAGTCCGTGTTGGGCTTGGAGAGCTTCTTGTTGCCGAGGAACGCGCGGGCCAGCTTGTTCAACTCCAGCCACTCCTGCTTGTCCTCCAGCACGGACATGGTCAGGTCCGCGGCGTCCTGGCTGCGCTTCTCCTCCGGCCACTTCAGCACCACCTCGCCGAAGCGCTTGGTGGCGTCCACGAAGTGGCTCTTGTCGAACAGGGTGACGGCGGCCAGGTACCGGACCTCGATCTCGTCCGCGTTGTCCTTGTACAGGCCGTTGTAGCGGTCACACGCGGCGACCAGGCGCGCCTCGAAGTTGGTGAGCGGCTTCTCCTTCATCTGCTCTGCGTTGAGCGCCTGGCGCTTGATCTGCGCCTTCTTCTCCACGTTGCCCTTCTTCTTCTTCTCGTCGACCGTCTCGTTCTCCTTCATCTCCGTCTTGCCGAGCAGGCCCTTCTCGATCTTGACCAGCTTCTCGTAGGCCAGGATGGAGCTGTAGGCGGCGGTCTTGCGGTAGGACTCCTGCGAGATCTCCTTCGCGGAATCACGCGAGGGCACCTTGAAGTTCACCACCGCGTCGTACTGCGTGGCCGCGCTGTCCCACTCCTCGAGCGCCCAGAGGATGTCCGCGTAGTAGAAGCGGAGATTGAACGAATGGTCCGAGACGAAGTTCTCGTCCTCGGAGTTGGCGAAGGCGTCCACGTACTCCTTGTAGATGTCACGTGCGAGCCGGTAGGTGGCCACCGACTTCGTCTTCTGCGCCTCCTGGTGGTACTCGGTCACCGTGCTGCGCATGGCCTCTTCCGTCACGCTGAACGCGTTGCGGATGACGCCCACGTTGCTCTCGTTGGACTTCCACCACTGGCTGCCGGGCCGGTACAGGTCCACGAGCTTCTTGATCTCGGACTTCACCTTGTCGCGCTGGCGGAGCCCCTCGTAGCTGCGCACGATGGCCTGCTGGTGCTCCGGCGCGTTGGGACCCATGGGGGACTCGTTGATGAGGTAGCTGTAGCCCTCGATCGCCTTCTCGTGGTGGCCCGCGCCGGCCAGGCCGTCCGAGAGGCGGCCGATGAGGCGGGCCTGCCGCTTCTTCGGCGCCTTGGCGCGGAAGTAGTCAATGGCCACGCGCACCTCGTTCAGCTGCACGTAGAAGGTGACCATGTCGCTGAGGGCCTCGTTCTTGAGGTCCACGTACTCCTTCTGGCCCTCGGAGAAGGCCACGACCTCCTGCATCTTCTTGAGGCCCTCCTCCAGCTTGCCGGCGTTGAAGTCACACCAGCCCAGCTTGTAGGTGGCGTAGGAGTAGATCTTCGGGATCTTCGTGGCCGCGGCCTTCTTGTAGTTGTCCTCGGCGCGGGCCAGCGCGTTGTTCTCGAAGTAGTGGTTGCCCAGCTGGATGTAGGCGTCCGCCACCAGCTTGCTGTCCGGGTACCCCTTCAGCAGTTCCTCGTACCGCTTGACCGCGGGCTCCTTCTTGCCCGTCTCGTAGAGGTTGTAGGCGAGGTTGAACAGCACCTCGTCCTTGCGGTCGTAGGACGGGTAGTCGCGGAGGATCGTCTCGTACAGGCGCATGGTCTCCGAGCGGAAGAGCTCGGACTCGCGCGTGTCCAGCTTGGGCTCCTTGACCTTCTGACCCTGGTTCAGCGCCTTCTCGTACGCGGCGTAGGCCTCGTCGTAGCCGCGCTGCTCCTTCATCTTCAGGTACTTGCTCTTCTCCCAGTACAGCTCGGAGAGCTGGAAGAGCATCTCCGCCTTCTCCGGGGACTCGCCCTTGAGGCGGCCGATGATGCTCTTGAGGCGGTCAATGGACTCCTCGCGCGCCTTGTTGGCCCCCTCCTCCTTCTTGGCATCGTCCAGCTTGGGGGCCTTGCTGTAGTCGAACTTCGCGGGGCCCTTGCGCTCCTCCTTCTTCTTCTCCGAGGCGGGGCCCGCGGCAGCCTCCGCGCCGGCCGGCTTGGACTCCTGCGCCTTCTGCTCGGGCGCCTTGATGCCCTTGGCGGACTTCTTCTCGGCGGCTGCCTTCTTCTTGGGGGCAGCCGTCACCGCGCCGCCGCTGAGGGCAAGCGCGAGTGCGACGACCAGGGACCGGGAGAACGACGACGTCATGCGAACCTCGGATGCCACGGAGGGTTTTGGAGCGCTGCGGCCTGCGACCGGCGAAAAACGCCGGCGCAAGGTACTCAAGGGGGAAACGGGAGAAAAGCGCACGTGGCCGGAGGGTGACGCTTGTCCGGCCGCCTGCCCTTCCCTCCCCGTCGTTGCCTACTCGCCGGCGCGGGCCGGGCAGCCCCGCTTCAGCGTGTACTGGTAGTAGCCGATCTCGTCACGCCAGAACTCGCCCTGGAACTTCCAGTAGTTCCAGTTCTCGGCGGGCATCTTGGGGCGGAACAGCGGCTTGGCGGACAAGAGCTTCTGCTGGTCCACGCCGGCCTCGTACAGTTCCTTCTCCGCCTTGGAGGTCTCGAAGCGGATGATCTCCGCCTGGTCGCCAAAGGACTGGATGTTCTTGTAGGCCTCGTTGACCCGGGCGCGGGCGCGGGAGCCGGCCACCTGCACGAGCGTGGCGCGCTGCTGGTCCAGGAAGGCCGAGAACTCGCGGGGCAGCCGGGAGCTGCGCCACGCGTCGTTGTCGTTGATGGCCTTGCGCTCGCGCTCCACCTCGGAGAGCAGGTTGAAGGAGCTGAGCAGCCGCTCGTTGCTCTTGATCCAGAGCGCCACGGCCGGGGGCAGCTTGTCCGACTCCTGCGTGACGAGCCGGTAATAGAACTCCAGGTCCTTGTCCTCCCCCTCCACCATGGGCTTGAGCTTCTCTGCCATGGGCAGGTACACCTCGTCGAAGGCGGCGAGCGCGTTCTTGGACTCCTCGTACAGGCAGCTGAAGTAGTAGGCGGTGGCCTTGAGCACCCACGACTCGGGCTGGAAGGCGCCGGTGAACTGCGGGGCGTGGAGTGACTGGAGGCTGCCCAGCGCGCCGCCGAAGTCATCCGCCTGGA
>Ga0214921_10012571_pt1 | contig 10089 bp, 6 predicted proteins | sample LL1505_MetaG_FD_177992 | JGI IMG/M metagenome (GOLD analysis project Ga0214921, IMG submission 177992) | Freshwater microbial communities from Lake Lanier, Atlanta, Georgia, United States - LL-1505 | ecosystem: Environmental > Aquatic > Freshwater > Lake | place: USA: Georgia | collected 2015-05-28
TGTTACAAGCGGAGACCGACTGGTATATGTTGTAGACAAAGGTCAATTAATTCTGGTTGATATTGGTAAGCATGAAGTTATGGATGATTATGCAAGAATGTCGAAACTTGCTCGTGATAAGGATATTGACTCTAGTTATGAAGTTGATCCATGGTTTCTAGATAAATTAAACAAAAAATTATTGGAAAAATCCTCGACAAGAAGCAACTCAAATAGTGAAAAGCAAAAAGTGGATATATCTGAGATTATGAGTGAAGAAATTCAAGGTGAAGAGTTCCGATATACGTTTGATGAAGAGCTTAATGAAAGGTGGGTGTTATTTTTAGATGAACAGCAATCAAAAGTAGCAAATGAGATTTATAAAGACCTAGAGATTCTAGAAGATAAAGTGAAGATATATTTTATTCTAGGCGGCCCTGGGACCGGAAAAACAATCGTCTTATTAAATATTGCAATCCGATTGGAAAATGCTCGTAAGGCAGTTTCTTTTCAATTATCGCAAGGGGTCTTAAAGTATTTGAACTCTGGGTCTACTAAAGTGCCAGGAGCAAATCTTGGTCCAGGACCAGGGGTAGTTTTGCTTGTTGATGACCCGGCTGATTTACAGAGCATGAATGGAATTATTCGCCAAGCAAAAAGTAGTAAGTGTAGAGCGGTCGTCATTGCACTTGACCCGCTTCAGTGGCATGAAAAAGAGATGCCAGAAACTTTTGAAAAAATATGGAGTAATAATGAGAATACAACTCATAAATTAGATGTTTGTTATCGACAATCGGCTGGCGTAGCAAAGAAGCAATTAAGATTATTTACAAGTTTACTTGGTAAAAATTCACGATTTCTTGTTGAAGAAAAGCAAAAACAAGAAAAAGTTAATCTTGCTCCGTACTTGAACCTTTCGCTTGATATGAAATTTGTCGATGAGGCTGGACGCTATAAAGTTTACTTATCGGATACACAATCCAATTTTATAAAAGAAATTGAACGATTTAGAAAGAGAGAATACATTTGGAAGCACACCCATCCAATAGCTTTTATATACCATGACGATTTACCTAAGGGGGTTAGGGATTACGCAAAGGAATACTCACAGGGCCTAAATAGAATTGAATTTAATTACAGCGACTATAAAAAAACTAGAGGGGTTGAATATCAAGAGCTATTTTTGTTTTTAGACCGTGAATTTTGGGAGAGGATAAGTGATGGGCAGCAAGGTCTTAAAACCACGGATTGGCAACAAATTGCATGTTTACATACTTTATTTAGCAGGCCAAAGGATGGACTTGTTATTTTCATTATTTAAAACTAATTGCTGATTAGAGTAATCCAGGGATTAGATTTATTTGTCTCATTGATTTCATTAAAATTACACTTCCACTGTACTTCCAAAATTTGCTGTTTATTGAAATTTGGCAAGGGTATACTTTCTGAATCAATAAATTTGAAACTTCTTATTGTTTGACTAAAATCAAATTTAATTTTTGCTTTGTCTATTTCATAGTACGACAATTTTTCTGATAGTTCCTGAAATTTTACCTCTGAAGTGCTTTGCTTTATATGATTTATAAGATCCATCAAAGTGAAACCAGAATTATCCTCAGGCGCATATACGCTTAAATAAAATACATTTTCCTCTGGTTTAATCAATGACTGAGTGCTTCTTAGCCAGTGCACCCTAGTAGGCCTAGTGCTGGTTTTGACTTCTAAGCGCGCACTGTTAAAAGAGAAATCAAAAGTTGAACTAGGTGTTGAGTGCCATCCCGAAATTAAATCTCTATTATTTTTGCTCGCTGCAATCACTGAAAGTTCACCAAAAAGGCCTACTTCAATTTCTCGTGACATTCCTAGTTTTGGAAACTTTGTTAAATAATCTTCAAACCCCTGAGCAGCATCTGTGGCTTTACTAGTTTCTGGATAACTTCTATTAAATTCATACAATCCAGAAAAAACAGCTGAGATTGCTTTTAGTTCCTCATCGTTAGTAACTAAAAAACTTAAAATAAAAGCTGGCGAAATCGTACCTTTTGATCCCTGATTAATCTCTTGTAAAACTTCCAATTTAGCTCTGCCGCTGCTAAATCCACTAACCTGGCCATATTGTTTGCAACTAAGAAATACTAATCCTTCCTTAGTGTAACCAAGCACAACATTATTTTTTGAGTCATGCTTAATAACAGTCAAATCTGAATCAATCAATTTATGGTCAATACTTAGTATTTCGTAAATATCCCCAGCTTCCCAGCCACTAGACGTCATAAATTCTTCCAGCTTCTTTATTAACGTAAAACTCAGACTTAGAGTCTGGTATCCACCCTATTAGACTCAAACCTCTTCCCACTCCCCTACCTTTAGAATTTCTTGAACCCGGCCCCGCTGTTTGAGTATTTGGATTTAAAAGTTCATACATTCTGCATTGAATTAAAACTTTATCGGAGTATTTTTTTTGCATATTTCGTTCAGAACCACCAACAATAGCTTTTGCTTCTGACCGATCAAATACATCTAAATTTTTATGCTCATGCCAATCATTTGAATTGCATGTACTGCTTAATGTTCGCTCAGATATATTTTCAACTTCATCATATTTATCAATAAATTCTTCTGCAGAAGTATATTCGCTAATGACAGTATCTACTGATAATAAAAATTCCAAATCTGCTAAACCTTTTTCATTGGTTGGATAACCCATTAATTCAACTAGTGCGCTAAATTCAACTCTTTCATCATCAGCTAAATTCCATTTCTTAAGAAGTGCTTTTGCATTTTCATAATTAAATGAGTACACAATCGCTTTTATTTTTGAATTTTCAGAGTCAACTTCATAATGGTCAAATATTGATAAATTATTAGTTATATCAATAATTGTATTTAAATTATTTATAAAATAGTTTGGATTTGCAATTTTTGATAAACTAAAAAATCCGGAGCTACTAGTTGTATCTCTTAATGCAATTTCTCCGCTAAGTACGCTATTTCTAGTTGGACTAAATCTGGTCGTTGATGGCGCAATAAATCGTAAGACCGGAGGATTTGTTTTCAAGTTTCTATTATCTTTGTCCCAGCGAAGAGTTCTCAGTCGGAATGGTTCATCAATAACAACTGCTTCCATATATCCAGTGATAATGTCCTCATCTGCATATATCTGCAAGGTTTCCAAATATGAGTTTCGGTACCCACAGAAACGCATTTGCTGAATTGCTGTGTCAAAAATTGGATTATTTGGATTCCTTAGAAATAATGTAATTACAAGATGAGGTATCGATAACCCTCGCCCTAAAATGTCACCCCCTATTAACACCCAAGCCTCAGCAGCGTTCCATTGCTCCGGTTTAATCGGAACAAGTGGCTCGGAAATCCCTTGATTTGAAACTTCTTTTCGCTGTTTATAATTCACAAGTTTAATTCTTAACCTGTTTGTATCATTTAGAAGTCGTAAAATATAATCCCAACAATCTATTTTTTGTTCATCATTTGCCAAGAATTCCTTTGTTATTGCAGAGAATCTATCTGCTACTTTCAAATAAGCTGGTTTGAAAAAAATATTAATAAATTGATCTTGATCTGCCTCAGACTCCATATATTTTCTAAAGTCTCGTAAGCAACTATCCATGGTTTCTTTATAGTCTTCGTGATCAGCGTTTCTGCCCGACGGATGAATCAAGAATTGAACAGAATTTTCTTCACATTTTTCATGATGATTTAAATCTTTTCCATGAAATATATTCGCGTGTCTATTATGTAGCCAGCTTAAAACTAAAAACTGAATAAAACAAAATTCCATAGTACTTAAATTTTCGTTTGAGGTAACACTTCGATCGCTATGATCAAGTTTAATTAGAATCTTCTTATTTCGAACTATGCCGCCGATACTTGTATATCCGTCTCCGGCTGGTACCACTGAACAATACTCAGGTTGCAATGGTCCATAAAGGTCACCATGCATTAGTGCTTGAGGAGTTGCAGTGTAAGCAAGGTAAATATGTTTTCCGTTAATTCGATCTCGGATTTCATTAATTCTATTATGGATAGTTGTTCTAGTAGTAAAATCATCAGCAAGTGAAACGTCATATTCAACTTGACTGCGCGTGCTTGCAGTTGAGTCTACGGAAGCTTGGTCGGCTTCATCATCAAGGATAATAACATTCAGAGGTAAATTTATTCGAACATTCAATTCTTCAATCATAATTCGAACAGCCGACAATCTTGCGGATGATTTAATTAAGGTAACAACTGGAATTGGTTTATCATCCGGACTGGAGATCCGGCCATACACGGCTTCTTGTAATTGATCAAGAACAGGACCTGTAGCTAATCGCGATTCCGTAGGTGACGGAATTACATTTGCCGTATTGGCTGGCAATTTAGTTTTTAACCGTTCAACCGTTTGCTGACCTAAATCAGTGTTAGCTCCTGTAAAAACTATAGCAAGATGAATCTTGTTATCCTTAGCCCAGCAAATATTTGCAAGTAAGTGACCCGTTTTGCCACTTTGTACATTTCCGAATACTAAGTTTACGACTGATTTTTCTTCACTCTTAAGAAAATCAGCCAAGCGAGCAAAATGTCTTTCTAGACTTTCATAATATGCTTCCCGGCCCTTTATGACAGAATTCTCTGAACCATCTTTTTTTACATCTATTGAAACTAAGTATTTTTCTAATGAACTACTTTGTAAGTTATTTGGTCTATAACTTTTTACAAATGCACCCCATGAATTTTCAGTCACTCTAACTATCTTTCCTTTGAACTAAACGAGATAACGTTGAATCAACAATCTCATTTATTTTCTTTTTATATGCAGCTTTGTCATTTCTTAATGGCAAAAAAACCTCTGGGATTGACATCAAATAGATTAATTGAATAACCGCTTCTCGTACGTCTGGATTTCCCCATTGTAACTTGCGAATAAATGGGTGTCCAACATTAATTCTAATCTGGTGATGAAATTTAGAAAGTGTTTCAAGATCAAAGAGATCAAACTCTGAATTATCAATAAAAATTGGTTCAAAATTATGAACGTGGCCACTTGAATCTGGTATTGCAACTTGATTATCACTTGTAACAAATTCTTCTTGCGGAGCATTTTTTAGAGCGCGTAAATTGTCTCTGGTGTCTGAAATTTTACTCTGATCGGCATCATCATCCAAATGCTTAATTGCTTCACCATGGACGCTTGTATTAAAGAAATTAGAAATACTAGCCACTTCTTCTACTTCGAATTCAGTTGCATTAGGTTGCTGTTCATTTTTTTTCTGCTTATTTAAAAATCTTCTAGGAGCATAATTTTCAGCCATTGCCCACATATTGAAATATGGATCTTTTAAAAATTCAATTAAGGCCGAGATGAATTCGAACTCTTCATCAGTTCCCCATTTAATTGAATCCGTACTTGAAGTTTTACCTAAATCGCTGATATCAAAACTGCCGGTAAATCTTTGCCATCTATAACTTCCCTCTTGCCCGAAGATTCGAGGTGGTCGGTAATATTCTCTTGCATCTCTAATGTCCTGCTGACTGATTTCTTCACTTGAGTCAATTGCGCCGATTCCGCCCATGCCTTTACCTTTGTAGTGCAGCATAAAACCACTTAGATCTCGACTCATTGTTTCTAATAGTCCAACCTTGCCGAAAATAAGTGGTCCAGATTTTAGTTTATAGCTAAATTCTCTTTCCCACTTTAGTGGTACTTGTCCGTCTGGACCTTCCTTATCTGGCCAATATGGTTCGTTCAAAATTGCAGGATCATTAAACTTCAGCGCTTTACCATTAAATCTGATTACAACTTTCTTATCATTTGAATTTAAATATATTCTGTACATAGAAGCAAGTAACATTTTTAACTTTGCTACACCAGTTCCGCGCGGTAGTTTCTCCTGATTTATCTTAGAAAGGGTTATTCTTGTTCCAGGTTTCGTTTGTTGAGGAATTTCATTTACTTTGGTTAAAGCACTCTTGGTTTTTTTAATTAAATCTAAATCAACAACAACTTCGAACCCACTGTCTGAGGTCAATGGCCAAGTTTTTATATTCAAATTTCTGCCCATCCAAAAGGACGACATCTTCATTCCTACGCCATGAACTGATAACAAGGACTTATCCGATGGTGGCTCTCCAGCTCTTAATGCTCTCTGCATATCATTACGCGCAATTCCGGCCGCATTATCTACAATAGTTAGAGTCCTATTATCATTGTCAAAATCTATGTCGATATTCAATGAATATCGATTATTGTATTTATTGTTTAACTCATCCCAATTGAGAAATGCGCTAGTTATGGAATTGTCAATAAATTCACCTATTGCAAACCAATGCGTATAAGAGGCTATTTGATATAACTCATAAGTAGTTACGCTTGGTGTAATATCAATATCAAAACTATCCGACATAAAACCCCCTCACGGCAGCATACCTAAGTTAGTTGTAACTGACTATATGTAGCAAAGAAGTTTTTTGGCAAAATTGTATTTTTCTTTTTTGGCTCAATTAACTCGCTAGCCCATGGAAGTTTCAAAGTTTCAGCTCTGTTTATTAGTGCATGAAACACTAAGCGAGCCGAAGCGGGGTGGACAGCATTTCCTATTTGCTTAAGTGAAAGGGAGTCACGCTGATCATAGAAGCTAAAATTTCTATTGAATCCTTGAAGTAAACTTGCTTCTTTAACTGTTATCTCACGCTTTTCCCATCCAAGCACGGGAGTTTGAGTTAAAGCTACGAAAGCTGGAACGTAATTTGGTTCTTTACACCTAATACCGCTTGGCCGAAATTGAATCAGACATTTATAAATATCTTCTTGGTTTCGGCCTTGCCATTCAAATTTTCTATTTGAAGTTATATGAGAAGAAAGATCGTATTTCTTCCTCCATGTATTAATCCATTTTGAATTTACCTCATAAATTTCAATGTTACGCAAAATAAACTGCCGTTTCCAATCTGGAACTGATTTAGGAATTTTAATATTTTTACGAATGTCCCAGTAATCACTCCATAGCGGCAATCCTGGTGGGTTAGAATTATTAAAATCACGATATAAATTTAGAAATTCATTCCACATCTTTAAAGCATTAATTTTTTCTTTGCTTATTTTTGTACTTTTATTTTCTGGGGTTGCCATGTACTCAGTAAGAGTTTTGTTTATATCCCAAATTATTTCTTCATGCTTTTTAAAAGGCTGCCTTGGAAGTAATGGACCTAAGTCACTCAGCTCTTTAGCGCGTTTCTCGCCAACTCTAACTGCTCCAATAAATACTCTGTCCCTGTGTTGAGGTGTGCCACCGAAACGAGTTGGTATTTCATGAGGAGACAAAATAGTTGGTTCATCGCTTACGGCATATCCAAGTTTTCTTAGTAACTTAATTATTATCAAATAATCTTTGTAATGCTTTGGGCCGACTAAGTTTCTAACATTTTCTAAGAGAATTATTTTAGGTTTCTTTTCTTCTATAATTTGAAGAATATTATAAAAAAGTGTTCCCCTTGCTTCATTTACACCAAGCTGATGCCCAGATTTTGAGAATGGTTGGCATGGGAAACCCGCGGTCAGAACATCATGATTTGGAATGTTTTTGTTTACATTTTTTGTTAATTCCTTGATATCACCCGATACAGATATTTCGTGATTCTTTATCCAATTTTTTGAATAGATAATTGATGCCGCTGAATCAATTTCTGACACAAATACACATTCTCCGCCAATTGGGTCCAGTGCCGCATGAAATCCCCCGATTCCAGCGAAAAGGTCTATAAATGTAAATGCCATCAGTCAAGCTTACTAAGTAACTGTCTGATTTTCAGACACCAGGCTGATAACACTACGTTTTGCTGCCTTAATGGCCAAAAATAAATATATTTTTCTCGCATATACATCAAAACAAATCAAGTTGAGATGCGTTCATGGATTTTTTATCCATCAATTCGCGCAAATTACTTAAAATATCCTCATCCTTATGTCGTGAACTTAAAGTCAAAAAAATAGCAGCAGATCTGGCCTGACAGTTATAGGCTTTTTTATTTTTGTATACTAAGGATGTTTGGCTAAAAGCAATGTCCGTGAAACCATCGTATTCTTTTAACAAATTACGATTCTGAAAAGTAAGTAAACTCCTAATATATAGATAGTCATAAAAATTCGGAGCCTTTGTAATTGGAAAATCCTCATCCTCAAACCGAAATCCTAATAACATTCCAGAATTTTTAAGCCGAACGTCGGTTTTAGCATCAACTGAATCAGAGTTAAGTAAATCTACATAGGGGCCTCCTTTTTCAAATACCTTAGATCCCTGATAAGTTGACTCGACAGAAAAATTCCTGCCTTCAAACGGGAGATTAAATGCACTTAGTGAAATTCCTAATATCGCTTCTGACCTTGTTGATATTTCAAGAATTCTAGTTAATCCGATTTGCTGCCCTGCCGCTTCATGTAAGTTCCTAATTGACTTTTTTGCCTGACTAATTGCTATTCCAGGGACCCATTCAAAATTAACCAATACCTCTGAGAATAAATCACCACTCGAATTTAAGTTCGGCAAAAATACAATTCTGCTCGCCATTAGATTTCATCCCAGCTTAAACTAAATCTTCTACCGTCAAATTTTGTGTTTAAATATTTCTTATAGAAATAATTGTGCTTACATTCAAACTCGATATTTAAATGTGCAAAGTCTTGATTGAGTTTATTGTATATATCAGTAAATGATTCAATCTTAGGTCCTGGAAAATGAATTTTTCTGATCCTGTCAGCATCAATTTTGTTAAAAAAAATTAATTCGGATTGTAAGTCAGTGGGAACATATTTACGTATCGCTTCTTGATTACGTAATGACTCATTAAGAAACATTCGATTTAAACCTACACTGCCTACATATTTCTCGGGACTTTGTTCCGCGTCCTTTTTTAAATCAGATCTGGCTGAGTTTCCCGGAAAAGCTGCAAAATGTTGAAGTAGTAAGGTGTTTTCGCTTATCTCTAATATTGCGTAATTTTTAATATCCAGCCCAGTTTTATTATTCAGCATCCATATATTTGGAGAAGCCATTGAACAACATATGCCCTGATAAATCTCATCAAATCTTTGTAAGTCTGTTACGACGTGTGGTATTTGCTCGTTCTTAAGGTCATGAATACTTTTCAGTCCTTCTGTAAGTATGGAAATTAAATTAGTTACATGTGTAAAATGAAGAATATTAGTGATATTTTTTCGATTAAGAGTCTCAATTATTTTCGATTTATTCCCAGCAAATTTTTGGTTCGCTACTTCTTCTAGCTTGACTGAATATTTAGTTAATTCCATGGTCATATTTTATAGTTGTATTTGAACATTTGCGACTTTGATGAATAAATTTGAATAATTTCGGCATAAACTTGTCAAATAATATGACAGTGTATTTTGATTTTGAAATTCAGAATACATTGGGTCAAAACGGTAATTTTTTAAGTAATTTAGCTCAGTAACTCTTAATTCCATGTAATTAATTAGTTAATCCTCCACCTTCCAGAACAAGTCGTTCTCACATTCCATAATCTTCACACACAGAGCATTAAGTGACATAGCTCCGTTGTATTGCTCATCTATTTGGCCAAAACTGTTAGTACCCACAACGTTGCCTTCGTTATCAACTAATGGACCGCCTGAGTTTCCATGAGAAAGAGGAACGGTAATTAATACTTCATACTTTGAGCCATTTAAAACATTACCAAAGGCAACAGAGCCTTCATAACCATCAGCGCTGCCAATAGCTGCAACCCAGTAACCAGGCCACGGTTCATACTCTGAAAGTTTAAGTGTTTTTAGTTCAAGGGATGTGGCAATTGAGGCAAGATCATTTTCAGCATCATAATTATCAATAATTGCTGGAAACTCTTTGCCATAAAGAGCAGCAACCGTAAGAGTTCCTTTGCCATCTAAGCAATCATCAATTACATGGTGGTTAGTAATTAAAGTGGTTGGATACTTATCACCTTGATCATTCTCTAAATCAATTGCCCACGCACTACCGAATGTGTCTTGCTTTGGATCTGTGTGCTTACAAAAAACGGTAACAGTTGAGTCCTGTACTTTTAATACAAGATTTTCAATACTCCTAGGTGGCACATAGC
>Ga0214921_10012572_pt1 | contig 10089 bp, 9 predicted proteins | sample LL1505_MetaG_FD_177992 | JGI IMG/M metagenome (GOLD analysis project Ga0214921, IMG submission 177992) | Freshwater microbial communities from Lake Lanier, Atlanta, Georgia, United States - LL-1505 | ecosystem: Environmental > Aquatic > Freshwater > Lake | place: USA: Georgia | collected 2015-05-28
CCAGTCATGAGCTTCTTAGGCCTTCCGCGTTTCATCTTCATCCCGAGTCCAGTGCGAGACGCGATTTCATCTTCAAGCATCTTTCCAAGCATACGGCCAGCATCTTTCCCACCAGCAACGCCCGCATACTCGCCCGCCATTTCCCCGAGACGCTCGCTTGCCATAGGGAGAACCTGATGAAGTGCGTTTGACCCTGCTTTTCGCGCGACTTTGGTAGCGACTTCTTTTGCGAGTTTCTTTGCATGTGGAGCCACCATCTTCGCAAGGTCTCCCATCATACCCTTACCTTTCTTCATGTGAACCTTCCCGCCGAAAAGACGCTTACCAGTGCGAGCAACATCTGAAAGAGTAAATTCTTGGTCTTGGATAGGAACACCACGACCAAACAATTGTTTACCAGCATGAGCAATTTGAGAAAGAGTTACAGGCTGGTCTTCGAGTGGAACGCCTTTACCTTTCTTTACCCCGTATCCCGTGCGACGAGCCGTTTCCTGAGCGAGTTTTTGACCTCCAAGACGACCTAGTTTTGAACCCACGATTGAACCCATGGGTCCACCTAACTCACTTCCAGCCATACCACCCAAAACCGCACCAGCTTCAGGAAGACCCTGATGAATGAGAGTAGATGGAACAGTCCGACTAAAAAAATTACCAATATCGCCAAAAAGACCCTGTCCGTGCATCTCTGCCTGATAAGGGTCCATCGTAAGGGTCATCATCTTACCCTTTTTGTGAGCTGACATTAGTTTCTTGTGCTGAGGAGCAGAAAGACCAAGTTTCATGCCAGAGCCACAACGGACTCGAACAGCCCCACCTTTCAAAAGTTTACGTAGTTGTCCCATCGAGAGGGCATCGATGTCAGCGTTAGAATACATTATATTATAGGATGTGAAAAACGGGGGTTTCGTCCCCCGTCCCGACGAAATAATTGTTTTGCGGACTTTTACAAAAGTCCAACGCACTTTAACTCGCTTTTAATGATTTGATATATTCATCTAAATCCCGTTTAGAAATCGCGTTATACGCTTGTAAATACGTCGCAATCTGACAGAGTTCATCTCGAACTTTCTTATTATCATTACCAGCATCTATTTGACCCTCCAATACCGTCATTCGTCTTTTAAGTTCAGGTATTTGATTATCGTGTGTAGGAAACTTTTTATGTAAGAGAGCTTTTCGTAAATATGCGTTGTAATAAACGATTTCATCTGGTGACATTTTGTGTAAATCGCTTGGCTGTTCATCTTTGATAATGCTTGTGAAAATAGACACCATATGGGGCGATAATTTGCGTGTGATAAACCCCCCTATCCCCTTCCCTTTCTTGTCTGCAACGACTAATTTGTTTCTAAAGTATAACTCTTTAGGACTAATCATGAGACGTCCGAATGCTTCCCACTTAGGAATGTCTTCATGTAAGACCATTTATATTTATGTAGAAAATACGCTTTTATTTTTTCTTAGCACTCATAAACTTTGTTAGGGTCTGCTGTTTAGATGGCTTTGCTTCTGCTTGTTTCTGCGATGCTTCTGCTTGTTTCTGTTGTGCTTCTATTAATCTTAAATATTCTTCTTCTTCTTTTCGTTGTTTCATACCTGCACGGCTAGGTTTTTCTTCTGCTCCCATCATACCTCGTTCCTGTTTCTGTTGTTGCTTCATCGTTTTTGCTTGTTTCTTCTGTGCCTTTTTTGCTTCTCTTTCTGCTTTTTCTGCGTCTCTTACTGCTTTTTCTGCGTCTCTTACTGCTTTTTCTTCTGCTCTCATCGCATCATCTTCTTCTTCTTGATATTGGAGCATTCTTTCAATTTGTGCCTTATTTCGTGCTTGTATGCCTGCTTGTGCTTCTTGTCCTCGTTTTGACAAAAGCCCGAATGCTTCTGCTCGTGATTGTTCAGTTTCACTACGAGTTTTTTTTAAATGTTCTGTGTAAAGAACTTTCAATTTATTCACAGTCATCTTCTGAAATTCTGACGCTCTTTTTCGAGTAAGACCAGCATCTTTCAATAACTTAAGAACTTCCGCTTTCTTCAATCCCTTCAAACTCGGGTCAATATCTCCGCTCGATACTGACTTCTCTTCTGTCAATGATGAAATCGCTTCGCTCTGTTCCTGTGCTTGTAAAGGGGCCTCCAATAGATTGATAAAGAACTCGGTCAGGCTTTGCACTGGATTCCTCAAAAAGGGTTTACGTCCAAACTGTTTAATAAACTCCATTTCAACCTTAGGAAATATCTCGTTCAATTGGTATGTTCTATCTGAATCATTGTCATCAAGCGTTTTGATAATATTTTCAACCTGATATAATGGTAAATCAATCAATTTCTTCAGATTACGTTTGAATAGCTTGTGTTCATATATCCTAGCTTCTGTCGCATCTACGCGACTATTATCGACAGGAACACGTAGAGCAATCAAACGGTCACGGTAGACCTCATCTGGTTCTCCTTTCATCTGCTGAATAGGTAAGGTTGTATTCAATAGTCGTAATTGGTCCTCTGCATTCTTAATCTTTCGAGCATTCGTTTGTTTTTCTTTTAAGTCACCCGCTTCAAACTCTTTCCTATCATTCTTCATTTGTTCCATTCTATCCTCTATCATATTCTTTTCTTCCTGTAAATTTCTCATGTCCATTTGTAGCGTATCTAAATAATGCTCTAACTGTTGCTTTTTGTAAATATATTTATCTTCTATTGATTGATTATATACTTTTCTTTCCCCTGCCAATATTTTTAAACCTCTATTACGGTCGCGTTCTAAGGGTGCGACTTTATTATATTCATCATCCAAATCTTTGAGTTGTTTCATCACAATAGGCACATTCTTTTTTGCTCTATCATAAAGGATAAGTCCTTCACCTAATTCAGACTCTAATTCTTTCATAGCTCTATTCCACATTTCATAATATTCAGGTGGTATTTCTTCATAAAATTCAAGGTCTGCTAGAATATCAGGTGGAACATCGTATCCACGCTGACGAATACCACGACGCTCTTCCTCTCGATACTTCTCAATCATTTCATCGGTAAAAGGAGACTTAGTCTTAAGAGGTTGAAAGGCTGGTTTATCTGGAACCGCAGACATGGCCAGACGCTGTAACTCAATCTCGATAGGATAGTTCTTATTCAAAGGTGTCGTATCTTCATGAAAATGACGAGTGCCTACAATATTGACGATAGGACGAGTTTGGTTATTCAAAAGTTCTAATGCAAGCCCTGCCTTATCAATCGGGATAGGTTTAGGACGATATTGACGCTTATTTATAGCAATGGGGCGACGCTCTTCTTCTGTATCATAGACCGCACTATTCGAAATCTTTCGTGGCATATATATTTATATGTGAAAAATACACGATTTGAACTTTTGTAAAAGTTTGCAAAATACGCTTTTGTAAAAGCGTCCAAAACATGGGCGGAGTCCAAGAGGTTTACTCGGCCGATACCGAGTATTTAGGAAAATGTTTTGAACGCTTTTACAAAAGCGTGCTGATTTTCTCTTCTATTGTATATATGGCGACCACCGATGATTATGCGTTCATGGCTTCTTCTACTCCTCAATCCGTGGATAGTTCCCCTTATAGCGAGAAGAACTACAACAACATCAATGACATTAATTCGGGTGTCTACTCCAACAACTCGGGTCTTACACTTGTGCAGTTTGATTGTGCTTCTATTTACAACTCGGCGACCTATACCGACCTTAATGATGCCTTCCTCACTATTCCGCTAGTAATGGAAGCTGTATGGGTATCTAACAATGCTGTCGCGACTCCTCCTGTAGCTGGAGCGGGTCTTCTTAGTTTAAAAAATGGGTTCCTTAATTTGGTCCATCAGGTTGAAATTTCAAGCGGTGGTCAGGTCATCCAGAACATGCAACCTTTCACGAACGTGCTGAAGAACGTGAAATTTATGTCAAGCATGTCCGCAACTGACCTTCGCCAACTCTCTTCATCGTATGGTTTCGCGGATACTCTGGATGGAACGAGTTCGCAGAAGTGGTTTACACAGGCAGTGCAACCTGGGACAGCATCTACTCTTATTGGTGGTGTTTTTCCGGGGATTGGTCTTACGAACAATCAGGCATATCTTAATGGTGTAGATACTTATACCGCAGGAGCAGGACCTGCTTCTTACTCTTCAGATTCCCAAACTGTGGCTGGTCCTCCTAATGCTTTCACTGTGAATCCTGCTCTCCAGAAGCGAATTAATCGTATTACTTCGGCAAGGAGTAACGTGGCATCTTCTGCTGTGGGTCTTGCTGGTTATTCTGCTTTGGGTGGTTCTAATATCTATGGTGACACTCAAGCAGGAACGGGCCAGCCTGTCATCATGACCGCTTCGGACCTTTCGCAGGAGTTCAAATCTTACTACACACTGGTTGGAAACAAGATGGTTTGGTATGATACCGCAGTTATTCCTCTAAGGTGGTTATGTGATAGCATGCGGGCTATTGGTCTTACGAAAAAGTTCGATGCCCAGATTCGTCTTTATCTCAATACGGGTTCGCTGGTTACTCCAGTATCTTTTTTGACGCTTGCTAACCCTGGGGTCTCTTCTGCTACAGGTTTTCCTCAGTATGGTGCACCAACCTCATCGACTTTCTCGAACACATGCCCATACACGGTAAATACTCTTCCTTTCGCTCAGGCAACGACTGCGTCTGATGGTTTCTTGGGAACGACCGCAACGGGTAACTTCATTGTGTCGGGTCTTTTCGTCGCCAAGTCGCCAACGACTTCTATTAGTGCGGGAACGGCTTCGGTTGATTTAGGTGGTGTGATTAGCCCAATGCCTTCATGCCGTCTTTACTACTCTCAGATTAAGCTGGAGCCTTCCCGTGCCTTGGCTTACGAGCAGGAGAACCGTGCCAAAGAGTGTGTGTATGAGGATTTCATCTTTAACCAGTATTCGGCCATTCCTGCTCAGGGAACATTCTCTCAGCTCATTCAATCGGGGATTCGCAATCCTCTCGCTTTGTGTGTCATTCCTTTGATTTCGACGACTACGCCTGTAGCGATTGGTAGTTCAACGCAGATTAACCTTACTCAGTATGGAAATCCTTACGATACTTGTCCTTCGACCTTTGCTCCAATTTCGCTTACCAACTTTCAGGTGGCGATTGGTGGTTCAAATGTGTTCAAGAGTGGCTCGCTGTTCTACTCGTTCGAGAACTTCTTGGAACAGTTTGTCCTTGCTGACAATGTGGTGGCAGGAATTGGCGCTGCAAATGTGGGCGTGATTGACCAGAAGTTCTGGGAAGCGTCCCGTGTCTACTGGGCGGATTTGTCCCGCTCTACGGACGCGGACAAGGCCAGCATGCGAAACCTTGTGCTTTCGTTCAAGAACAACTCGCAGGTCCCCATTGATCTCCTTGTGTTCACGGTCTACTCATCGCACATTAGTGTGGACGTTGCGAATGGTCGTGTCGCCCTTCTCTAAGGGTTGCGCCCCTTAGGAGGACGCTTGGGTTCCACCCTTGTTTGAGGATGTTTTGGACGCTTTTACAAAAGCGTTTTTCTATTTAAAAGTTAGATGAACGAACTCGATGAGACGCAGATATCAGCCCTCATGAAAGGGACACAATTTAATGGATGCTTTACTAAAGATGACCTTAACTATATTCCAGAAGGAAATACGGTCTATAATCTTAATGGTCAATCACATTGGACGGCTATGGTAAAGGATGGCAATGATTATTTTTATTTCGATAGTTATGGGGTTGTTCCTCCACAACTTTTGGAAGACATGATTATGCAAGGGTCTAAAAATGGTCTCTATTGTTACAACACGAAAGAGATACAGGCTATCAACTCATCCTCTTGTGGTTATTACTGTTGTGCGTTCCTTAAATGGATGACTCAGCGAAAGGACAAATACAAAGCGTTTGAGGACTTCAAGAACTTATTTAGCGATAAGTATTTGAAGAATGAGGAAGTCTTACATGAACTTCTTAAACAATGAAGGGTCACAAGGCACTGCGTTTCGTCCGCCCCTTCCAGACGGTTCGCTTCGCCTTTATATTTTGAAGCACTGATTAAAGTTGTGTCTTAAGGCACACGCTTTATCGGGTGATTTCAAATCCATCAGGAAGAAATTAAGCGGTTGAGATGTCGCTTGATTATACATTCGCTTCAATTCTTCAACAGGTATATCATACTTGTTGTAGAGTTTCAATATTCGATTGAGTGTGTAAGCCTCGGGAATCTTAAACAAGATGATGTATTGTAAATTTCGCGCGACTATCTTGGGTATGCTTGTGAAGTTCTGTGCAAGAATGAAGTTTGTGAACCCATACTTACGAGATGCGGTGAAATATTCGTTCATCTTACGTTGATCTTTCTTTGGTAGATTGATGACATCGTCCCATACAATGAGTTTCTCCTCATCTTTGTTGTCTTCGAAGGTGGATAACTCAGGGACTTCGTTGATATCATGATAGAGTTGAACTTCGGGCATCTGTTTCTTGAGCAACTGATACAAAGGTTCATCGGTTGTTGACCCCGAAAAGATAATGACCTCGGTAAAGGCTTCGTTCTTAAGAGCTAGAAAGTTTAGGAGAGCATTGGTTTTACCTGTCCCAGTTCCGCCGACACACGCAATCATTGAATTGGGTAAAATCATATGTTTTGAAAAGTTTTTATCTTTCTTAGGTCCGGTTGATTTTACTTCTGTGTAAAAGTTCTTCAGGGCTGAAGTTTTAGGTTTAGCCTTGCTCATATTATATAAGGGGGCAGAAAAACGCCCCCCTATCACCCCCGTTTGTTAAGGTTTTCAAATCTTATTATAAATGAGTTGGAATGATTGCCAAGACATAGAGATGATATTAGAGAACCTTCGAATCAATGCGGTCAATCTATCAGAGTATCACCGTAAACGATTTTATCATTTCAAGAGTTTCGGTAAATGGTTTCGGGTCCCAATTATTGTGTTGTCGTCCATCACAGCGTCGGCCTCGGTAGGTTTGCAACCCGTTCTTCGACAAGAAGCAATATCAGGATTGACATGTCTTCTTGGCTTTGGTATTGCGGTCATCTCTTCGGTGGAGCTTTATTTAGGGATTCAAAGAGATATGGATAGCGAATTAGCTTTATCGAAAGATTATTATAGCCTAGGGATTGAGATTTATAAGTGTCTCACTCTATCGCGCGAGCATAGGACAGAAGAACCCAAGTCTTATTTAGATAATAAATATAGTCAATATCAGTCACTCACTGAAACGTCTACGTTATTATCGAAACGATTGAAAGCGGATTTATTAGCGACTGTGCCTGATGGTTACGATGAAGAAACCAAGGTTTCTTCGACTTCCTTTGGGGCAGAGCCCAAGAGGCTTACACGGCCGATACCGTGTATTAAACGATTACCGTCCCGTCCATTAGAGGTTCATTCACCTCTACATGAAGAGGAACCTGTTTAGATTCTAAAGCAAGTAATCTCGCTTCTAGTTTAGACAATTTTGTGTCGTAGTCTTCTTTTAGTTCTTTAATTTTCGCTTCATAATCTAGTTTCATTTCTTGGACTGCCTTGACAAGAATAGGAACAAATCCAATGTATTTTAAACCCTTTATTGCTTCGTCTCCCTCTTTGCCATCTATATCTACAATTTCAGGAACAACGATTTCAACTTCTTGAGCGATAAATCCAAGTTCTGTATCATTTGGATTAGTTTTGTAAGAAAACGAGACAGGTCTTAATTGTTGTATCGTATCTAATCCATACGTTAACTCTTTGATGTCTTGCTTTTTACTGATATCGCTGATTGTAATAAATGCTCCAGCTGTGCTAATACGAGCGGTAGCAGTTCCTGAAGTGGCACTTTCGGGACTTCCTCCATAATAAAAATACATACTACCACCATTTTCTGCCCACATAGACCAGTTGTAATACCAGATAATTTTAGTAGAAGCTCCCGTCATCATGGTCATATGTTTTCCATTTTCTAGGTCAGGCTCACTTCCTGAAACATATACCCCTCCACTTGTCCCTCCAAACCGATATATTCCAACCATTTGTGATGTTCCTGAAGTAGAACTTAAATTACCATTTATATTTATAGTAGAACCTATTCCTCCAATATTAATATTACCTGCGGTCTGTGTGGTTGCTATTGATAATGTTCCCGCTGTTTTATTGGTATATAATCCCTGAGTTCCTGTAGGATTGTCCGTAGATAGAGTATCAAACTTAATGCCTGAACCTTTTATATTCAATACAGCAGTTGAACCTGAAGATGGAAATACATTCAAGTTTCCTGAGGTCTTCGTTGTAAAAAAAGATTGGTTTCCTGTTGTAGTAAGAGTCTCTATAGCATCAGAATATACGGTTCCTCTCAAAAAAGTTTGTGAGAATATAGAACCAATGTCTACATTTCCAGTTGTTAAAGTATCACCTATAATCAATGAACTACCTGTCGCAGGTGTTCGTATGGCAACTGTTTCTAATGTTCCATCGATTTTGGTTCGTATTCCTGTATTACCTAAAATAACTGAACCTGTCGTAATATTATTTCCAACATACATGGTTGAAGCGGTAGTTAATCCTTTTACTTGAGACACAAATATAGGCTGTGTAAAGGTTTCTTGTGCGGTGGCTGTATCTGCAACCGTCTTTCGAAGATAAAGAGTGTTCGCTGTTGCTACAGATAAACCTCCTCCTGAGTCATCAGCATAAAAAGCGGGATTGAAGTTTATGCCTGTAAAATAGTAATCGGGAGGGTTAATCACTTCGCTCATTAACTTTTAAAGAGAAAAAGTTAGCAAAATACCTTTAAGGAGTAAGACCATTAAGTTTAATCTCGAGTTCTATGATTTTATCTTTAAGAGATTGTAAAAGTTGAGATAAGTCTTCATCTTTCAAGAGTATAATCTTCGTTGTAATCTGCTGTGTCAACATATTTATATTTCCATAGTCACATATTTGAATTTCAACTTTTGGTTCATCCATTAACTTTTAAAGAGAAAAAGAAATTTCTAAGATATGCGAATAATTGTCCAGTTATAATCTCCAAGAGTTTGAGAATTCGCCGCCCGATTAACTAGCGATATTGTTCCAGCAGAAGCAACAGTAAAAATATAAGCACCATTTACTAAACAAAAAGCAGTATCACTTAAAACCCATGGAACTCTATAATTTGCTAATACACCCGATGCACCACCAAAAGAAACATAATTAGGAACATAAGTTCCCGTATTAGTTATTGCAAAAGTCATACTATAATTTCCTATAGGTAAAACAGTAGAAGTTCCAATAACTGTATTTGCTAATGCTGTCCAAGTTATAGTGGGTTGTTCTTTGTATCCAATTTGAGTATTTGTTGTAATTGGATAAGTTGTATATCCAATCGTAATCGGTCGATTGATGGTTACTGTTCCTGACCCTACTACTCCAATCGCTGAATTTCCCTTTATATTTGTAGTCGTTCCAGTAGTTCCAATATTCACGGTTCCCGTCGAGGATGTTCCTGTCATGATATTGACTACTCCTGAAGGATTCGCACCAGTTCCATTATGGATATTGGTTGTTGAATTGTTATTTATACCATTGTTAAGATGAACTCCTGCTCCAGCTACACAATTGTCTCCATCGCTATAGTGATGAATTTGTCCTGAAATAGTTCGTGAGGCAACTGCTACATTTAAACCACTTCCAGAATCGACCATGGGAACCACGATATTTAAAAATCCTGTAGATGTTGAATTAATCGTGGGAGTAACAATGCCTGATGTGAATGTTTCTTGTGCGGTTGCTGTATCAGGCACGGTTTTTCGAAGATAGAGAGTGTTTGCTAGGGTTTGAGATAAACCTCCTGCATCTTCCGCATAAAAAGCGGGGTTGAAGTTTATACCTGTAAAATAATAATCGGGAGGGTTAATCACTTCGCTCATTATATACGCTTTTGAAAATACGCTTTTGTAAAAGCGTCCAAAACATCCTCTAAGACCATCTATATAATTATTTGACGAAGTGACGTTTTGTTCTCTTTTTCAAAAGAGTTATATATATGCCAACTCGTTTTTCGTTAGTCTTGAATAATAGCAATGTTGTGGCAAACTCAAATAACTCACGCTATCAATATAATTTCATTGGTGGTAA
>Ga0214921_10012573_pt1 | contig 10089 bp, 9 predicted proteins | sample LL1505_MetaG_FD_177992 | JGI IMG/M metagenome (GOLD analysis project Ga0214921, IMG submission 177992) | Freshwater microbial communities from Lake Lanier, Atlanta, Georgia, United States - LL-1505 | ecosystem: Environmental > Aquatic > Freshwater > Lake | place: USA: Georgia | collected 2015-05-28
AGCTGGTGAGGAAGAGGAAGCTGCTGAGGAAGAGGAAGCTGCTGAGGAAGAGGAAGCTGCTGAGGAAGAGGAAGCTGCTGAGGAAGAGGCATTAGAAGAGGAAGAAGCAGTAGAAGAGGAAGCTGAAATAGAGGTTTCAGAAGTAAAAATCAAGGGGAAGACCTACTTTACAACTGATTCTCAAAATGGAATCATCTATGCGTGCGTTGATGATGATGTTGGTGATGAAGTTGGCGTTTTCAAGAACGGTGTCGCTGTATTCAACAAAGGAAAGAAATAAACGAATACTTGGTAAAATATAATATATTCTGGGTCTAATATATAATATTTTTATTCATTCCATATTCCATATTCCATTATGCTTGAAAGGATATGCTCTCCAGCTCTTCTTTATTTAGCCTTTTCGATGGTTCAAATCACGATTGATTTATTTCAAGGTGATTATGAAACGTCATTATTAAAATTCGTAATTATGTTCATATTCACAGCAATATTGAATATATTATGTCTGAATGGTTACACAAAATTGGTATGGTTTATCGTGATTATTCCTATTATATTACTTACTTACATCAGCAGCGTATTGTTTTATGTATTTGGAATCAATCCTGAAAAAACAAATGTGCGTGTAAAACCGGCTCCTGGACAGTAACAACCGCAACCACCTTCCGCAACACAATAACCCAAATAACAACATAAAAAGATTTTGACGTGTTATATACATAGAGACGCCACCACCCTACAGCAATGTCCTGTTTCTCTGACAAAATAAACAACAAATACATTTGTTCTACTGTAAATAAAAATCAAATGTATGCATCTTTCTTACAAATTACACCAAATATTATAAATAATAACGTTACATCAAAGGAAGAACCAATATGTGACACGCAGATTTATTTTGCTTATTTCTCACTCTATGTACTTTTTCCTCTGCTATATATTATATTTGTTAGCGGAAATCAAACAGCAGTCATGATTCTATTGCGTTATATTAAATCTGGTATATTTGATGCTGTCAATCATATCAAGGAATTTTTAACCGATTTTCTTTATGGTGCGCTACGCGCATTTGGACAATACACCTTTAGCACATACACTGTTGTAAAGAACGGTCGAGAGATTTATACAACATCATCTTTGTATTTTTACTATAAAAGTGATATCAAGTCGGTATATCGAATCGACCGAGCAAAATATAATGTCTGCAAATGGATTGACCATCAATGCGCACTTTATCGAAGTATTCATGACGACGAAGAACCTGAGATTAATGAAACGAATAATGACATTTACGACTTCATCCTTCATAAGGTAGATAATGAACCTTATACCCGTATCCATCGTGGAGATTTTACTGGAAAGACACATACTTTGATTACTGAGCATTATCGCCCATTTCCCAAGTCATACCAAATGGCAGATAAGGCAGAATTTACTGTATATACTAATTCTACAAATGAAACATGTTTTATGCCACAAACTTTTGAAATCAATTTGAAAACGCCAAATAACTTCTTTCTGGAAAAGAACGAGATTTTAGACAGTAAATTTTTACAATGGAAGTTGTATAACGAATTCCGCAGAAGTGACCTTGCTACATACATTCGCTCACCATTTTATAACTACAAGGTCGGACTTTATTATAATGAGTGTATGAATAATTATTTCAAGGAAAATACTTCATTGAAATTGGATGAATATACTGAATCACCTACTCGTTTCCCAGCATATAATTTGAATGAACAACAATCAATTATCATTGGACATACGTATATCATTAAAGTTGATTCTGTCTTGAGATGTCCAGTGTTTGAATCAAGTGAAAAACAGGTGTTTGATATTGATGGCATACTTACGAATTATTATAATTGTTCAGACACAGAGAGTGACGCAGATAGCGAGAGTTCTTGTGTAAGCGATGTCGATGAAATCGATACCGATGTCAATACCGATGTCGATGTCGATGCCGATGCCGACGCCAACGCCGAGACTGAGAATTCAGAAACCGAATCAAATACCGAAAATACCACAAACCCGGTAAGCGATGACCCTGAATTTGAAATCATTTCAGCACTGTGAGAATAAAGAGTATAAAAAAAAATTGATAGTATAATATACGGTGTGTATTATCCCATCCACATCATTTTACGGAAATTCTTTACGATATGACAACAACTGAAATCGCATCGGCATCGGTATTGACATCGGCATCGGCATCGGCATCGGCATCGGCATCGGCAACATTTCATAAACTGTCGCATCATTGGACACTATGGGCACATCTTCCTCATGATACAAATTGGTCGGCATCAAGTTATAAGAAAATCTTCGAATTTGATACCGCCGAAGAAGCAATTGCTATATTTGAAGTTCTACCTCCAAAGCTGGTTATGAATTGTATGTTGTTCCTTATGAGGTCAGGTATCGTTCCAATGTGGGAAGACCCTCAAAATCGGAATGGCGGTTGCTTTTCATATAAGGTTGCGAATAAAGAGGTAAATAGCGCATGGAAGCAACTTTCATACGTAACTGTAGGTGAGACGATTTCAACCAATATGAGTGTGGTTCCAATCGTAAATGGAATTACCATTTCTCCCAAGAAGAATTTCTGTATTATTAAAATCTGGATGGCGAATTGTAATTTCCAAAATGCGGGGATTATCCGCGAGCTGGAAGGAATTACAGCACACGGGTGTTTGTTTAAGAAACATACGCCTGAATACTAAGCTCGTGTATGAGTCGTTGTGTCAATCGGCCCACGAAGGTGGGCCGGCCGACTCCACTCCTCATCCACTCGCGCTTCGCCGCTCAAGTCGGAGTCTGATTTAGGATGGATGATGGAGGATGGAGGATGGGTGGGCAGCAGCAGCAGCGATGAATAATAACGCGAATAATCGTTCGCTTTATTATTTTTGTTTAGGATTTTATGACCAATCTATTTCAATATACGTATTTTTTGTTACAACAAATCCATTCAATATTTCTTTATCTTGTATCGTGATTATACTATCAGGAAATAATTGTTGTAGATGACAAGTTACATCGCCTAGTATTGCTTCTTTAGAATGTATTTGTATTGCTGATTTGTAAATCGGACTTTGTTCATCTATTTTATAAGCGTACTTTGTTTTTTCATAACACTGTATATTTCCTTTTTCAATATCATCGCATACAGTGTCACGAATCTGAAGCACATAACGCATGATAAGCTGGGTATATTTGTAATTACCAAGAACCTCTTTTGTTAGCAAAAGACGATGCGCACATGATGAAGACATACTACTGCGTATAAACGAATATACATGTAGCACATACTGGTTCTTTATATTAGTTATTATATTAGTTATTACGAACTCGGTAAAGGCGACAAACACAACTTAATCGTTCCTAACGACGCAACGTAATATTTCACGACGAGTGGCATATCATTATCAAGATACATCTCGATTTGATTACAAAGGTTCGTGCATTTAATGAAATACCCGAGGTTTTTTAGCGAAAACTCGCCCTGGATGATTTTCCCCGAATCCTTCTTATGAAGAAACTCCATACTTCCATCCGACTCTACACGCCGCACCTCCGCCGTCGCGAATTGACCTGAGCACCGAAATATTAGCTCATTCCCCACCGATTTAATCTCGAGTTTCTCCGAGATACACGAGAGATCGCGGATAATCTTCTGGAAATCACATGATGGCAAGTTAATCACACTCGAAAATGCGACCTGGGGTTCTACGAGGTCTTCGGGATCAGGCTCGATGAGACGCAACTTCTGGGTCTTGCACTGCTTGATATCGCCATTCTCGAATTTAAGACCCAAATACGAAACCACGCCGTCATTGTAATCCTTCTTCTCAATATAGATGGTTAGCGTATCATCGTTGTCGATGGAGTTGATAAGCTTAAACAGATGGAACATATTCACACCGATGATTATTTTATCAAGCGCACATTCATATAGTTCAAAATTAACAGCTTCAAGAAACATATGAGCCAACATCGTGTGCGATTTATCCATATTAATGATACGGATTCCGTCCTTCTGAAACGTGATATTCGTCTCGATAAGGATTTCTTTTAACGCACACATAAGTGTTCGAACCGGCGCAATTTGAACCGTCTTGATTACAAGTACATTATCTGAATTTAAACAGGAGTCGATGCCACCACCACCTCCACCTCCAGTCAATGACGCTCCGGCCATACCTCCACCAACAGTATGTGCGTTTGAATTCGAAAAACTCATCTTCTTTATACATTACATTTTAAAAATCTTTATATCTATTTGTGCGTAATATATAGTAGAATCGCTGGAATGGTGGCAAATGCGATGAAAACAAGAAAGCCAACACTTCGAAATAAGGGTATAGGAAGAACTCGAACCCGAAAACAAAAGCAATACCGCCGCGACGATGCCACCGATGATGGATGGATACGTATTACTATCCGCGGCGCACCTTACGAACGCGGCGTATCTCATGGAAAACAAGTGATCGCTGCCGACCCTGAGAGATTTACATATATGTTCTCTGTGCTTGATTTTACATTCCGGGAATCTTACGGTCGTGATATCGAATTTTTCTACGGACTGTGCGATGATTTTTACAGTGGGACTATTAAGCGCCGTTTCCCGAAGATATTCAGAGAGATGGAGGGTATCGCTGCTGGTGCCGGCCTTCGCGTATGTCAGGTGGTCCTTATCAACGTCTATATGTCACTCCCATATTTTTACGCCCATATGCTTCGTTATATTGATACACCCAAATACCGGAAAAAATACGCCGATGTCATCCGCGATGAACATGCTATTCACGCCGACCCCGCCGCCCTGTCCGCCCGCGCCGCACGCTTGGATGAATTTAAAGACCGTTGCTCGCTGGTCATGGCAGTTGGAGAGGGCTGGACCAAAGACGGCGGGATTGTATGCGGACATTCGTCCTTTAGCCATTTTCTCGATGCCCAATTTTGTAATATAATTCTGCGAATCGAACCCGATATGGGAGATGGATTCGCGATGGTGATGCAAAGTATGCCTGGTGGCGTATATAGTATGACTGACTTCTTCGTGACCGACGCAGGAATTGTGGGTAGCGAGACAACGATACGCGGATTCAACGCCTTCCGCCTACGCGACCCCATTTGTTGCCGTATCCGCGAATGTATGCAATACGGGAAGACTTTAGAAGAATATGCTGAGAGATTACAAAAACGGAACTCGGGGGATTATGCGTGTTCGTGGATGTTTGGGGATACCCGGGGCCATGGTGGAGGCCAGCGCATTATGCGTGTTGAACTCGGACTGAATTACGTGAATGTTGAAACGACACGATATGGTGTGTTTATTGGATTTAATTCTACATATGATGAGAGAATTCGTAAGATTGAATGTTCGAGTGCGTTGTCCTCAAAGGCCGCAATTGGGAAAGACTACGCCGATGCCGATGCCGATACCGACGGGTTTCATGACGTCACATCAAGTATCGGCAACCGTCGTGTCCAATTGGATAAACTCGTAGAGAAGTATCGCGGGAGAATAGATACCACCGTCGTGAAACGAATCCTTGCTGACCATTATGATAATCATTTAGGAAAAATCATGGCGAATTCGCGGACGGTTTGTAAGCACGCGTATGCGGAGGACGGCTCCAGCTCCGCTACCGCTTCATTCAAGCCCGTCGGCGCATATGATACAAAAGTCGCAGATAGTGCGTTAATTCGGCGGATGTCATTTTTAGCTCATTGGGGTCCGCCGTGTGGGACGCCCTTTTCGGTGAAGGATCATATGAAGAAACACCCGGAGTGGAAAGACTGGACAGATTATTTAGTGGATTTCCCGCGGAGGGGGTGGGTGGAAGCGTAATTAAGATAATATAAATATATTTTAGGAAGAATCGAGTATCATAATGTGGCGTTGAAACCCACTATGAATCGATTCTCAATATTGGAGGAATATAATATTGAGAATATGTATAAGAAATGGATACCGGAATGGATGACAAATATACACCTATATCTGACGAGAATGCTCTTATTGCGGCTAATGCCAACAATACTACAATTTTTGAAAAAAAAGAAGATGGCGAATTCAAAGAGGTTACAGAAAATAAAGATAATTTCAGACAAGGACTCTTTACAAAGAAAGAGGTGAAGAATCAAGACTCAATAGCAGACAACGCGAATCAGTCTGAATTAACCTCGGAACCGCAAAATCCTACTAATAAAGATGTTACTTTAGATGAGCCAGTGCTTAATTCAAATGAGGGAACCAAAACCACAACTACGAAAGAGGTTATTCCAGGTGTGACAAAAAAGACCTCAAAACTACTGTTTTCTTTGGCGAATGATCCTAACGCAATCAACGAAATTGCGGAGGTCATAACTAAACATAATGAACAAAATGAAACGACGGCGTCCGGCACGTCAGCAGCAGCTGGCGGTCGCCGTCGAACCAAGCACAAGAAGGGCGGCAAGAAGAGTCACAAAAAGGGCAAGTCTTCCAAGAAGGTCGCGAAGCGTCGTAAGAGCCGTAAAACCGGCACTCGTCGTTCTCGCAAGCAGAATAAGCATTAAAAAGTGTTCATTATTTTCGTAATATTTTCAAAATAATGAATGGATAATTCAACGACGACGACGACTACGACAACATATGTGAGTTCGGCGTCGGGTAGTCGATTTTCGAGTGCGCTTCGCATAATTGCGGCGGTGGGTTTGAGATTTGATTTTTTTACCAGCGGTTTGTAATATTTTGTACTTGCTTCTAAGTTCGGTTTCGTTTTTTGGTCGAAAATATAAATTGAATATTGTATTCAACTGAGATATTGACAATGGGCGCCACATCGTGTCCCGAAATCCAATTACCGGTTTAGTATTGTGTTGGTTGTATTTGCCAGTTATAAACCAATTTAACTCGGCTTGGTTTAGACGTCGCATTTTTTCACCATCATATACAAATAAACATATGGTGTTTTCTTCTGGGTTATTCTCATCTCCCGCTATTGGACCGGCGAATGCTTTCATGAATACAGACCTAACACGAAGTGACGATATATGTATTGAGCGTAATTTAATATATCGCTTAATCCAGCCGATAAACGACTTAGGTTTGAAAAATTGGTCCCATCCAAAATAAACAACCAATTCATTAGGGTATATATTTTCATTTGTAATAGCATCCTCGCATTTTTTTTTCACTAGTATGAATGGAAGTACTGTATCGTCCAACGGACTAATTATCTTTTCCCATTGTTTCTTCAAATCATATATGTTATCGGATAAGTAACGTGGAACCTCTTGACCCACTGGAACCGCTGGAACCTCTTGACCCACTGGAACCGCTGGAACCTCTTGACCCACTGGAACCGCTGGAACCTCTTGACCCACTGGAACCGCTGGAACCTCTTGCTGATGTTCGCCTGACATAATATAAATCTAACACAAGGTTATATAATATTTATATTAAATTAAATTCAATGGTGTAAATAAATATGGACTGTCTTTTACATTTTCAACAAAACAATAGTTTATTTAGTTGCGTCGATAGCTGCGAGTGCGATTACGAGTGCGATTGCGTTTGGATTTAAAAGAGACACTATGCCTATTACGTTTATTCGTTTTGGTTCGTCGCTTTCTACCACCACCATCAACCTCCTCTGGCACAGGATGGCTAAAACGTTGCGTATGTTCTGGATTACCCATTCGGTAACAACGTTCTCCAAACGGACATGGTGTTTGTGGTGGTAATGGTGGTAATTGGTCAGCGTTATGTTGTGTGCCGAGACGTTCAGAATTTATTTTTACTTTGCGAATAGAAAAAGGGACAACTGTTACTTTTACTTTTGGGTTTTCTACAATATTTCGTAATGTATCTAAAGAATCTTTGAATGATTTATCATATTGACTATTTTTCTCATCATCATCATATTTATCATCATATTTATATCTATATTTATTGACAACTAGTGAAAAAAATGATTGAATATTTCGTCTTAGATTACTCTTTTTCGCCGCCCCCACAATACGTGATTGTATAAATAATTGCTTGATTTCATATGTTAATACTGAACAAAAATGCGTAAGTCGTGGAATTATTATGGTTTCATGTTCAAGGTCATCGTCGTGTATCGGAAATATTCTAGTGTCGGAACCATCTCCAACGAAAATTTCTGGTTTAATCATCTCACGTGCGACGTGAATTACATAATATTTAAAAGTTTCTTTGCTCATTATTGTATTTAAAACTACAAGTATTCTTAATAATACAAAGTTCGGGTATTTAAACGGGTCATTATCATGATCTGTAAATTCTACTCTATATTTTTCTTCATAATCTTGTTTCGTATATGATGTAAAATGACGAAATAAATCAGGCCAAGTAACCGTCGCCGCTGACGCCATATATAAACAATAATAAAAACAAAATAATTACTATCTATATTTAATAGATAAAACAAATGAATATTCATAATACATCGATATCAAATTATATTCATAGTCCATCCCTCCCCGATACTATCGCTATTCTCTCAGAGATATGGAATACAAACGCGGACATCCCCGGCAACGAGCACATTCTCGAGAGAATCCATGCCTACGTAAAGACTCAGCTTCCACAATCGATTAAAAATTATCAGACAGCGCATACCGAACGCGAAACACGCAAACAATCTCTCGCACTTGTCGCAGATGAAATCACAGAAACGTTCCTAAACAAGACGAAATATTTCTATTCCCCGCATTCGGAGCTTTACTTTACATATAATAATCAGGTTCGGTATTCGCTGATAAACGAGGATGAAATCCACCATAGGATACTGGCTTTCACCTCGGAAGCCACCGGCGCCTGCACTTCCTCGGTGGGTTATCCTAATAAGAACACGAATCAATGCACAAATGGAGCAACTGCGAGTGCGGTTGGTTGTGCGAGTGCAAGCATTAGCACGAGCACCAAATATAAAATCAAGAATCGGATTATCAAAAGTATCCAAGGCCGAGATATTCTCTCATCTATCCCCGAATCCCGCACTATCCAAAACGTCATTGCGCACATCTACCCCGCGCTCTTCCGCACCCGAGACCACGCTAAATATTTCCTCACTATCCTCGGCGATGTTCTTCTTAAAAAAACAGCACCTCTCGTTTATTTTGTTCCTGTCGTTGCCAAAGAGTTCATCAAAGAACTTGGTGGAGAATGTTATGGATTATTCGGGTCGGCTTCAAGCGCATTTACAACTGCGTTCAAGTTCAAATATTATGATCATCAGTATAAAGATTGTCGAATTGTTGATATTCAAATACAAACGCCACCAGCATCCCTTCTGCGTCTCTCGCATATGCCCGAACTCAAATCGGCGGTCATCGACATCTTCTGTGTTGCCGCACATTATTCGCACCGGTTCGGGAATGCCGATGACTTCTTGCGCCTTCACTGTAAAACCCCAGAGGTAAGCGCGCATGCGCGGTTTTTACGAGAACGCACCGACAAGCAAATAATTCAAGAATTCATGGAATATGCGACCGAACCCGCATCATCCGAACACGAAATATCTATGACGAATATGTTATATCTCTGGAAGATGTATCTCTCAGAGTTTCGATTACCAAGTATGTTTTTTGCCGCGATATTACGTGCAAAATTAGCGGAGTATGCCAGCACGGCGGCGTCATCTGTAGCGGCTCCAGACGTAATACCTAATCGCATCAGCAAGTACCTTCCCGTTGTCAGTGAGTTTCGCCAGTTTTGGAGTGAGCATTGTTTCACCGATGACCGAGAAATCGAGTTAGAAATTGATGAACTTTCCACACTATTTAACGAATACTCGTCGGCATCATCATCATCTGTAAGTGACACCGCACTTCTAGGCATGCTCCGTCATTTTTACCCTGATATTATCATTGAAGACGATAAATATATACTAAATGTCGGTTGTAAATTATGGGATAAAACCGCAGAAATCAACGAATACTTGCTACAATTCAAGGAGCAATGTATTGTGAATAATCTCTCGTTTCCACAGCCGCTATATAACGCATATGAGTATTACTGCGCGCGTTGTTATTCCACCGCTAAACGACGTATTATCAGCAAGC
>Ga0214921_10012575_pt1 | contig 10088 bp, 11 predicted proteins | sample LL1505_MetaG_FD_177992 | JGI IMG/M metagenome (GOLD analysis project Ga0214921, IMG submission 177992) | Freshwater microbial communities from Lake Lanier, Atlanta, Georgia, United States - LL-1505 | ecosystem: Environmental > Aquatic > Freshwater > Lake | place: USA: Georgia | collected...
AAAAAAAATTTCGCGTGGAAATTTTACATAATGCATTATATTTCCAATGTTTTTGCAACAGGAACCAATTTTAATGGAAATATACATAATGATTTACATAATGATATTTCCATTTATATAATTTGGAAATATCATTATATATTTCCATCGGTTTTATAAGAGTCAAGCCAAATAATAGAAATAATATATAATTATTTATAATTTAATTTTTATTTTGAATAATTTTATATTTTTGAAAAAAAATTTTGCGTGGAAATAAAACATCATGCATGAGATTTCCATAGTTTTCACAACAGTCTGCAATTCTAATGGAAATATACATAAGGATTTTGATAAGGAAATTTCCATTTTACACTTTTGGAAATATCCTTATGTATTTCACAAATAATTGATTTTATACATAATTATCTATTTAATAAAAATAGAATAAATAAATATTATAAAAAGTTAGAATAATATACTAGTAAAGTTATTAAAGAATATAAAACATTTACAGAAATTTATATAAAACGACTTATGAATATAATAAAGTTATAAATTATGTTTTATCAATAATCATATAAAATGATGTTATATTTTTATTATCTTTTGTAGTATTATTTTTTATTATTTTTAATTTTGATTTAGTAGTTTTCATATCATTTAAAAATTCTTTTTCTAATTGTTTTATAAAATTTTTACATTTAATACATAATTTCTTTAAGAATTCAAAATCTATATTATATACTTCTTTATTTTTCTTATATTGATATTCACGTGCTAAATTTTTAACACAACCTTCTACCATATTTATATCATCTACTTTCATAACAAATAATGGTTCAATATTATTTGCATTTCCTGTATTATATACACGTAGTCTCTTTTTCATATCATCACTATTACCTAATTTAAACATATTTTTTTGACTTGTATTCATTGCTTTTAATATATAAATATGACCTCCAATAATTTCTACCGGTTTTTTGATATTAGTTTTAATTAATCCTAATTCCTTATTAAGTTCATTTATAATTTGTTCAAAATGATCTCTTAGTAATCCTTCTGCAACTATATAATATTTTCTTACACCTTTAGCTTTATCACTTTGTGACAACATACATAATTCTTTAAAACAATCAGGTGTAAGCATAATTTTAGATACATAATTTGCACCTCTGTTTTTATTTTTAACAAGAATTTTTTCTTCAGTATAATCATCCATAACTTTAAAATTAGCAATTAATAATCGTTTAAGATTATTTTTAGTAATATCTAACCATTTAACAACATTATCAAAATTAATATTTTTATAAGTATCTCCATAAGAATTCCCACCAAGATTAAAAAAGTCATTTAAAAATTCTTTAGGAATATTACTTCTTTTAACAATAAAATCTTCTAATTTTGTTTCCATATATATATTAAATTAGATAATATTTTTACGCTAATCAATAATGAATAGCGTAAAAACTATATATATTTTTCTTTAATATGTACTTTCAAATGGTTGAATTAAATATATTATTCCTTTTGACATTTGATTAAATATTTTATATAATATATTTGTAATAAATATTATAATCAATTTTTATTTTGAATAATTTTATATTTTTGAAAAAAAATTTTGCGTGGAAATAAAACATCATGCATGAGATTTCCATAGTTTTCACAGCAGCCTACTATTATAATGGAAATATACATAAGGATTTTGATAAGGAAATTTCCATTTTACACTTTTGGAAATATCCTTATGTATTTCACAAATAATTGATTTTATACATAAGGATTTATAAATAGTTAAATAGTTTTTTACTTTTTATTGTTATTTTTGTAAATTCTTTAATAATATCTAATGTAATTGAATTTATTTTTTTAGTATTACTATTTTTAATTTTATTTATTTTTCCTAAATTGTTTTTTAATAATTGTTCATTAGTCGTGAAATAAATATTAATAAATGCTAATAAGTTAAATTTTTCATTATTCATTCTATTTATATTCCATCCATATAAATATAACATATTAAGTAATACCTCAGTGGTAACAATAATGTGTTTAATATTTGGTAATAATAATTTATTATTACTTTGTAAATTAATTTCTTTGATGTAGTTATTATATAGTGTTCTTAATTTAGTAAAATTATTTTTGAATGGTGAATAAATATTTTTATTAGATACAATATTATCTTTTGTATTCCAAATAAACATATTATTATAAGTAAATAAAGATGCTTTTTTTAATCCTGTTTGAGCTGCGCGGAAATGGTCTAATTTATATATTTCTTCTTTGACAGTTATCCATAATTTACGATATTGTTCATTTAATTCTGGTTTTCCTTCTATATTATAAATTGTTTTTAACAATTCATCAATTTTATTAAACATATATATATGTCATATATTAATTTTGAAACTAATAGTTAATAAAATTATATGAACTAAAATTTTCAACCAGTCGGTAAATAATATATCTAATATAATAAATGAATAATAAAGGTTTGAAAAAAGCTTTATTGATTGGAATTAATTATATTGCAGATCCAAATAATAGATTAAACGGATGTATTAATGATGTATTATCTATACAAAAACAATTAAATAAATATTATCCATTATGCACAAATATTAGAATTTTAACTGATGATAAACCTAATTTAGCTACACAACCAACCCGTAAAAATATATTAGATGGTATTGCTTGGTTATTAGCAGATTTAAAACCAGGTGATAATATATATATTCATTATAGTGGTCATGGTGGATTAATGAAAGATCGTAATGGTGATGAAGCAAGTGGTATGGATAGTTGTATATATCCTATTTGTAAAAATACAATTGAGGTTATACTAGACGATGAATTGAAAGTATTATTAGCTAATAAAATACCAAAAGGTTGTAAATGTTTTGCAGTATTTGATTGTTGTCACAGTGGTACTAGTTTAGATCTAAGATATAATATGAATTGTCCAACATATGGAACAATTGTAATTAGTCAAGATAATAAACAAACAGCAACAAATGGTTCCATTATATTATTAAGTGGATGCACCGATGGTCAAACAGCAGCAGACACTGTTGATAAAGTTGGATTACCAAGTGGTGCATTAACTAATGCATTATTAGATATATGGAATACATATGGTGTCAATATTAAATTAAAACATTTATTATGGAATATAAGACAATTATTACAAACACAAGGTTATCCACAAATACCACAATTAAGTTGTGGTAATAATTTAAATATAGATTCCATTTTTGATCTAAATTAATTACAATAAAAAGAAAATTAAAAATTTAATTTTCTTTTTTGACTCAGAAGTCAGGATCCAGAAGCTCCCACTCACCAAATTCTTCTCTCGTAGGTGCCTCTGAATCTGCTACCGGAATGTAGTTTTCAATAATTTTCGGTGTCATCGCCTTCTTGGTCGTGTATTCCCAGTGTGTGTGGTAATCATTTCCTCCTTGCTTATCCACTATCGTCAAGGGAGCCATGTTTTTCTCACAGACCTCATTGTATAAGCTTACAATGGAGGAGTCTAGAGGAAGTTTGCCCATGCGTTCAGACAACTGACTCATAAAGTCACCCACCTGGAGACTCTGCTCCGATTTCCGAGGTAGGGTTCGCGTGATGTGTCGTTTATGTCCTTCGTCCGAGAGAGGCATTGCGAGCTAATAACTATAAATTACACAGCACCAGTATACACTTATATTTTCAATTTTTTTGTGTAAAAAGTGAAAATATATGAATAATAATCAAAAATACTAATAATATAAGTATCTATTATAGATAAATATGAGTGTTCTATTTAATTTATCAATATAAAAGAATATATTTGTGATTATTATTAAGTATAATAATATCAAATTAAAAATTTAATTTGACATCTTTCGGTTCTCTGTGGACTTAATATGATTCACAGGAATTAAGATTGTACCTATTTTCGAAGAGACTGATCGCAGTTTCTACACTGAAAATCCAAAACTCCCTTATAATGTGCAATGGGTCATCTTGAGTCTTTGATGTAGTAGGACTCGGCATCGAAGAGATTTGAGCTGGTTTTTACTATAATATTATGTTGTTTTGATTATACATTTATTATTTCAATTTTTTTATTTGATTCAAAAAGTAATTCTATAATTTTTAATCTAAATTAATTATTGTAAAAAAATTAAAAATTTAATTTTTTCACAATTCTACCTCTTCTTCGTTTGAAATTATCGCCCCTGCAATCATCTCAAAAAGGACAGAAGGAAGCGATGCTACCTCTGTAGCAAACCCCGTGCACGCGCCATCCTCATGAGTTAATTGCATACGCCGCTCGTGCGCAAGCATCACTGTGAGGAAAAGATTCAACCTTTCCATAGCAATCAACTTGTCAATTACTGCTCTTGCAATGGCAAGTTGTGCTACAAACTCATTTCACGTAAAATCAAACAATTCGACACCGAATACCGAGGCGTACCTGATGATGTGAACTCTTGAATTCATCCGATACTTCTTAAAGGCGCAGTTAAACTCAAACCATGCATTGTTTACGGAGGTCCCCTTATACATTAAAAGGTATGCCCTCAGCTCGTCGCATATAGCATTAAGAAGCTGATGAAGCTCTACACCAGAGTCCCATAACATATCACGTATAGTGATAGATGCCTTCCGTGTCTCTGCCCGGACAAGTCGCAGGAGATCCGACAAACAAGGGTAGATGGCGCCATCGTCGAGTATGCTGAAAATCTGCACGATGTTATTTTCAAGATTTCCTCCAGTGCATTTACCCGTGATCGGTGTGAGAAAATCTCTAATACTATTGGAATTAGCAGCCATCGTGATAGTTCTATAAATTAATATTCAATAACACTAATAAAAAAAATTTCAATTTTTTTAAACAATACACATAAATTATTGATATGATCTAAATAAATACATAATATAATTTATTGATTATAAATATATAAATAATAATATCTTAATATTTATAATGAATAAATTTCAACATATTAATGAGAATGAATTATATTATGGTATATGTAAATTAAATTCGAAGGATAAAGATGTTATTTATAAAAATCCACATTGTGCAGAGTTTTTCTGTCATTTAAATAATGTATTAGATTGCACAAAATGTAATGAGTTTCTAAAAACAAAACATGTTATGACTAGTAAAAAAACATTTTTTCAAAAAAAACAAAAACATAATCCAAATAAACCTAAACCAACAACAGGTAATACAAGTAATACAAGTAATATGGGTATGTGTAAGGAGCATTGCACTAATGGATTAATTTATGATTTCACTGGTGAAGAATGGGATATTAATCGAACAAATAAATCAGTAGTTGATAAATATAAAACAGCTACTACATTTTATCAAGATAAATTTGTATATACTTATAATGAAATTCCATATTTATTTGATTTTGAACCAACTATACCAAAGCCAAAATCAGTTATTCATTGGGGACAATTAAAAATGTTTTTAGTTACATTATTATTTTTAATTAATAAAGTTGATCCTAAAGAGAAAGAAGTTCATATAATATATCCAGGTTCAGCACGTGGAGATAATATTTTAATTTTATGTGATATGTTTCCAAATACTTTATGGTATTTAATTGATCCTGCTCCATTTCATCCAAAGTTAAAAGATCATAAACAAATAATAGAAATTAAAAATGAATTTTTTACAGATGAATTAGCCAAGTATTATTTTAAAAAATTTGCAAATAGGAAATTCCCATTATTTATATTATCAGATATTAGAGTTAACACAGATGATAAATCAATAATAGCTAATCAAGAATCAAATGCAATTTGGCATAACATAATTAAACCAGATTATAGTTATTATAAATTTAGATGTCCATATAATGATGTGAAAGAATATGATTATTATGATGGTAAAATATATATACAACCATATGCAAGACCCAGTTCAAGTGAAACACGGATAATGTTTGATACTATTATTACTAAAAAGAAATATGATTGTAATGAATATTTTGGGAAATTTACATATTTTAATCGTATATTACGCCCAAGTTATTATAAGAAAGCAATTATACCAAATAATAAATATTTTGATCATTGTTATGATTGTACCTATTTTTCATATTTAATTAGTAATTATCTAAAAAAATTTAATAAATGTAATCCATTTGGCACAACTAATGTATTTGATATAATGAAAGAAATTACAAATACAATTACTAAATTAACAATTGATAGAATAGCACAACAAAATAAAATAATTAGAAACAATTTGATTTAAAAATATATTGACACTAAATATAAATATCATGACAACAATATGTTTAAATATGATTGTAAAAAATGAAGCACATATAATAGTAAATACATTAGAGAATATATTACAACATGTGCCGATTACTTATTGGGTAATTTCTGATACTGGATCAACAGATAATACAATTGAATTAATCCATAAATTTTTTGCTGAGAAAAATATTAATGGTGAATTAGTTGAACATGCGTGGATAAATTTTGGTTATAATCGATCAAAAGCACTTGAAAGTGCATATAATAAAACTGATTATTTATTAATTTTTGATGCTGATGATTCTATTCATGGGAATCTTATTTTACCAAAATTAGATAAAGATGGTTATTTATTAGTTTTTGGCAGTGCATTTGGTTCTTGTGTATATAATCGAACTTTATTAATTAATAATCGTAAAAAATGGAAGTTTGTAGGAGTATTACATGAATATATTACATGCGAAGATCCAAATACTACATCAGATATGATTATAGGTAATTATTATATTCAATCCGGTAGAACAGGTGCAAGGAGTTCTGATCCGCGTAAATATGAAAAAGATGCTATTATTTTAGAAAATGCATATGAACAAGAAACAGACATTGGTTTAAAATCTAGATATGCATTTTATTGTGCTCAAAGTTGGAAAGATTCTAATAATATAGATAATGCTATAACCTGGTATCAAAAGTGTTTACCTTCATGTAATTGGTATCAAGAGAAATATATTAGTTGTTTACGAATTGGTGATTTATATCAAACTAAAAATGATATGATTAATGCATTAAAATATTGGATAAAATCAGTTCAATATGATTCAGAACGTATTGAAGGTATAGCACAAGCAATGGAATATTTAAGATGCAATGATTTACATGTATTAGTATTTGGTTTATATGATACTTATAAAAATTATAATAAAGATCCCCAGAATAAATTATTTATTAATAAACAAAAATATAATTTTGATATTGAATATAATATGTCTATATCTGCTTGTTATTGTGATAAGAAACAAATTGGATTAGATTGTTGTCGTCAAATATTAATGAATTATAATACTATTGATAAAAATATTGTTAAAATAACAATGTCAAATATATTATTTTATGATGTTAAAACAGATCATGAATTATTCAAGACTGTAAATACTATTTGTTCAGTATTTAAACAAGATACTATTAATTTTGATCCACGTGTTTTCACATTATGGAATAAACTAATTGATATTGAAAAATTAACAGAATATAAAGAATATAAAACAACAAAAAGACAAACAATAAATATTATGTTAACATTAACTACATGTAATAATACAGTTAATGATAAATATAAAAGATTTCAACAAACAATTCATTCAATTATTAATACATGGGGTGATGTAGATATGATTGATTATTGGTTTTGTGTAGATGATACAGTGTCTAATAAAGATCGGCAGAGATTAAAGAAAAATTATAGTTGGATTGATTTCTATATGACAACATCAGATAAAAATAGTATGAATATTATTTGGAATAAATTAAATGAAATAAAACCAACTTATTGGATTCATATAAGTGATGAATGGTTCTTTCATACTTATATGAATTATGTAACTACAGGTATTGAATATTTAAAAAATGATATTAAACAAGTTATGTTTAATTATAATAATGCTAATCACATATCAGATTATAATACAGTTAATGAAAAACAAAATGATTTTACATTAAATCCATGTATGATTAAATTAGATGATGTATTAGAATTAGGAAATCCCAATGATTATAAACAAAAATGGATTGATGCTGGATATAAAACAGATTATTTTAAACAAATTACATGTGAATCTATTGTGTCTATTACATAATTATATAAATGAATGGTTTATTTTTTATGGTAATTTAAAAGCATTATTTCAATTTGTTTCCATTAATATCTCTTATTCCGTATTTTATCAGAATAGCTCTTTGTTTGCATCTTGCACACTTTTTTTCAGGTTCACATTGGCAGTTAAACCACCAGTCTGGTATTGGTTCTTGCTTAGGTTGCTGCACTTCCGGAAATGCATCCATGGCTTGGACTCTACGTTATTAATAAAGTATATATCTTTTTAATAGTTTAAATTTCAATTTTTTAGCAATTTATTTCACCTTGCTCTGTTAATAATTTATTAATAGTTTCTGTTTTTTCATTATTAATATTACATAATTTTTTAATAGTATTAATTGATTTTATTTTTAATGAGTCATATTTATCTTTATATTTGGATACTTCTAATGATTGTTGAACTAATAATGAATTAAGATGAACATGTTTAGTATTAAAATCAGTTTTAACTTTATCAAAATCACTTACAATATTATTATAATCTTCTTTTATATTAGTATATTTTTCATTTAATATATCAATTTCAGCTAATAATAATTTATTATTATCTAATAATTGTTGTTGTTGTATAACTACATTCTCTTTATATGCATCATATTCTTTTATTATTATATCTAATTTATCAATTTCAGCTAATAATAATTTATTATTATCTAATAATTGTTGTTGGTGTTCAATAGCATTTTCTTTATACGTTTCATATTCTTTAATTAATTTATCTAATTTATTAGATAAATCATTATCTATACATGTTGTAGATTTGTCACATAGCCTAGCAGATGGAGTAATTAATGTTGTTTTATCTTTATAATATTTTTCTAATAAATCCAATTCGGTTAATAGTTTTATATTTTCATTGTAGAGCATTTTACGTAAAAAATAGTGTTGTTCTAATTGTGTAATATCATATTGTTTTTCTAAAGTATCTAAATCATTAGTAATATCACTTTTAATTTTATTGTAATTTAAATTAATAATAGAAATTTTTTTTAATAATGATTTAATATTATTAGTTTGTTTATGCATTAATATATATTACAGATAAATTAATTAAATATATTTTTATTATTATTTCTTATAATATTATCAAGATTTTTACTATTACTACTATTATTAGTAATATATTGTTTAATAATTTCTGGTTCTTGTATAGATTCTGTTCTTGATCTAGTTGTATAATCTAATTTATTAAGCTTTACTTGATGTGATTTTTTTAATTGTTGAATGATAAAATAACTAACATATAATATAATCCCAATTAATATTATATTAGGTGAAAAAATTTGATTCATTTATATAATATATTATAAATTATTATCTATTATAATTATATATGGATTATAAACATAAATATTTAAAATATAAACAAAAATATATTAATTTACAAACACAAATTGCTAACAAATCAAATAATACTATCAAAGATGCTATTGGTGGAGGTAAACATGTAAATACATTAAATTTATTTAAAGCAGATTGGTGTGGTCATTGTATTGCTTTTAAAGACACATGGGGTAAATTACAAAATAATAAAGAATTTAATATAAAATATAAAACATATGATGCAGATACACATGCTACAGAAATGAAAAAGTGGGAAATACAAGGGTTTCCAACATTAATTCTTCAAACAAAAGATAAAGCAGTAGAGTATGTGGGTCCTAAAACATATGAGGCTGTTACTAATTTTATAAAAGAATATTCTTAATAATTTCCAAAACATTCTAAATATTGTATATTTGATAATACTGGATTATCATTAGACTTTGTAGAGTCTGATAGTGTATATTTTCTTTTATATTCTTTAATATCATCATATATATTATTATTTGGTGTATTATGTAAATCTTCTGTTATATCAATATGTGTAATACAATCATAAATTTTATCTAATATATCTATTTTATTTTTAAATACACTAAAATTATTATTTCCTAATTGTGAAAGATGTGCT
>Ga0214921_10012576_pt1 | contig 10088 bp, 6 predicted proteins | sample LL1505_MetaG_FD_177992 | JGI IMG/M metagenome (GOLD analysis project Ga0214921, IMG submission 177992) | Freshwater microbial communities from Lake Lanier, Atlanta, Georgia, United States - LL-1505 | ecosystem: Environmental > Aquatic > Freshwater > Lake | place: USA: Georgia | collected 2015-05-28
TATCGGGGCATTGTTCTAGCAGACGAATAGCGGCCGGCGCCGAGTTGAAGGATAACCTATACCAATTTATTTTATCGGGGTGTTGTTCAAGCAGACGTATAGCAGCCGGCGCCGGATTTTCGGATAACCAATACCAATCTATTTTGTCGGGGTACTGTTCTAACAGACGGATGGCGGCTGGCGCCGGGTTACCGGATAAACTATACCAATGGATTTTGTCAGGGTGCTGTTCTAACAGACGGATGGCGGCTGGCGCCGGGTTACGGGATAAATTATACCAATCTATTTTGTCGGGGTGCTGTTCTAGTAGGTGAATGGCGGCCGGATTGATGGACAGAGCAGACCAAACGAGCTTGTCGGGGTTCATCCAGTCGCGTAGTTTGTACATGTTGCGTGTATTTTACTCGTAATCGCATCAAAACCCTATTTGGTTTTCTACAGGGGCTTCCCTCGCTTGGTGTGACGGCGTCGGTGTCAACGCCGCCGCCACGCTCCCCCCAAACACCACATGCGCCGGAAGTCGCCCCCAGTCCACATACGAGATCACATCGTCGGCTAAATACAGCGTGAACACGTGGTCGCAGTTGGCGTGAACACACGCCGCCGTCCACCGTTCCAAGACCAAGATGTCGTTCAGGGACCGGATGCGGCCCTGGGGCCCGCGGTGGTGGCGCGGTCGCTGCTGCCGCGGTTTGCCCCCCGAATGTTTGATGCGCCACTCGCACGACAGGGCGTTTTTATGGTCGGGGAAACCGGTCAAAAGGCAATACATTTCCCAGCCCCCGGGGGCCTGCTTGGTGTACGCCGCCCCGCCTACTATTTCTTGGTTGTGCTGCCGGAGCCGGCGCACCGGGTTGTTCGTGGACCCGTTGTAGGTTAGGTGTTCGTAACCCGGGAGCGTGTTGCGCAAAATGTAGCAGTACCAAGGCGAAGGAGGTGGTCCAGCGTCTGAAGTTCCTGATGGCGTCGTTGACATGATATATCCAGTGTTCCCGACAAGATTTTAGGCCCATATTATAAAAGAGACTGTGACCATGGCTGAATGGGTACGCGTTCCGCGGGCGGTAGATGTCCCTAATGCTACGACTATTACCAACCGAAATATTCGGGGTTTAGTACGATTGTATATGGAAGGTGATTATGATAGCTTGCCGCTGGATTTACAAGATAAACATATTGGGGAATGGAACGTCAGTCAAGTAACCAATATGATTAATCTGTTCAGTGGATATGACCATTTTAATGAAGACCTGAGTATGTGGGATATACGTAATGTCAATAACATGAATGCTATGTTTTATGATTGCAAGGAGTTCAACCAACCCCTGAATGCATGGGGTGGAAAGCTCGGCAATGTTACCGATATGGGAAGCATGTTTTATGGTTGTAAGGAGTTCAACCAACCCCTGAATGCATGGGGAGGAAAGCTCGGCAATGTGACCAACATGTCAAAAATGTTCAAGGATTGTGAGAAATTCAATCAGAACCTCAACACATGGAAAGTGCATAATGTCACTGATATGTCGGAGATGTTCAATGGTTGCTCGGTATTTAATCAACCTCTGCAGTCTTGGAATGTGAACAGGGTGACCAACATGTCACGGATGTTCAACGGGTGTGTTGAATTCAATCAACCCATCAACACGATTATGATGAACAACGGCACTTTCAAATGGAACGTCACCAATGTCCGGAACATGAATACCATGTTTGGAGACTGTCGCAATTTTGATAAACCATTGGATAATTGGAACGTCAGCCGGGTGACAGACATGAACGGTATGTTCTGGCAGTGTACTAATTTTGATCAACCGCTACGAAATTGGTCTGTTCATAACGTGACCGATATGGGAGAAATGTTTTATGGTTGCACCGAGTTCAATCAACCCTTGGATTCTTGGCACCCCAGAAGCGTCACTGATATGTCCCATATGTTTAACGGTTGCACATCGTTTGATAATAACATCAGCAATTGGGAACATATTCTTCAAGACGATGTAGACATGGAAGATATGTTTCTGGATTGCCCCATACAAGAAATTTATAAACCCGCACAGGCCCGTAACCGTCGTCTACGTCGCCGAGTAGAGGATGAGGTGGACCCCCATCAAATTCACGATAGCGCCGCCAAGATCAACTATGAGAAACTCCGAGAATTTTTCGCCCAACGTACCGGGGAGGTGCCCACCCCGTCCAATTATGCCGCCCAGATACAGACTATGATGCAACAATTCATCGCCGAATCGGGTACCGATGGTCAGGCCTCCCTGGAAAGCATCATGAACCTGCGTCTTCGTAGACTCAATTACCGGGAGTTATCCCCCCTGCAACTCAGCACGTACATGTACGCCCTCGCCTACGTGAACCTGCAACCGACGGAGTTCAAGCGCGCCTACGTGGAGGCCTTTCTCCAAGACTGTACCCAAGCCTACGAAGGACAAGGTGCCGCGGCCATGACCTGCGCCCAAGGCGCCTTGGAACGCATCGTCACCTCCTTGGTCACCGCTGTGCAGACCATGGCCTCTACCGGCAACGAGAATCCCGACTGGGACAACCTGGTCGCCATCATTGTCGCCAACCCGGCCAAACTGATCCCCCAGTACATCCAAGATTGGTATAAGATGCACAAGACCGGCACGGAGAATGCGTTTGCCCCGGTCACCTCCACAGACATGCGCCGCGCCGACCTGCGTCAGTTCTTGTTGGAGAAATTCCCGAACGAAGCCACGCTGATTGACCAGCAGATTGCCGCCGTGGCGGATAGTATCGGGTACGAGGACGACGATTTCATGTACGGAGGGCGGCGGCTCGCGAGGCTGAGCCGAGCGAGGCCCAGTCAAGCCGTCAAGACATCGCGGAAGCGGGGCCCTGGACCCAACCGGAAACAAAGACGCCGGACCGTGAAACGTACCAAGAAACCGCGCAAAAATTGATTTGAACCCCTGGTCCGAGAGAAGATCCTATACCTTCCATTCACCACCGCCCACCCAGCCCCATCATGATGACGCGTAGCCAATCCCGAGCCGGAGCCGGAGCCGGAGCCGGAGCCGGACCCCAGGCCTTCATGATGACGCGTAGCCAGTCACGAGCCCAAGCCCAGGCCCGTATCTCTTCTCCAACTCGTTTCATGATGAGAGGCCAGGACCAGGGCCAGGACCACCGAGAAATGGACGCGGACCGCATCCCCCACCTGGACTTTGACGCCGCGAGTCGCGCCTGGCGCGCCAACAAACGCGCTCTCCCCCAAGGCTGCTTTGAGTATGTGGAGGAACCCGCGGAGGAAGAAGGACGGGGAACATCCACGCGAAAAAGTGGGCGCAACCGGGCCCGCGGGCCCGCGGGACCAGAGAGATTTGGTACGTGGAATTACTGTACACCCATGACGGATTGAGCAAACGGACCTGTAGCAAATAAAAATTCGGCCGTAGGCAGGAAAAATTGATTTTTTATGGTCTTCCTGCTTCCTGGGACCGTCGTACCCATCCGCAAACATGAATCCTATCCTTCCCACCTACCACGTCCTAGATACGGAGAAGGCGCCGTCTGGGCCAGTTCTACCCCTCACCTGGTACGAACGCATCTGGACCCTCTCTCTGATGGTCCGTATGAATATATGTTTCGGGCTTTACGTGGCAGGGTTCTTGTTCGTTTCATTGACAATATTCTTAGTCACCGTGTACTTATTGACCATGGTTGTCCTCGTTATGTACGCATTGGTCTATATGATGGTAGACCTGTCCCTCCGCTACTTATTCGGGGTTCCGTTTCCTTCGCCGACCTCGGCACCTTCGCTAGCTAACGCAACCTACATCGGCCACGGGTGGTAATGGACCCGGACATGGACCCGGATTACCCTGGTTTTTTTAGGTCAGACCACCAGGATCATCGGTTGAAGCCAAGAATTCCGCGTCGGACAGCACCACAGGAGTCGCATATTTCCCCCGGAGCAGTTCCACCACAATTTGGGTGAGTTCTTCCGTCGTCGCCTGCAGTTCGTACACTTCGCCTGTTTTAATGTTAAACAAGCGAAAGGGCATGACCGAAGCCGCCTCCCCTAGATGCGGCGCCAGAGGTCCCGGAAACAGCCGCCACAACCACGCGTAAATGACCATTTGCAGTCGGTGCTCAATCGTGAGAGCATGGGTGCATTTGATCTCCCATACCGCGTCTTGGGTCACCAGGTCCAGACGGGCGGCGAACCGGTACCTGACCTGGTCGCCGAACCACGGCCGCAGGGCCGCGTCCATCGCCACATGGACCGTCTCCATTTTAGGATGTACCAAGACGTGTTCGTGGGCCACCATCCGTTCCCGCGGTCCAATCACCTCCTGCATACGCGTGACACAGGTCGCGACGGCCTCCTCCGTCAACCACCCGTACTCTTCCCGGGGGATTTGCGTGAGTTTGAAATACAGTTTTTCTTGGACCGCCACGTACAGGTTCGCTAAATACAGGTAGTCGGCCGCCGCCCGGCTGTGGGGGTCCACCGCCGCAAACGCCCGACGCAGCGTCCCGTGTTCATGTTCCTTCAGATCCGAGAGCATCTCGCTAATGAGCGTATAGAGGACGTTTTGCCGGGAGGCCGCCTCTTCCGTGACGACCGCCTCGGCCGTACCGGCCGTCATGCGGTCCCAGAACAGGCACGGCAGCGCAATCCCGTTCAGGTCGGCCACGTCCTCGTAGAGACCACTCTTGGTAAAATAGACCACACTGGGTATGGGGTCAGCCGCCGCAACTGCGTTGCTGTCGCGGCAACCCCTGACAACGGGGTCCGGTTTGACTGAATCCGACTTGGTATCGGCGTCATCCGTAGGAGCGACTCCGGGCTCTATCAGAACAAAGAGCTGTTCCAAGAGCGGCGTCACCACGTCCAGGACGCGTTCCGGCACGAATTTGATGATTTCGGTCGGGGTCACATAGTGCGTCTTGACGGGTGCACCGTCCCCCTGAGCCCCGGCCGGGGCCGTCGCCTCGTAGAAAATGGTCTGCGGTTGTCCCCGGAAATCCACGTAGTCCAGCTGGGCCAATTCCCGATGCGAGTATTTGAGAAACCGCAGCGGCTGGTCCGTGGCCCGGTCGTTGTTTTCCAGCAAGAACATGCGGTGTGTGGCCCGAGTACATCCCACATACAACGTATTGGGGCACCGGTCCTCCGGTAAATTCCGCGCGTAGTGGGCAAAGTACCCTTGGTCAAAGCCCATGATGAAGACGTATTTGCGCTGTCGCCCCTTGACGGAGTGGAACGTGGAAAAGACCACCTTGCCGCGAATGACCCGTTCGTCCATGCTGTCGTTTTCCAGCATGGGTACGTGGCACGGGATGCCGCGTTCCACCAAGGCATTTTCCATTTTCCGCACGTTGCTGTTGGTGCCCTTGACCGACGCCCCCAAGATGAAAATGTCGCTGGGCAGGTCGCCGTCTTCCAAGATGCGCAGGATATGGTGCACCACGATGCGTTCCAACTGGGGGCGACCGTGCCGCAAATAGATGACCTGCGCCCCGTCGCGGCAGGCCAGGAGCCGTGAACCGGTACCGCTCCCTTCGGTACCGGATCCTATCATCACATGGTTCACAAAGGACGCCATGGGCCGCGTGATCCGGTACGACGTGCGCAACGTGCACCGCCGAAACGTGCCCGTCCGCAAAAACCGGTCCGCGAACGGCGCCCAAATCTCCGGGGCCAACGTCAAGAACCGAATGTCGGCCCCCTTGAATTCGTACAGTCCCTGCATCCAATCCCCCAAGACCAAGAGCTGCACCCGGTGCCCGACCCCCCCCCCCCCCCTGGTCCTCCTTGTTGTAGAGGCACAGACGCACCGCAACAGATGCTGAATCAAACGAAAGTATAGGAGCGTCATGTCCTGGGCCTCGTCCAAGACCACAATATTGTATTTGCCCGCAAGGGCGGGGTTAGCCACCTCGGTCTCTCCTTGCCCGGGAAGAGAGCCCAAGAGTCGGCGGATCCCCGTGTCCGTGTAGGCATCCGGCGAAAAATAGCGCACCGCGAGGCTGTGGTACGTGTGCACGTCCACGTTCTTGAGACCGTACTCTTGGACCTTGGCCTGGAATTCTTTGCGCAAGGCCGCATTGTACGTCACTTGTAAGAAGCGTTGTTTCGGCAAACACCGCGCCACCGACAAAATGGTGGTGGATTTGCCCGAGCCGGCACAGGCGTCCACCACCACATTGTCCCCGGCCACCATGTGATCACATACGGTCTGTTGTTCCTCCGACGGCGGCGGGACGGGGGGGAGGGCGGACCCTCCCCGGGAAGGGGCGGACGACGGGTTCATACTTATGGTATGGGTATCAATTTCTATATCTCCATCCTACTCCCCATTCCAGAACAATCCTACCCCCATTCCAGCTCAATCCTCTCCCAAGACATGTATAGGATCGTGGACGAGAGGATCCTATACATGATTCTTACCAGCAGTTCTTACCGGCGGTTCTTCTTGGTACGGCGAATGCTGCCTCCCCGCGCATTCGCTTGCGAGGCCCGGCCGCGGGGCACGAAATCCTTGTTGTACTTCAGGGCGTTCAACAGACGCACCTGTGACTCGGCCTTGGCCCGCGTGGTGCACTTGGCCAGGACCTCGCGGGGCGTCGTCTTGGTCGCGGGCTTGGCGACCCGGTAGCAGTTTTGGCCCGGCATTTTGCGGATAGTGTAGGGCATGTCGGGCGGGTTAAGATCCTATATATCTAAATGGGGATTTTTACGGGCCCGCGGTGGCCATTAGTGTGGCCACCTGTTCTTGGAGGGCGGCCAACGCAGAACGGGTTTCTTGGAGTTCGGTTTGCGCCGTGGTCAACTGCTTGGACAACTCTTGGATGGCGGCGATGCTGTAATTATGAACGACCTCGGGGGTAATCGTGCGGAAATCGGACACCTCTTGCCCGTAGACAAAGATTTGGCCATTGTGAGTGTCGGTCTCTTGGATGGTTCCTTCAATATGCAAGAGGGTTCGGTCGTCGGACACGGAGAGCAGGCGGACATGTATCCGAGCACCCCAGGGATTCAATAAGAGCAGGTTGCATGAACCGTCAACATCCAACACATTGCAGCTTTGGTCTACCAACAAAGTGTATTGGTCCGGACCTGTGTTGGTGATGTTGGCCATCATATAAATGTTGGTAATGTACTCGTCGTTTGTCCCCACTGCTTCGGGCAACACGGTTTCCAGCTCTTGGCCAATGAATCCGGTTTTGAACCGGTTTTGATGCACATAATTGTACGTGATTGGACGTAATTGGTTTATCTTCTGCAAAGCAGAAGACGTGACCATGGTTTGAATGTTGGTCTTGATGCGTCGGTCCGATGAACAGTCAAATTCCCCATTTTTGAGCCAAATACGCCCCGTATCGGCCATCAGACAACACGGCGCGTATTGCCCAGAGGGTCCGTCACCACGTACACTTCCAGATGAATTTAGGTAAGCGTAAGCTTCCAAGCTGTAATTGTTGGAGGATACCGTGTGAATACAATCCAAGGTCATTTGACCCTTACCAGTCAAATTCATGTTGCCGTCCCATCCTCCAGCCGGTCCCTGGGATCCTTGGTCTCCTTTGGGACCGGTCGGTCCCGTCGGTCCTTGCGCCCCGTCCGAACCACTACTAGTACCACCTGCGGGTCCCTGAGGCCCTTGCGGTCCTTGAGGTCCCTGAGGTCCCTGAGGTCCCTGAGGCCCTTGCGGTCCCTGGGAACCGTTGGAACCATTTTGCCCTGCGGGTCCCTGCCCCCCTTGGGAACCTTGAGGGCCTTGCGGTCCCTGGGCTCCCTGGGGGCCCGTCGGACCCACCGCATTCATCGTCTGCCCATTCAAATACGCCGTCCCCGTAAAATGCGGGTTGACGATGTTACCGCCCACCGTCAAATCGCCCGCCACCGTTGCGCTCTGGGTTGCCGCCTTACCGCCCACCGTCAAATCGCCCGCCACCGTCGCACTCTGGGTCGCTGCCACCGTGGACGTTGTCACCGCGCTCGTATTCACCGCCGCCACGTTGAGGCTCCCCGCCACATTCAGTCCGTAGGCCGTCAACAACCCTCCAGGACCGTTATTAATCAGACTCTGACCGCCCGCCGTGCAAAAGAGCGTCGTCGCCAGTGTCGACATGTCCGCCGTATACAGCCGGAAATCGTGCACGTAAAACGGGTTGGTCCCCGAGCCCCCGTAGCTTCCGAACGTGACCGACGTGAGGGTCGGATTGAAGGCGTACGACAGGGTCGCAGTCATGTCGCGGTTCACTCCGTTGGTACCAAACGACTGCCAGCGTACGACCGAACTGCTGCCACTGGGTGCGACCGATACCATGTTGAAGACCCATACGCCCAACGCGTAGGTCGTCCCCGAGGCCGTCGTGGACGCCACTGAATTGCTGGTATTGGATCCGTATTTGAGGTCCAGGTTCTGCATCCCGACCCCGCTGGCCGTGTTGTACGTCTTGATTTTGAGATAATTGCCGGCGCCGTCGGCCACCGTGACCATGGGCAGGGCCGTGGACCCTGCCGTCGCGTATTTGGCCCAAAACGTCACAGTCAGACCTGCACTGGCGGTGGCGCTCAGTCCGTTCACGGTGAGCGACGCGGAACTGGACGGCACATACAGGGCGTAACCACTGCCCGTACCGTTGCCGTTGTACGGCGCGCCCACCGGCGGGGCCGGCGACACGTTCGGCTGGAAGACGCAGCCGCCGGTGTTCACATACGTCACATTGACATTGGGCAGTCCGGTGGCGCAGTCCACCAGCCCCGCCGCGGACAGAGGGTAGTAAACGGCCAAATGCGCGTACAGGGCCGCGTTCTGCACCGTGTTCAGGAGGTTCCCCACCACCACATTGCCGGTCACCATGGAAATGTTTTGTACATTCAACGTCCCGCCCACGCCCAGACCTCCCGCCACCGTAAGAGCACCCGTGCCCGTAGACACCGACGCCGTCGTGGCCGCAATGGTGACCGTGTTCGTCTGGGCATTGGCCGACAAGGCGGTACCCACATTGAGTATTTGACCAATATTCACGTTGCCGCCGATGCCGACGCCTCCGGCCACCGTGAGGGCCCCCGTCCCCGTGTTCGTACTCGCCGTCGTACAGGTAATGACGCTCGGTTGACTGGTATTTTGACTGGTAATGGACCCCGTCGCCACAATGTTGCCGGACACCAACAACGTGCCGCCGATGCCGACCCCTCCGGCCACCGCGAGAGCTCCAGGAGCCGTGGAGGAAATGACCAGGTTGCCGCCGACACCGACGCCGCCCGCGACCGTGAGGGCACCCGAACCGGTGGAGGTGGCGGTGACCGTGGCGGGGTCGGTCAGGGTCACGGCGCCCGTCTGCCCGTTGACCGTGACGGTGCCTGCCGCCGCCGAAAACCCCCCGCCCACATTCGTGTTGCCCGCAATCCCGACGCCTCCCGACACGACCAAGGCTCCGGCTCCTGTGCTTATTCCCACGGCGGCCGCGGTGCTCGTAATCACAATGTTACCGGCAACCCCGACGCCGCCCGCCACCGTCAGCGCCCCCGACCCGGTAGAGGTCGCGGAGACCGTGGCTGCATCGCTCAGCGTGACCGCACCCGTTTGCCCGTTGACCGTGACGGTGCCGGACGCTGCCGAAAACCCGCCCCCCACGTTCGTGTTGCCTGCAATCCCGACCCCTCCGGAGACGACCAGTGAGCCAGCTCCCGTGCTCGTACCCACGGCGGCCGCCGTGCTCGTGACGACTACGTTACCGGCAACCCCGACGCCGCCCGCCACGGTCAGCGCCCCCGACCCTGTGGAGGTCGCGGTGACCGTGGCTGCGTCGCTCAGCGTGACCGCCCCCGTCTGCCCATTCACGGTGACGGCACCGGCCGCCGCCGAGAACCCGCCCCCCACATTGGCGTTGCCCGCAACCCCGACCCCTCCCGAGACGACCAATGAGCCGGTGCCTGTGCTTGTACCCACGGCGGCTGCCGTGCTCGTAATGACCAGGTTACCGGCGATGCCGACGCCGCCCGCCACGGTCAGCGCCCCCGACCCTGTAGAGGTCGCGGAGACCGTGGCTGCGTCGTTCAGGACCACCGCCCCCGTCTGCCCGTTGACCGTGACGCT
>Ga0214921_10012577_pt1 | contig 10087 bp, 10 predicted proteins | sample LL1505_MetaG_FD_177992 | JGI IMG/M metagenome (GOLD analysis project Ga0214921, IMG submission 177992) | Freshwater microbial communities from Lake Lanier, Atlanta, Georgia, United States - LL-1505 | ecosystem: Environmental > Aquatic > Freshwater > Lake | place: USA: Georgia | collected...
TTAATAAAAGATGAATTGGTTAATTTAATCGCAAAAATCGGAGAAAATATTAAAATTAGAAGAATTGCTTATCTAGAAAACTCAAAAGGAGTTGTTGCAAATTATATTCATAATCAACAAAGCGAAAGTATGGGAAAAATTGGAGTTTTAATTTCAATTGATTGTGAAAGAAAAAATAATGAAGTTTTTGATTTTTCAAGAAAAGTTTGTATGCATATTGCAGCGATGTCGCCAATGTCTTTATCAGAGAAGGATCTGAGCTTTGATTTTATTAATAAAGAAAAAGAAATTTTAAAAGAAGAGCTTAAAAATCAAGGTAAAAAAGACGATATGATTGATAAGATTTTAGTTGGAAAATTAAAGAAGGTTATCTCTGATAACACTTTAATGGGTCAAAAATGGATACATAATCAGGATATTACAGTGGAGCAGGCGGTTGTTGATTTTGGAAAAGAAACTAAACAGAATTTGGTTATTAAATCTTTTATAAAATATAAAGTTGGCGAAGGTATTGAAGTTAAAAAAACCGATTTTAACGAAGAAGTAAAATCATTAGCTGGAGCTTAAAAATGATTATTAAAAAAATAGAAGCGAGAATGAATTTATCTCTTGGCTCATATACAAAAGAACTATCGACTGTTAGAACAGGTAGAGCAAATCCTAAAATGCTGGATGGTGTTAGGGTTGAGGTTTATGGGCAGAAAATGCCAATAAGCCAATTGGCAACCGTTTCTATTCCTGAACCACAAATGATTAATGTTCAAGTTTGGGATAAATCAAACGTTGGTGCAGTCGATCAGGCAATTAGAACTTCAGATTTAAACTTAAATCCACTTGTTGACGGACAGCTATTAAGAATTGCAATTCCAAAGCTTACAGAAGAAAGAAGAAAAGAATTAATAAAAGTTTTAAAAACTATAGCTGAGAAAGCTAAAGTGGCTATAAGAAACATTAGACGAGATTCATTAGAAGAACTAAAGAAAGAACAGAAAGATAAAAATCTAAGTGAAGATGATTTAAAGAAAAATTCTAACGAAGTTCAAAAAATTACAGATCTCAAAATTACAGAGATAGATAAAAAATTAAGCGAAAAAGAAGTTGAAATCTTAAAGGTATGATCTTACCATCCCATATCGCCATTATTATGGATGGCAATGGTCGTTGGGGTTTAAAAAAATATAACGATCGAAATAAAGGTCATTATTTCGGACTTCAAAATATCAATAAAGTTATCGAGCATTGCATTAAGTTAAAAATTAAATATTTAACTCTTTATACTTTTTCAACAGAAAATTGGAATAGACCTAAGAAAGAAATTAATTATCTTTTTTATTTATTTAAATATTTTTATAAAAAAAATTTTTATAGATTAAATAGAAATAATATTAGAATAAAATTTATTGGAGATTTAATAAATATCCCTAAAGATTTGAAGCCTATAATAAAAAAGATCCATGAAAAAACTAAAAATAATAATGCAATAACAGTTGTATTTGCATTTAATTATGGATCAAAATCTGAATTAATAAATGCTTTTAAAAGTATTTTAAAAAATAAAAAAAAAGTAATTAATGAAGAGTTAATTACTAATAATTTATATACAAAAAATATACCTGATCCTGATATTCTTATAAGAACTGGCGGAAATAAAAGATTAAGTAATTTTTTACTCTGGCAACTTTCATATGCGGAGTTATTTTTTGTAAATAAAAATTGGCCAGATTTTAATTTTTTAGATTTAAAAAAAATTGTTAGTACCTTTACTAGCATTAAAAGAAAATTTGGGGGGTTAAATGAGTAATTTTAAAAAGAGATTTATTATCTCCTTATTAGCTTTTCCAATTATTTATATTCTACTTTACCAAAAAATATTATCAAATTTATTAATTATTATTGTTTGTATATTTTGCGTTTATGAGTGGAATAGAATCTTAAAAAAAAAAAATTACATATATCTATTAGGATTATTAATTTTATTATTTTTTTTTCTTTCTTTACATAAAATATACAATTTAGAAGATTATAATTTAAAATTTTTATGGTTAATTCTGATAGCCTGGCTGACTGATATAGGAGGATATATATTTGGAAAATTATTTGGCGGTCCAAAATTAATTAAAATTAGTCCTAACAAAACATGGTCTGGAGCATTTGGTTCGTTAATTTTAAGTCAATTTGCTTGTTTAATTTTATTTTTAGATATTAATTATAAATTGAATTTCAATATATTTTTTTTTCAATTTTTATTATCAATTATAGGACAAACTGGAGATATTTTAATGTCTTATATAAAAAGAATTAATAATAAAAAAGATACTTCTAATTTTATTCCAGGGCATGGAGGTTTTTTAGATAGAGTGGATGGACTAATCTGGATATTTATTTTTGGAAATTTTCTAATCTGATGAAGAAAAAAATTTGTATTTTAGGATCAACTGGTAGCATAGGCAAAACTACTTTAGAAATTATATCAAAAAATAAAAAAGATTTTAATGTAGTTTTGTTAAGTGGAAATAATAATATTAAATTACTAATTGCGCAGGCTAAAAAATTTAAACCAAAATATATTTATTCAAATAATTTCTATTTTAAAGAGAACTTAAAAATTTTTTGTAAAAATAATAATATTCATTTAATTGATGATCTTAGTTTATTAAAAAAAGTCAAATTTGACATAACTGTAGCTGCTATTTCAGGAATGTCTGGCCTTATTCCCACGTTAAATATTATTAAATTTTCTAAAAAAATATTAATCGCGAACAAAGAAAGTATAATTTGTGGATGGAAGTTTATTTTAAAGCAATTAAAAAAATATCATTGTCATTTTGCACCAATTGACTCAGAGCATTTTTCTATACTTAATTTAATTGAAAATAAAAATGTAAATTCTATAAAGTACATTTATCTTACAGCATCTGGAGGCCCTTTTTTTGGAAAGAAAGTTAATTTAAATAAAGTCACTCCCTCACAAGCAGTAAGACACCCAAATTGGGTAATGGGTAAAAAAATATCTATTGATTCTGCCAATTTAATGAATAAAGTTTTAGAAGTTATAGAAGCGTCGTTAATATTTAATCTGCCAATTAATAAATTTAAAATAATTATACATCCTCAATCCTTAATACATGCAATTGTCGAATTTAATAACGGTCTTTCATCAATGTTGTATCATTATAATAATATGCAAATTCCAATTGCTAATTCTTTATATAATAATTTTTATAATTATAAAATCAGGGATCAGAAATTTTTATCTCAAGATAAATTAACTTTTTATGATACAAATTTTAAAAAAAACGCTTCGCTTAAAATTTTAAAATTTAAAAATGTCCTTAATGAAAATGGTTTTATTTTAATTAACGCTCTTAATGAAATTTTAGTGCAAAGATTTTTAGAAAAAAGGATAACTTTCGCTGATATAACCAATAAATTACTAGGTATTTTAAATTCAAATTTAGTTAAAAATTACTTAAAAAATCATCAGATTCGACATATAAATGACGTCTTCAAAGTGTATAACTTTAGTAGGAGCTTAGTAAATTGATAAAATTAATTATTATTTTTTTTTTAATATTAGCAAATGTTTCATTTGCTCAAATAAAAAAGGTTAATATCGTTGGCAATACAAGAGTTAACTCCACAACTATAGAGTCATTAGTTGATAAAAAAATAGCTAACATAGATACAATTTATATAAATAATCTAACTAAAAAAATTTATGATACAGACTTTTTCGCTGATGTGAAAATTTCCTTTAATCAAGATGTTCTAACTATAAATGTAGTTGAAAATCCAATAGTTAATTTTTTTTACATAAATGGAGTTAAGGACAGCGATTTAGACCAGGTAAATAAAATTGTTACTTTAAAAGAAAATAGTATCTTTTCTAGTTCTAAATTAAAAAAAGATATTGAAGCAACTAGTGAATTTTTAAAAGCCTCAGGTTATTATCAAGCCTCGATTGTTCCTGAGGTAATTAAAATTGATAATAATCAAATAAATTTAATAATTAATATCGATAAAAAAGAAATTTCAAAAATTAAAAATATTTATTTTATAGGAAATAAATTTTTTAGTGATAGTCAATTATTAGATATTATTACCTCTGCAGAAGATGGTTGGTGGAAAATCTTTTCTACGTCAGCTCTTAGTGAGCAAAGAATTGAATATGACAAACTGTTACTTAAAGAGTTTTATAAATCAAAATCATTTTATGATGCTCAAATTGAAAGCGCTTTTGCAAGCGTAGATAAAAATAACAAATTTACATTAACTTATTCAATAAATTCTGGAAGAAAATATAAGTTTGGTGATTATGATTTAAAAGTGTCTGGTCTAGTACTTAAAGAAGCTGATATTAATGAAATCAAAAATATTTCTGCTAAGTTATTAAAAAATGAATTTTATTCACCTCTAACAATTAATAAAATTAATAAGCAAATAACTGATTTTTTAGAGAATAAAAAGTACGTCCATTTTGAAATTAATATCCAAGATGTAAAAGCAACTGATGATAAAATTAATATTATAGTTCAGCTTAGTGAAGGTCAAAAATCATTAGTTAACAAAATAAATATTCAAGGCAATGTAATTACAGAAGAAAAAGTTATTCGAGATAATCTTATTATTTCAGAAGGGGATCAATTAAATTCATCTAAAGTTAAAAAATCTATTGATAATGTAAAATCAAAACAATTATTCAGTAAAGTTGATTATAAAATAGAAGATTCTGATAAGAAAAATTTTAAAGATTTAAACTTATTTGTTAAAGAACAGCCAACGGGCAGTATTAGCGCTGGTGTTGGTTACGGTACAAATGGAGGATTATTAGAAGCCTCTATAAATGAGAGAAATTTTTTAGGTAAAGGAATCAATCTAAATTTCTCAGGAAGACTTTCCACTGATGTAATAAGAGGAGAACTTTCATATGCTGATCCAAATTATTTAAATTCCAATAAAGAATTAGCTGCTTCTTTATTTTCAGAAGTTGATGATTATGCAAATTCTGGTTATCAAAATAAAAGAGTTGGTACCAGATTTTCTACAAAATATGAGATTTATGAGGATATTTTTTTTAGACCAAATCTAGGAGCGCAATTTGACAAATTAGAAGTAACAGGTAGCGCATCCAGTCTATTAAGAAGCAGACAGGGAGAATTTGTTACAACTTCATTTGGATATAATTTTTTATATGATCAACGAGACTCAAAATTTAGTCCAACATCTGGATCAGTAATTTATTTTGATCAAAATATAGCAACTTTTTTTAGTGATATCCCGACAGTTCAAACTGGTGTTGGTGGAACATTTTATAAAGAGTTATTTAATGAAAAGTATATTGGTTCTGCAAAGGCAAGATTAGCTAATGTAGTTGCATTTAATGATAAGGACGTTAAGTTGTCAGATAGAATTTTTGCATCAACTAGTGATTTAAGAGGTTTTGAACTAAGAGGTGTAGGTCCAGTTGATAGTGGCGATCATATTGGAGGTAATAATTTAGCAACTTTAAGTTTAAAATCAACGTTTCCAAACCCAATTCCAGAAAACTTGAGAGCCACCACATTTCTATTTTTAGATATGGGTAATGTTTGGGGAGCAGATTACACCAGTTCAATTTCTGACAGTTCTAAATTAAGAGCATCAACAGGTATAGCTCTAGATTTAATGAGTCCAGTTGGTCCACTAAGTTTTACTTACAGCATTCCTTTATCTAAAGCTTCTACCGACAAAGAACAGAATTTTTTATTTAATATTGGCTCAAGTTTTTAAATTTATTTAATTTTTAATGAATAAAATTTTTTTTAAAAAATCAAAAAAATTTATTTCTTTAAAAGATATTTTTAAAATTTGTAATTATTCAACAAAAGAATTCAGTAATAAAAAAATTTTTGGAGTTAATAATATTAAAGATGCAAAAAATGGAGATATTACTTTTTTTAATGATCTTAAGTATGAGCAGGATATTAGAATTACAAAAGCTTCGGCATGCATTGTTAATGAAAAATTAGCAAAATATTTAAATAAAAATACAGTAACAATAGTTTCTCAAAATCCATTATTAGATTTTTATAAAACTGTTATTTTTTTTTATCCAGATTCATCAACAGACAACGAAAATGTTATTATTTCTAAAAATATACATCATTTTTTAAAAAAAAAAATTTCAGTTGGCAAAAACACTTTCATCGATAAAAGCGCTTGTATTGGATCAAATTCTGAAATTGGGAATAATGTTATTATTAAACATGGAGTTCATATTGGTAAAAACTGTAAAATTGGATCAAATGTTGTAATTGAGAATGCGCTATTAGGAGATAATATAATTATAAAATCTGGCACTCTTATTGGACAGACAGGCTTTGGTTTTAATTTTCAAAAAAATAAAAGAATTAAATTTCCACATATAGGAAGGGTAATTATTGAAAACGATGTCCAAATAGGTTCCCTTTGTACAATTGACAGAGGTTCATTGACCGATACAGTTATTGGAGAATTTACTTCTATTGATAACCAAGTTCAAATTGCTCATAATGTTAAAATTGGAAATTTTTGCATGATAGCAGCACAATCAGGAATAGCCGGTAGTACGATTATAGGCAATAACGTAAAAATTGGAGGTCAAACGGGAATATCTGGTCATTTATCTATAGGTAATAATGTTAAAATTGGAGGAAAAAGCGGTGTTATTGCTGATATTGGAGACAATCAAACTGTTATGGGTTATCCAGCTAGAAGCATAAGAGATTTTTTATCTAAAAAAAAATGACAAATTTAAAAAAAGAAATATATAAAGATGAAATAGAAAGTTTAATACCTCATAGAAAGCCATTTTTATTGATAGATAAATTAACAGATATTGTTCCAATGATATCTGCAACTGGTGTTATGAACATTAAAAAAACAGATTTTTTTTTTAACGGCCATTTTCCAGGACAGCCAGTGATGCCAGGGGTATTAATTGTAGAAGCCTTTGGTCAAAGTGCAGCAGCATTAACAGCTTATAGTTTAGATCCTACAATTGTTAAAAATAAATTGGTTTATTTAATGACAGTTAATAACGCAAGATTTAGAAATCCCGTAATGCCTGAATGTGAACTAAAACTTAAGGTTGAAGCCGTAAGATCAAAAGGAAAAGTTTGGAAATACAAAGGTATAGCAATGGTTAATGATAAAATTATGGCAGATTCAGAGTGGATGGCGACTATAGTGGATAGAAAAAATTGATGATAAGCGATAAGGCAATTATTGATAAAAATTCAAAAATAGAATCTTCGGTAGATATAGGACCATTTAGTATTATTGGCAAAGAAGTTAAAATTGGAAAAAATGTAAAAATACTATCCCATGTAGTTATAACCGGAGACACTACAATATCAGATGACTGTGAAATTTATCCTTTTGCCTCAATAGGGGGAACTCCGCAAGATTTAAAATTTAAAGGAGAAAAAACCAAACTAATAGTAGGAAAAAAAAATAGAATTAGAGAGTATGTAACAATAAATCCTGGCACCGAACATGGTGGCGGATTCACAAAGATAGGTGATAATTGTTTATTAATGATTTCTTCTCATATTGCTCATGATTGCAAAATTGGAAATAATGTTGTTATTGCAAACAATGTTGCTATAGCAGGACACGTTGAAATAGAGGACAATGTAATCATAGGTGGTAATTCTGCAGTTCAGCAATTTACCAGAATTGGAAAGTTGGCAATGATAGGTGGTATGACAGGTGTGGAAAAAGATGTAATACCTTATGGTCTTGTTACCGGAAATAGATCCCACTTAGACGGAATAAATATTATTGGATTAAAAAGGGCCGGTTATTCTTCCGATGAAATAAATGGATTAAATCAGGCCGTAAAATTAATTTTTTCAAATACTCTTTTGAAAAACGGCATAGAAGAAGCTAAAAAGTTTTCTAAATTTCAAACAGTTGGTGAAGTTATAAGTTTTTTAGAAAAGAACGATAAAAGACCAATTTGCAGACCGTTAAGATAAATGCTCGGATTAATAGTTGGAGAATCAAATTTACCAAGATTTTTAATAAATAAATTATTAAAGAAAAAAGTAAAATTTTTAATAATAGATTTAACTAAAAATAATATTTATAAAAAATATAAAAATTCATACAGCTTAAGAATAACTCAACTTGGAAAAGCTATAACAATATTAAATAAAAATAATTGCAGAAATATTATATTTATTGGTAAAGTTAAAAGACCAGAAATTTCCCTATTAAAATTTGATGGAAAAGCTTTATTTTATTTTCCTAGATTATTTTCTGCTTTTAAGAAAGGTGATGGAAATATTCTAAAAGAAGTAATTAAAATTTTTAAAGAAAATAAAATAAATGTAGTAAACAGCATGAAATTTACACCAGAGTTAATATTCAAGGAAAAAGCGATTAACAATGTAAAAATGAACAGTTCTGACAAAAGTAGCGTTTCTAAAGGAGTTAGTGTGATTAAGTCGTTAAGCAAATTTGATATTGGACAATCTGTTGTAATAAATAATGGTTATGTCTTGGCCATTGAAGGCCCAGAAGGAACTGACGAAACTATTAAAAGATCACTATATTTATCTAAAAAGTATAAATTAAAAAACAAATCAATCTTAATTAAATTTCCTATAGCAAATCAAGATCTTAGAGTAGATTTGCCTACCATAGGTTTAGACACTGTTAAAAATTGTATTAAATCAAATATTAAAGGTATTGCAGTAAAAAGATCTCAAAATATTATCCTAGATAAAGACAAGATTATTAGTTTAGCTAAAAAAAATAATTTTTTTATTATTTCTTTATAAATTGTCTAAAAAAATATTTATTATTACTGGTGAGACTTCAGGAGATAAAATGGCATCTCTTATTATTAAAAAATTAAAACAAAAAGATTTAGACATTCATTTCTTAGCAATTGGAGGAGAAAATATTAAATCACAAGAAATTGATTGTATATTTGACATTAAATGCATTGCCTTTATGGGTTTAATTGATGTTTTAAAAAATTTATTTTCAATTAGAGAAAAGATTAATTTTACAGTTAAAAAAATTATAGAATTTAATCCAGATGTTATTTTGTCAATTGATTCTCCAGATTTTTCTTTTAGAGTTTTAAATAAGATCAAAAAAATTAATAGCAAAATAAAAACAATTCATTTGGTTGCACCGCAAGTTTGGGCCTGGAGAGAAAATAGAAAAAAAACATTATATAAATTTATTGATCATTTATTATTACTCTTTCCTTTTGAAAAAAATTATTTCGATGGATTTATTAGAAATTCATTTGTAGGACATCCTTTTTTGGATTTTTCTGTTTTTAGAATAAATAAATTAGAAAATAAAAAAAAAAAATATATCACTTTATGCCCTGGTAGCAGACGTTCAGAATTAGATACTTTTATGCCTATTTTTTTCGAGGTAATAAAAAAAATTAATCTAAATAATAATTTTATTTTTCATATACCTTCTTCTAAAAATAATGAAAATTTAATTAAAAACTATTTACAAAAATATAAAATTGATAATTTTGCTATTACAACAAATGAAAAAGATAAAAATTATTATATTCAGAATTCAATTTTTGCTATTTCGAAATCAGGAACTATCACCTTGGATATTTGCAAGAACCAATGCCCATTAATTATTATCTACAAAACATCCTGGTTAAATTATCTATTAATTAAGCCTTTAGTTAAAACAAAGTTTGGCAACATTCTTAATGTTATTGCACAAAAAGAAATAATACCTGAATTAATACAACAAAAATGTAACTCAGACGAAATTTACAAAATAGCCAAAGAATTTATTGATAATCAATTATCAAGAGATAAATTGGTTGTAGAATATACTAAAATCTTAGAGAAAATTATTGTTCCGGATTGCCTTGATAAAATCTGCAATTATATATTTGAATAGCAATTATCTTTTTGCCATATCTAAAAAGTCTCTTTTATCTTTTCCAAGATACAATTGTCTAGGCCTATTTAGTTTATTAGAAGGATCAGAGTACATTTCTTTCCAATGAGCTATCCATCCAGAAGTTCTAGCAACAGCAAATAAAACAACAAACATTTCAGTAGAAAAG
>Ga0214921_10012579_pt1 | contig 10086 bp, 9 predicted proteins | sample LL1505_MetaG_FD_177992 | JGI IMG/M metagenome (GOLD analysis project Ga0214921, IMG submission 177992) | Freshwater microbial communities from Lake Lanier, Atlanta, Georgia, United States - LL-1505 | ecosystem: Environmental > Aquatic > Freshwater > Lake | place: USA: Georgia | collected 2015-05-28
CCGCAGTAAAGTAAGTTTGCAGACCCAATAAACTGTAACCTGCTCGAATGACGCGATTTAATCCGGGCTCGCTCATTCCCAAGTCTGCTAAGAAGGCATTTTTATCAGCATCATCCAAATCTGCAATCTCAGCTTCTATCGCTGCGCAAACCGCCACAACCGGAGAGCTCTCTTTTGCTGCATGCTGCCTGACGGCTTCAAGATGGGGATTATTTTCAAAGCCGTCTTCTTTCACATTGGCCACATACATCGCTGGCTTTGCGGTAATTAAACAAAATGGTTTGAGTATCGCCTGCTCTTCTTTGCTTAAACTAAGGCTACGAACTGGTAAAGCCTGATCGAGTTGCGTCTGAACTTTGGTGAGCACCGCAACAAGGGCAGCCGCTTCTTTATCATTACCAGACTTAGCCGCTTTGGTATAGCGCTGAAGGGCCTTCTCAACCGTCCCCAAATCAGCCAAGGCAAGCTCAGTATCGATCACGCCGATATCCGCCAGAGGGTCAATCTTCCCAGCCACATGGATGACATTGGCATCTTCAAAACAGCGCACCACATGCGCAATGGCATCGGTCTCCCGAATATTGGCCAAGAATTGATTGCCTAACCCTTCACCCTTAGAGGCTCCAGCAACTAGGCCCGCAATATCCACAAACTCGACCGTAGCGGGGACAATTTTCTCAGGATGCACAATCTCAGCCAAAGCTTCAAGCCGGGGATCAGGCACCTCCACCATGCCCACATTGGGCTCAATGGTGCAAAAGGGGTAATTTTCAGCTGCAATCCCCGCTTTGGTCAGGGCATTAAACAGGGTGGATTTGCCTACATTGGGTAGGCCGACGATTCCGCATTTGAGTGACATGTCGCCATTGTAAATGGGCTCGATTCGATATCATCATGGTATGTCTGTTCAAACCCAAAATAGCCCTAAATCACTCGACCCAAGAAAAGCCCAAAATGGTGCCGATTTTTGCGTTGTTGGTGGCGGTATTGTGGGCAAAGCCAGTGCATTAGGGTTAGCGCAGTTAGGCTACTCCGTAATTCAGATTGCTCCTGATCTAGATAAAAATCTGACGCCACCAATAAAGCACTTTGGGCAACGTATCTATGCAATCGCGCCAAGTACCAAACGTCTACTGACAGAACTCAATATTTGGCATGCCCTTGATCTCGATCGGATTCAGGCTGTAAGGGATATGCGCATCTTTGGCGATCGCGGACAGGCCAAGGATCAATTGCACTTTTCTGCTTTTGAAGTAGGGCGTCCTGAGTTGGCGTGGATCATTGAAGCTGACTTAATTGAAGCTACCCTTGATCAGGCAATTCGTTTTCAAAAACAAATTATCAATATCAATTCCAGCGTCATTGATATTCGACTTGAGAAAGATAAAAATCCTATCCTCGTTCTTAATCAAGGCGAAGAGATTGTGTCGCAATTAATCCTTGCAGCTGATGGCGCTCGCTCACCATTACGCTCGGCCATTGGCATTAATGCCTTGGAGAATGACTATCAGCAAATGGCTGTGGTTGCCAACTTTAGCTGCTCACAGCCTCATCTTGAGACCGCCTATCAGTGGTTTTTGCCCGAGGGTAGTGTCTTAGCCTTACTTCCACTGCCCTCTCAACAGGTTTCAATGGTTTGGTCAAGCTCGCCAGATTATGCCAGCCATCTCCTTCATCTCAGTCCTGAAGCATGGTCAACACTTTTACAAGAGCAATCTGCTGGGGCGATTGAAAGGGCGCTGGGTACACTGCAATTACAATCTACGCCTGCGAGCTTCCCCCTCAAACGCCTTAAGTCTCAAGGTCTAATTGGGCCACGATATGATCCAAAGGTCATTTTGCTGGGAGATGCCGCACACGTCATGCACCCTCTAGCTGGGCAAGGTTTAAACCTAGGGCTACGGGATGTTGCAGATATGTTGAAAGTGTTCAAAAACAAAGAGGGATTTAGGGTACTTGCTGATCGGGTCTTATTGCGTCGCTACGAGCGTCAACGCGAAGGCGATGCCAGCTCTCTTCTTTGGCTTACAGATCGCCTCAAGAAGTTATTTAGCGCGAACAATCCCTTTGAGAAACAAATCCGCAACTGGGGTCTTGGTTTAGTAAACCGTAGCCACCTTGCAAAACGACAACTAGTTGAACGTGCTCTTGGAGAATAAATATATGACAAAGAATTTAAAACATCTGAGCATTGGTCTCTTACTTCTTGGCATAGCAAGTTCAGGATTTGCTTTGAATGAGAAACAAATCCGCACGGAGATACAAAAGCGACTGGGTACCTCCGCCAATGTTCGTAATGTCTCGCCATCACCCATTCCTGGACTATTTGAAGTGCAAGTGAATAATGAAATCTTTTATACCGATAGCAATGCCAAATATCTAATCCAAGGTGAAATGGTTGAGTTGGCATCTGGCAATAATTTAACGACTAAACGTCAAGAAGATATTAATCGCATCAAATGGTCTGAACTTCCTCAAGCACAGGCATTTAAGGTGGTCCGCGGCAATGGCAGTCGTCAAATTGCGGTGTTCTCAGACCCCAATTGTGGTTATTGCAAGCGTCTGGAGAAAACACTCCAACAACTGGATAACGTCACAATTTATAACTATCTCATCCCTATTTTGTCAGCAGACTCTGCCCTCAAATCGAAGCAAATTTGGTGTGCTGCGGATCAGCAAAAGGTATGGAATGACTGGATGATTAATAATCTGGGGCCCAGTGGTAAATCGGATTGCGCCAATCCCATTGATAAAAATCTGACTCTAGCAAAGAACTACGGCATCAATGGTACGCCCACTATTTTCTTTACTGATGGCAGCCGGTTTCCAGGCGCAGTTCAACTTGCTGATATTGAGAAAAAATTAGTCTCTCTCAAATAATTACACCCATGCAAGCCAATCCCATGCCCGCAGTGCAATATACCATCTGGCCTGATGATTTACATGGCCATCGTTTCATTGTAAAACTAGTAATCGAGCGCCCAGATCCAGCAGGACAAATAATTGCGATGCCGGCGTGGATTCCGGGGAGTTATTTCATTCGGGATTTTAGTAAGCATATTGAAACAATTTCTGCATTCACCTCGATTAAGAAAACTGGACTGCGCAAATCAATTCCACTGGAGCGGCTCGATAACGATCGCTGGCGCTTACCCAAAAATAGCGCTAGCTGTGAAATCATCACTACGGTCTATGCTTTTGATCAATCCGTACGTACCGCTTACTTAGATCAAGAGCGCGGTTTTTTTAATCCCACCAGTCTATGTCTAGCTGTTCAAGGTCAGGCTCATCTACCCTGCTCTTTGGCGATTGCCCCACCAGCCGACCAGGCTTTGCTGGGGTGGAATGCCCATTGCACACTTGCGCCAGTAAAAACGGATTTGCAAGGCTTTGGTTTTTATCTTGCCAAAAATTATGATGACCTGATTGATCATCCTGTTGCCATGGGTCACTTTGATCTGATTGAGTGGCAATTGTATGGTACCCCCCATGCCATGGCGATCCAAGGTCTTACAGCTGAGCAATCCGAGCTTTTAGATAAAGAGCGGCTTGCCCGAGATCTCTCTAAATTCTGTGCGGAGACCATTCGTCTATTTGAGCCCCGCAAACCAAAGACACCGTTCTCACGCTACTTATTTATTGTCAATGCAGCATTAGATGGCTATGGCGGCCTCGAGCATCGCAGTAGCACTGCGCTTTTATGCAAACGCGATCAACTTCCTTACCAAGATCATGATGCCAAGACTCCTAAGAAAACCTATGAGGAGTTCTTGGGCTTATGTAGTCATGAATATTTTCATGCCTGGTTAGTCAAGCGGATACAACCCAAGGCTTTCCAACCCTATGATCTGGGTGGGCGTAACCATACTCGTTTACTGTGGCTCTTTGAAGGTTTTACCAGCTACTACGATGACCTTCAACTTCTTAGAAGCAAAACGATTAGCCTGCCGCGCTATCTTGAGCTCCTTACGAATAACTGGAATGGCGTCTTGCGCAATCCAGGACGTCACAAACAAACTGTAGCTGATAGCTCTTTTGATGCTTGGACCAAGTATTACCAAATGGATGAGAACACTCCCAATGCGGTAGTTAGTTATTATGCAAAGGGTGCTCTCATTGCTCTAGGTCTTGATCTCGTGATGCGCCATCATAGTTGTGGCAAGATATCGTTGGATGATCTCATGCGCTATCTTTGGAAAGAGCATAGAAAACCTCTTTTAGGAATCAATCAATACTCACTGGATTTAGCAATTAGTCAGATTATGGGTATTGCCTTTAACAAGGTCTGGCAAGACTTTAAAAAGAATTATATCCATGGCACCCAAGATCTGCCTCTACAACTGTGGTTACCCCAGATCGCCGGAATTTCGGTCTCCCCTAAATCAGCTAGCTTCCTAGACGATCTCAAACTATCGCTGGGGATCCGTCACGCTGAGAGTCATGGCTGGCTTAAGCTAACCCACGTTCTCGATGGGGGTCTTGCCCAACAAGCTGGGCTGGCACCAAACGACCTCATTAGCAGCATCAATGGACAACGCGTCAACTCTAGTCGACTCGACCCTGTTCTAGCAAGCCTTAAGCGTAGCAAACGATTAAGGTTTCATTACTTTCGGCAAGATAAAGAATGTAGCGCCAGCATTGCTCTCAAACTCAATAGCCCCGATCAGTATGAGATCAAAACGAACAAATCCAATTCTTTTTAATTTGATGTAATAGTGAGCAACTTGCTTTCATTGATGCCAAACGATTGGCAAGTATTTCTATCTGATTACTTTGTTTCAAGAGATTGGCAACAGCTCTGTGATGCTTTTGATCAAGAACATCAAACTTGGGGGCAATTCATTCGACCCGATAAAGAGCTACTGTTTCATGCTCTAAAATTGACTCCTGTTGCTGAGGTCAAAGTAATTCTGCTTGGTCAAGATCCATATCATTCGCCAGGATTAGCACAAGGTCTTGCATTTTCTATCCCGCATGACATTACCCTTCGCTCCAAACAATTTCCAAGCTCTCTTCGTAACATCAATAAAGCTCTGCAAATGGAGGGGTTTGGCTCCTTAGAAAATGGCGACTTAAGCCATTGGGCCAAACAAGGTGTCTTATTACTTAATACCGCACTATCGGTTCGACTAGGTGAAGCGGGCTCGCACAGTCAATTAGGCTGGGCTAGTTTTGTTAGGGCGATCATCAAAAAACTATCAAACTCTCACAAGCATCTGGTCTGGCTTCTCTGGGGCTCGCATGCACAGTCGTTTGCGGAATGCATATGCAATGCAAATGATCATTACATTCTGCGCGCCTCTCATCCCTCAGGCCTGGGAGTTTATAAAACAAAGCAGCCATTTATTTATCCAGGGGATCAAGGAAGTTGTGGACACTTTGGTAAAACAAATCAATACCTGATTACTCATCATCAAAATACGATTAACTGGGTCAGCAATAATATTGAATCAGAATTTGTTTTAAGGTCTCCTAAGTAAAAGATAAATCTGGGACAAAATAAACGCCCCCAGAATCGCACTCCCCCACTCTAGCATTTGCCCTGCGGTAAATAAGCCTATCATTTGGCCACTATAGCTAGCTGCTAGAGCTCCAAGCGCTCCAAGACCAATGGTCCAAAGAAAGATTGATTTAGGTCGTTTAACTCTAACTGAGCCCTTATTTCTAGGGAAAAACCCAGGAAAATAGTAACCCGCGGCCAAGCCCACTATGCCTCCAACCAACAAATACGCTAAAAACCCCATTAAAAACACCCCTATTGAGCCCAAGAAATCTATAATTCAAAGCATGAAGCTGTTGACTTTAGGCATTAATCATCACACAGCGCCAGTTGCCGTTCGGGAGAAAGTAGCCTTTGACCCCGAAGGACTGCAGGACGCCTTATTTGATCTTCGCTCCCATCTGGGCGGCGTGAATCGGAGTGGTTTGCCTGAAGCCACCATCTTATCCACCTGTAATCGTACAGAACTCTACTGCGCTGCTAACGATCCCGCCTCTGAAAGTGAATTTCATGAGGCAACATTTGATTGGTTAGCGAAGAGTCAAAAGCTAGCTCCCAGCATTTTGCAACCCCATATCTACACCTTACCGCAATCCGATGCCGTGCGTCATGCATTTCGTGTAGCGTGTGGTTTAGATTCGATGGTGATTGGTGAGACCCAAATCTTAGGTCAAATGAAAGATGCGGTGCGCACTGCTAATGACGCAGGCGCTTTGGGTACTTACCTTAATCAACTCTTTCAAAAAACCTTTTCCGTTGCCAAAGAGGTGCGAGGCTCAACCGAAATTGGGGCACATTCGATTTCAATGGCTGCAGCCTCAGTGCGACTCGCTGAACGTATTTTTGAATCGATTGGCGAACAAAAGATTTTGTTCATCGGCGCCGGTGAGATGATTACTTTATGCGCTACCCATTTTGTAGCCCGTAAACCAAAAGCTACCGCGATTGCTAATCGTACTATTGAACGCGGTCAAGAACTCGCTGAATCCATATCGGCCCAAAACATTGAGGCCGAGTCATTCCGCCTCAATGATCTTCCCGCACGCTTGCATGAGTTTGATGTCATTGTGTCATCGACTGCGAGCCCTTTGCCGATCATTGGTCTTGGAATGGTAGAGAGCGCGTTAAAGCTGCGTCGGCGCAAGCCCATGGTGATGATTGATTTAGCCGTGCCTCGTGATTTTGAACCAGAAATTGCAAGGCTTAATGACGTTTACCTCTACACCGTAGATGACCTCGGCACGATGGCACAGACCGGCGCTAATTTGCGCCAAGCTGCCGTTGGTCAAGCGGAGATGATTATTGAAGAGCGTGTTAATAACTTCATGCATTGGCTCCAAGGACGCAATGCAGTTCCTCTGATACAAGATATTCAGCAACAAGGTGAGCGTTTACGCCAAATGGAGTTAGAGCGCGCACTCAAGCGTTTGGTACGCGGTGATGACCCCCAAGAGGTCTTAAATGCAATGGCCCAAGGATTAACCAATAAGTTCTTACACGGCTCCTTACATGCTTTACAACATTCTAGCGGTTCTGAGCGCGACGCTCTGATTAAGCTACTCCCTAAATTATTTACCACCCATTCCAGCCTAGATAAAAATAGCTCTTCAGATAGTCATTAGATGAAATCCAGTATGCGGGCCAAGCTGGAGCATCTCGATGCCCGTTTGGCTGAACTCAATACTATTTTGATGCAAGAAGACTCCACCAAGGATATGGATGTCTATCGTAAGCTCACGCGCGAACACGCTGATATTTCGACCGTGGTGGAGCAATTCGGTCTGTATAAAAAGGCGGAGGAAGATGCCAAAGCTGCCTCTGACATGCGCCTAGATCCGGAAATGAAAGAGTTCGCCGATGAGGAGCAAAAACAAGCTGAAGGACGCATGACTGAGCTCGAAAAAAACTTGCAAACTCTTCTGCTACCAAAAGATGAAGACGATGGTCGCAATATCTTCCTAGAGATACGCGCTGGCACTGGCGGCGATGAGAGCGCTCTTTTTGCTGCGGATCTATTGCGAATGTATACCCGCTATGCAGAGCGTCAGGGCTGGAAAGCAGAAATTGTCAGTCAGGCCGAATCGGACCTGGGTGGCTATAAGGAGGTGATTGTGCGGCTTAGCGGTACCGATGTCTATGCCAAAATGAAATTTGAGTCAGGCGGTCATCGTGTACAACGCGTTCCGCAAACGGAGACTCAAGGTCGTATTCATACCTCAGCGTGCACCGTTGCGGTCATGCCTGAGGTGGATGAAATTGAGGCCATCAAAATTAATCCGGCAGATCTTCGGATTGATACCTTTCGTGCATCCGGAGCGGGTGGTCAGCATATTAACAAGACAGACTCTGCGGTGCGTATTACCCACCTACCAAGCGGAATTGTGGTGGAATGCCAAGACGATCGCAGTCAGCACCGCAATAAAGATCAAGCTATGAAGGTCTTAGTCTCACGCATCATGGATGCACAACGCACTGCCCAACAAAAAGAACAAGCGCAAACCCGCAAGTCTTTAGTGGGTACCGGTGATCGCAGTGATCGGATACGCACCTATAACTTTCCACAGGGCCGCATCACAGATCACCGCATTAATCTAACGCTATACAAAATTGATGCCATGATGGATGGTGATATTAGCGATCTTCTCAATGGCCTTGCTGCAGAGCATCAAGCTGATCTCTTGGCAGCGATGGGTGATGCCTAATCACAGACAGCACGCTTTGTGAACACCATCAAGGACCTGCTAAGTAATACACCGATTGATAAAACCGATGCGCGTGTTTTATTAGGGCATCTTCTGGAACAGTGTCTTGGCTGGCCGCGCTCTGCCCTTGTATCAAGGGATCAAGAACACCTTTCGGAGCTCCTCGTTAGCCAGTGGCGAACACTTGAAGAACGCCGCCTGCAGGGTCAGCCGGTTGCCTATTTAATTGGTAAGAAGGGCTTTCATGGGATTGAACTCACGGTGAGCCCTGCGGTTCTTATTCCTAGACCAGAGACTGAACTCTTAGTTGATTTTGCCATCGAAGAGATCGAGCGTCGCCTTGCCCATTCTCATGAAACCTTAGAGCTAAAGGTTTTAGATCTGGGGACTGGCTCTGGCGCGATCGCTTTGGCACTTGCCCATGCTCTACGAGACAGTCATCAAAATACTCTAAAAATAGAAGTGCTCGGGATTGATGCGTCTAACGATGCCATTGCGCTAGCTCGTGAAAACGCTAGGGCCCTTGATTTACATACTGGGGTGCAGTTTATGCAAAGTGATTGGTTTGCAGACATCCCCAAGGGGTGGCTGGGTAGCTTTGATCTTATCCTGAGTAACCCTCCTTATATTGATCCGAGCGACCCCCATCTTCAAGTGGGAGATTTGCGTTTTGAGCCCCGTAGAGCCTTAACTGATGAGCATGACGGCCTGCAATGCATCCGCTTGATTTTGGATCAATGCCAGGATTTTCTAAAGGGGGATGGCCTCATCGCCTTAGAACATGGCTTCGATCAGGCTGAGCCAGTTCGCACCCTCATGAATCACGTGGGCTTATCGGCGGTCGAGTGTTGGCCTGACCTAGCAGGGCATACACGCATTAGTATTGGTCGTATAAACCCTAAAAACCCTATTAATAAATAGGTCATAAAATGGGAAGTTGATTGAATGAAAGGACCTACCCCATGAGTGATGCTCAAACCCGAATTAAAGAGATTGTGACTGGCCACCCCGTGGTCTTGTTCATGAAAGGAACTGCCCAGTTCCCACAATGTGGTTTTTCCGGAAACGCCATTAATATTCTGCGTGCCTGTGGTGTTGAGACCCTCCATACGGTTAACGTCTTTGATGATGAAGCAATCCGTCAGGGGATAAAAGAATATGCTAACTGGCCAACCATTCCTCAGCTGTATGTCCATGGGGAGTTTATTGGTGGCTCAGACATCATGACCGAGATGTACCAAAGTGGCGAGCTTAAAAAGCTGCTCGGACTTTGATTTACTGGATTTCGTTTATTCATTCAAAAGCTCATCTGATGGGCTTGGTCTAGCCTAGACTAATGCCCATGTCAGACCTTGGTTCACTATTGCCCGCATTAAGCTTTGGTATTGCTATAGGCCTACTGGTCTATGTCCTGATCTTACGATCGCACCAAAAACAAACCGCCACATCCCTGCATGAGCAAACTACTCTGCTAAACGCATTGCGAGAAGAGCGTGATCAAGCGATTCAACATGCCATTCGCCTAGAAGCTGAGCTAGATTCTGAGCGCAAACAGGTGCAACACCGCATTGAATCTCTTAATGAAGCAAAAGAGGCGCTAAGCAATCAGTTTAAGAACCTTGCTAATGAGATTTTGGAAGATAAGTCCAGAAAATTTACAGAGCACAACGCTTTGCAGTTGGATATCTTACTAAAACCCCTACAAACCAAGTTAGCGGAGTTTAAGGAACAGGTTAGCCACTCCTATGACCAAGAAGCGCGCGAACGCTTTGCGCTTAAAAACGAAATTGAGCGCTTAGCCAATCTCAATATCAAGATGTCAGACGAGGCAAGATCATTGACCAATGCCCTAAAGGGTGACTCAAAGATCCAAGGTAACTGGGG
>Ga0214921_10012580_pt1 | contig 10086 bp, 23 predicted proteins | sample LL1505_MetaG_FD_177992 | JGI IMG/M metagenome (GOLD analysis project Ga0214921, IMG submission 177992) | Freshwater microbial communities from Lake Lanier, Atlanta, Georgia, United States - LL-1505 | ecosystem: Environmental > Aquatic > Freshwater > Lake | place: USA: Georgia | collected...
AGCAACCGAACAAACACAAGAAAGGCACGACTGGCAAATTATCAAAGGAGAAAGCAAAATGAAACAAAAGACAAACGTACAACTCGTCACACACATGATGACATACAGCAAACAAGGCGTGCTCATGCAAGCCTTCATCATCGAAGCAATAGCCGATTATGCAGAGTCAGTCAAAGCAAACCCGCTACCTGACAACGGCTTCATAAGTCCACGCGCATGGGATGCCTGTGCTAGTGAGGCACTCGATGCAATCAACAACCGCAACAAGGAGAAGTGAAATGAGAGTAGACATTGTAATGAAAGAAACGCTTGAGTACATCAACGGCGAATTAGTAGGCGTTGTGGAACGACTGAGATTTGTCGCTAACAACATGGACGACAGACGCAAGCACGATGACTGCTGTCAACAAGTCGAAGTGTGTATCGACAAACTGCGTGTGTTGATTAGAGAAACTGACCTGACTTGAAGGGAGAAGCGCAATGAAAGCAAACCAAGTATTGAGCCATATCTTTTTGGCAATCTGTTCGTACAACCTAGTCGCATTTGGATTCATCCAGATCGACATATGGGGCACAGCGCCGCTGTACTGTATGTGTGTAGTCATCGGCACGTTCATGCTTGGGTTCCAAGTGCGTAGCGTGTTGGCTAGAGGAGAGAGCAAATGAAAGATGAGCAATATAAATTCCCGTGCGAAGACCTTGCACACGCCACATACAAGTGGGGCATTGAGTATTCCAACGATGAGGATGGTGATGAGGTTGTCCATGTCGAGTGGTTCACAACCAAAGAAGAACGCAACCAAGCATTAAAAGGAGAGGTGCAAACACCCGATTACACATTCAACGATTTATTCAAAGGAGAAAGCAAATGAGAGTAAATGAACTGATAGCGCTATTGAAAACAGTAGACCCCGAGTCCGAGGTGTTTGTGTGGGTAGACGGAGAACGACACCCCGTGACAGAGATTGACCCAATCGACTGGTACGTAGACATCAACGCTGATACGAAAGAGAGGATGAAATGACCAAACTACCAAACATACATCAACACTTCTTTGCCTCTAGTGCGTTTGACTGGTGTGCATCGACACCAACACGAGACCTGCGTGAGGTCATCTACATCATGGAGAAGTACAACCACTCTTACAACCTGTACCTAGTACCTGTCTCGCACGACACACCATACGAGATTAACTTCTATCAACCCCAAGTAGAGGGCACGCAGTGGCTCGGTTACTTTGAAGTCAACAAGGGAGAAGTGAAATGAAACACGCACAAGCAATAAAGGATTACGAACAAGCAATCAAGAACATTAAGTTTCCAACAGTGGAGATAACGATAGGAAGATTCACTGTGCCCTATACATGGCTACCTTGGATGGGGGCTTTTAACTTAGGCGCTTGGTGTGAAGACGAGCCAGACGGGTTCGATGACGCACCCGAACATAAGCACTTAGAGAAAGTGAGTGACGCACTCATAGCGGGGCATAGCGATGAGGAATACATGGATGAGTTGACCGCCGCACTTGCGAGCAACCCATTCACAACGCAGGACTAATCATCCTGTCAACAAGTGAGAGAGAAATTCTCTCTCGCTGTATCGGCGTGTGTCTCACACACAAAACAAAACTAAATCAACTGGAGAAGCATCATGAAAATTTACATGGTTTCAATCAACAACGTAGACAATTCACGTTCGTTCAAGTATGTGTATATCAACGCACTCAACCGCTTTGCGGGTATGCGTATCACCAATTCTTGTTATGGCAAGCTTGGTGTTGATCGTGCTCGTGTTAGTTACGATGACTGGGATCCACTGCCCAGACAACTGCGTGAAATAACTGTTAACAACTTACTAGACCTGCACACCATAGCTAACGAGTACGCACAGCATCTGACAAATTATTTCTGCGAGGGTACGTTTGCGTACACGCTTGAGGAAGTGACTGGCGACTTGCGTCATTGGTTCAATACGTGGGGCTTGCCGTTTACCTTCCGTATATGTAGCTCAATCAGTGATAGTTTGGATACGATGAGAAAGCGCAACAAGCTCAGGGTTATCGTGCGTGACATGGAAGACCGACACAACAAGTTGTGCGATGGTAGAACTAACTGGCGTATCAACTACAGGGGTTCAACCTACCACAGTGAGTACGGGTTCAAGTCAGACAAAGTGTTATGTGCCGATATGGGCAGGCTCATCGCTGAATCTATCAGGGATGGTGTGGACTCGTTCAGTCAGCCGTTCATGGAGGACTACGACACTGCCTCAAACCTACATAACCGCATAGCCCAAGCCGCAAACGATGCGTTTGCTGGCAAGGTTGAGTTCGATCTCACTAAGTATTACTGCGATCACTGGGACTTTCATAACAATGGTAGTGAGGTGCGTATCAGTAGAGGTCGCTATCGTACCTACTGCGATTGTTGTGTTCAGGACAACGATGTAGTCGTTGAGACCTATGACACTGGCATCTTGATGGAGCGTGAAGCGGCGTACTTCTGTGACAACAACGATGAGTGGTACGAGCACGAGCCAGAGGATCAGTACGATGATGATGAAAACGATGAGGACAGCGAATCCGATGCTAGTCGCCTCATGTCTTACAGCGCCAACGTGCTTGACGTGCTTAGCAAGGATGAGTCGTTCGTAACGTCTCCGTTCGGTGAGTTCCATATGGGTATCGAGCTTGAGCTTGTGACCAACGGGTTTGTTAGCGAGGCGGTCGATGATCTGCGTAGCCAGCTTGGTGAGGACTACATCATCTGTAAGTCGGATGGTTCGTTGCCTTCGGGCGGTGTCGAGATCGTCACTTCGCCTCGTGGTCTAGCCGAGCATATCAAACGCTTCAGTGACTGGAACATTCACAGCAACTATCTTGCGTGGAACACAGGCAAGTGCGGTATGCACATTCACCTTGACTCTCGTGCGTTCACTCGGTTGACGCTGGGTAAGTTCATCGTGTTCATCAATGACGCTAAGAATGGTGAGTTCATCCGCAAGATCGCAGGTCGTCATCCACACATCGACACTCAAGCTCAGACCTACTGTGCCGCCGAGGGACAGGAAGTTATCGAGAATCCATCCAAGGCACTCAAGGGCAAGAGCGGCAACCGCTACTACATGGTCAACACAACTTGCTTGCGTAGACCAGAGGCTGATCGCTTGGGTGTGCGGTATGTCGGTGAACGCAACTTCAACACCATCGAGCTTCGTGTGTTTCGTGCAACCCTCAAGAAAGAACGACTGCTTGCACAGATCGAGTTTACTCATGCGGTTGTCATGTTCTGCCGTGTCGCCAGTATGCGTGACTTGGATGGCGTGTCGTTCATCAAGTGGCTCAAGACTATCGACAACCGCTACCCGCATCTGTCTGACTGGTATGGCATACGCCGCCGTGTCGGTGCTAAGAATGCCGCACCCACTGAGTCGCTCTGCGTTGACGTTGTTGCCGCCCCATCCGCTTAAATCTTTCAATCAATATAAAGGAATCTCATCATGTGTTTAATCATCACTGGCACTTCTGCCAAAATCCGCTCGACCCTGCTCGACACACACGCACTCATCAGCGACATCTACACCAGTAATCCTGACGGCATCGGCATCATGTATGCAACGACCAAGGGCTTGAAGGTTGTCAAGGTATTGCCTAAGTCTCTCGCTGACGCAACGCAGTTCATTACCAAGTTACCCAACGATGATCGTGAGCTTGCGATTCACTTCCGCTGGACTACGCATGGTCATACCGATATGACTAACTGCCATCCCTACGATGTAGTCAATGGCTATATTGCGATGATGCACAACGGCGTGTTGCACACGGGCAATGCTGCCGACAAGTCCAAGTCTGACACATGGCATTTCATCCGTGACTATCTTGCCAGTCCTGTTGCCGAGCATCCTGCTCTCGTGCACAACGAGAAGTTCCGAGATTTGCTTGCCGAGTTCATCGGTGACAACCGCTTCGTGTTCATGGATGGTGACGGCAAGATGAGCCATGTCAACTATGACCAAGGTGTTGAGCACGATGGCTTGTGGTTCAGCAATACATACGCATGGAGACCGAACCGCTTGATACCGCAGTATCAGTACTCGACCAAGTATGCGTCACGTCACTACAACTCTATGTATGAGGACTACAAGTATGACAACTCATACGGCGGTTACAAGTCACTGCCTTCCAACTCATGGAAGGATGAGGACAGTGAGTATGAGATCAAACCACGCAAGGTGTCAGCGCATGATCTTGAGTGGGATGAGGATGACTACGAGTTTGCTGATGACAACATTGACGGGTTTGTGATTGACTCTACTGACCTGATTGATATTGTCATGGGTGCAGATGTTGAAGCAGTGTCCGACTTACTAGAGCAGGCACCAGAAACTACTATAAACATCTTCTGCAATGTGTTGGCGTGTGAGCCAACCCAATGGATTAGGGCTGACAGTATGTCAGTGCTTGAGAACACCATCTACCAAGCGTTCCTTGCAGGGGATATGGTTGCACTGCTCGATGCTGTCGATGCGGGGTTGCATGGCAACGTAGCTGACGTTGCTTGCTATTACCTGAACTGGTCACACAAGGTGGGCGCTAGACCAATCCTGCCTGCAATGATCTGACGGGTGTCACGGGAGAGAAATTCTCTCTCGCATTTTTTAAACTAAAGGAGAAATGAAATGACTGACAAGACATACAACGGCTGGACTAACTACGCCACATGGCGTGTGAACCTTGAGATATTCGATGGGCTTGAGCAGAGTGAAGTATTTGACTTGAGCTTACCCCTTGAACAACTGCGCCATGTGTTGCAGGATTATGTGGAGGGGCACATCTACGAGAGTGGTGGGGGCAATGGCAACATTGCTGTGGACTATGCGCTAGCATTTTTGTCCGATGTGAATTGGTACGAGATAGCAAAGCACATGATTGAAGATTACAAAGAAGAGATTGAAGAGTAGCCACTAACTTGTCAAACAGTTGACAACCTCGGGAAACCGAGGTACATTTTTTATTCAAGGAGGAGCATCATGCCAGACTTAAAAAGCGAGATGAGTAAAGTTCTCAATGAGTGGGAACAAGACGCACAACAAACACAGGAGAAGCAAGTGCCAAAACAAATATTCACACCAACCAACAATGTGACGCAAGAGACGTTTATCTACGTGCGAGACAACCCAAACAAAACAAGCAGTGAGGTATGCGATGCGCTTGAGGTGAGGGGATTCAAGCGGTCATCTGTTGGGTCATTGCTCACGCAGTTTGTGAAGCAGAATCAAATGACAAGAGACCATAACAGCAGGCTTAGAACCTCTGTGCCTAAGTACGTACCGCTGAAGTCCACAAGGCAGTTCAAAGCAGAGGGCAAGCGAACAAACAAGATTGTACAAATCAAGAGCAAGCAACCTAGCGCAGGCATAGCCGCACTCAAGGTCGATACTACGCCAGTGCGTTTGTCGGTGTCGTGGGCAAGAAGAGAGACAGAAATCATAAACAGTTTAAGTGTGATGCAGGCACGGGCTTTGTATGATTCTCTGAAGAAAATCTTTGGAGGTTGATATGTGGGATGTACTTATAACTGTGACCATCATGGGGTTTGGTGCCGTAGCTGTGATTGCCATCTGCGGCTTGATTGGATGGGCGATATTCTTTATTCAGAATGGAGGACGAGATGAGTGAACAATTAAAAATAACGGAGAAGACAAGTGCAGGACTATGTGATGCGTTGTTTGATGAGTTTGATTTGCTACGCAACGGCTTGAGCGATGCGCATAGGGCATCTGCTGTGGCTAAACTGGCAGTGCAGATTATCAACACCAAGAAGCTGGAGATTGAAGCGGCGGCTTTCCACAAGGCGGGATTACGCTTTGTGCCTCTTGCACTCAGCGCCAGCGGTATACCCATAGGCAAGAAAGAAGAGCATGCTGAAGCAGGTGTTTGACTTCATGCACCAGACCGACAGGCCGCACGTACACGGCGAGACTAGAGCAAAGATACTTGCTCTGGTCAAGGAGATTGATGCCGTGTACAAGCAGCACGTACGTGCACCAACAGGCATGGTGTGTGACATATGTGGCAAGGGCGATACCGACTCCATCCATAAAGTCAAGGATGTTGTCAATGGGTTTGAGCACCGCGAACATATGTCACCACGCCTGTGCTACGGCCACGCTTGTGGTTGGAACACATCGTACACAAAGCTTGAAAATCAAAGGAAGTATCAACTACTTGGACTGAACAAACGCGTGTTCAGTGATGTTATTGAAATGGCAAGAACTGTGTTCGATGAATCTGTGTTGTTAGACGAGGAGATTGATTTGCACTTTGCACAATATCTTGCCAAGCAACTACAAAAAACACTAAGGGAGAAAGCATGACTGAATTCAACGACACCGAACGAGAGAGCAAGGTTAAACAAGAAAATGTAAAGGCACAAATGACTAAGTTCAACAGACCAACCAACCCACCAGCATTTCCAAATGCTCATTACCACAACGTATCTGGCATGACCTTGCGTGATTACTTTGCGGCAAAGGCTATGCAAGGATATATCTCAGCAAGGGGATGGCATCCGGACTTTGTTTTCCCAGAAGATTTTAGTTTTGATGAGGGCAAACGTGCCGCAGATGCAGTCTCTGTATCGGCATACAAATGGGCAGATGAAATGTTGAAAGCGAGGGAAGAATGAAAACATTTACCACAAAAAGCAACAAAGAAATTAAAATATGGGATGGCTTGGTTGATTATGTTGATGCCAGTTTCTTTTTTCAGTATGCAATCAATTCTTTGTATCGAATAGGTTGGAGCGATGGTGATTCGGAAGAGCAAATAAAATATAAGTATCTTTATTCATCACTTACCATGGATGAATGTATTTCAAGCAAAGTCTTTCCTGTTGCACTTAAATCAGAAATAGCTGAAGAATTAAAGGGCGCTACTTTTGCCCATGCAATGATAAATTTATCTAGCCCAGCGGATATACATTTTCCGCACGCCCACGCAAACAGATATGTTTTGCTCTACTATGCAAACCCAATTTGGAGAACACATTGGTATGGTGAAACACTTTTTTACAACGAGACGGCGACAGAAATAGAACTTGCTTTACCTTACACGCCACACAGGTTGGTTTTGTTTGACGGAGAAATACCGCATTCGATAAGACCACAGTCTAGAGATGCAGAAACGCATAGGTTTACTTTTGCAATGGTGTTTGATAAATCAAATGCAATGATGAAAGCGAGGCAAGAATGACACAAGATGAAATCATTAAGATGGCTTGGGATTCTGGGGCGTATACACATAGATTAACTATGTGGGGTTTTAGTTTAGAAGACCTTGAACGCTTTGCCAAACTGGTAGCCGCCAAAGCTATTGCAGAGTTGGAAAGCCAAGAGCCTGTCAAGCATGAGCATAAGGCATACACGATGCCAGTTTGCCCTAAATGCCGTTCATTCTTTTGTGACCATACTTGCAAAACCAACCTCAAGGAGAAGAACACATGATTGAAACCCACAACATCAATGGCAGACTTACGAAACGCAATGTTTGGTACACGACCGACGACTATGGAACGCTGTGGCGGTTCGTTGTAACAGAGGGCGGTGCCCGCTTTTGGTGTGACGCAATACACGAAACATCGAGGATGAAGATTCTTGGATATACAGATTGGAGTAGGACATGAAAACCAAACCCATCAACCCCATTACACCGCCCATCACAGAACTGAGCATGGAAGAAGATGGCGTGTTAACAGAAGGAACTGGAAGCGACTACGCATGGTATCAATCCCATGTTTTAGCTGACAAAATAAGCTCGTTAAATTTTGCGGTGCAACAAGTAATAACCGCACTAGAGGACAGACGCAAAGACAATTTACGTGTGATTGAGGAGTTGTTGCGCCAGAACGCAGAGTTAAAAGCAAAACTCAAGGAGAAGAACAATGCTTGAAGCAATCAGAACATTCTTTGGTAAATTACGCAGACGGGGCAATGTGGTTGTCGAGCAAGGAACGCTTTGGCGATGCACCAAATGCCATTTAATTTTTACAACCAAACTAGCAGGAGAACAACATGATTGTCAAAACAGTTACGGAAAATGAAGACGGGACAGCAACGATAACTTGCGATTTCACGCAGGCAGAAATACGTGCTTGTGTTGAGGTTGGATTTTTGAGGTTGCTTGAAGAGTATTTAAAAAAGAACGCACCATTCCATGAAGGAACTATCGATGCCAAGACCGAAGAGTGAGTTAACAGGCGACAGCAAACACATAGGTGCTCGGCTAACTAAATCACATTTTGAGGAATGGAAACGCTTGGGCGGTGCCAAGTGGTTACGTCAAGAACTATCAAACAAAATAAGGGAGAGAAGAGATGGACAAACACCTCAACGGAACACGGGCTGATGACTTACAGATCAGCGGCAACCATTACAAAGAGATGGCAGTACAGCCTTGGGAACTGATGGAGTCTGTCCTGACACATGAAGAATTCGTTGGATACCTCAAGGGCAACGCCATCAAGTACGCATTGCGTGCTGGCCGCAAAGAAGGCAGCGATGACTTGGGTAAGTGCAGACACTACATGATGAAACTGGCGGAGGTACAAGATGGCGTTAACACCGGAAGCGAAAGTTAAAAAGAAGGTCAAGGAGATACTTGACCAGATGGGGGTGTATCACTTCTCACCCATGCAAAACGGCATGGGCAGGGCTGGCATACCTGACATCATCGGCTGCCTTGAGGGGCAGTTCCTTGGTATTGAATGCAAGGCAGGAAAGGGGACAACAACAGCTTTGCAAGAACGTGAGTTGACCAGAATACAAAACGCAGGGGGCTACGCCCTTGTCGTGAACGAAGAAAACATTAACCAACTGTGGGAGATTAAAGAATGGCTGACGAACAAACAATAGAAGCGCGGCTGGCGCTGATGGACGATGACGAGAAGCAACACTTCAAGCTGGTGGTGCTGGCGCTAATCTCATGCTACGGCCCCGATGCAAACAAAGCTGTGCTGATGATTAAGATTGGAGAAGAACTGTCAGGACTTACAACGCTGAACTGTGATGAGATGGAGGCCTCAGATATGTTGGTGGAAGTAAACAGTTTTTTTGGATTCTTAAACACTATGGACGCTCCCCCCAAGGAGGCATTTAATTGACTAAACCATTTGACCGCATCATCACCATTGACTTTGAAACTCGGTGGGACAGCAAAGACTACACACTATCAAAGATGACAACAGAGGAGTACATACGTGACAAAAGATTTCTTGCGTTTGGAGTATGCGTACACGAATTCGGAACCGACGATCCGATTGAATGGGTTGGTGGATCAGGACTATCTGAATACTTTTCTGGAGTCGATTGGGGACGAACCGCAGTGCTTGCGCACAACGCACAGTTCGATGTATCAATTATGGAGTGGGTATATAACGCCAGACCAGCCTTCATCTTCGACACACTATCAATGGCGAGAGCTTTACGTGGCGTGGAAGTTGGTAATTCCCTCGCCAAACTTGCAGCAGATTTTGGACTGCCTGCTAAAGGAACCGCTGTCAACAGCACAAACGGTTTACTACAGTTGGGACTGGACATCGAACGAGAACTTGCCGAGTACTGTGCCCATGACGTGTACCTGTGCGAAGAAATCTTCAACCGACTCGGAGCAGGTTATCCCAAATCCGAACTGCGTTTGATCGACATGACGCTCAAGATGTACACACGACCACAGCTTGAGCTTGACCAACAGATGCTTATCAAAGCACTCACAGAAGAAGGAGAACTGCGTGAAGGACTACTACAAAGGCTTGGCATACAAGAGAGTGAGCTTGCGTCGAACCCTAAGTTTGCTGACATACTTCAAAGCCTCGGGGTTACTCCCCCGACTAAGGTCAGTAAAACTACCGGCAAAGAAACACTTGCACTGGCAAAGAATGATGCCCTTTTCCAAGCGTTACTTAATGGTGAACGTGAGGACGTTGCCCTCCTTTGTGAGGCACGCCTTAAAGTTAAATCAACAACCGAACGTACGCGTGCTCAAAGGTTCCTTGACATCAGTCAGCGCGGAAAACTACCAGTTCCGCTATCG
>Ga0214921_10012581_pt1 | contig 10086 bp, 8 predicted proteins | sample LL1505_MetaG_FD_177992 | JGI IMG/M metagenome (GOLD analysis project Ga0214921, IMG submission 177992) | Freshwater microbial communities from Lake Lanier, Atlanta, Georgia, United States - LL-1505 | ecosystem: Environmental > Aquatic > Freshwater > Lake | place: USA: Georgia | collected 2015-05-28
CTCCACCCTTTCACTCTTCACCTTTTCCTCTATAGATGCCTCCACTCATCACACTTTTCGTTGCCTGCTATAACGAAGTCGGCAACATCGAAGGCACGCTTGATGTCGTTCGCACCGCCTGCGCGGAAGCGGGTATCATCTATGAAGTAGTGATCATCGACGACGCCTCGACCGATGGCTCGCCCGAGATCATTCGCTGTTATATGGCGGCGCACCCAGATATGCCTATTCAGCTACATGTGAACCCAAAAAACATGGGCTTTGGTGAAAACTTCGGCGAGGCCGCCTTCATGGGCACTGGCACCTACTACCGCGTTGTTTGCGGCGACAATACCGAACCAGTTGAGACTCTCGTAAAGGTCTTTCGCGAAATCGGCAAAGCCGATATCATCCTGAGCTACCGACCGCTGGATGTCGATGGCAAAGCCCTCAGCCGCCGAATTCTATCAAAAATTTACACCCTCATAGTCAACTTGATCAGCGGCTACAGGCTACACTACTACAACGGACTCCCCATCTTCAAACGCCGCGATGTCATGCGCTGGAACCCGAACTCCCATGGCTTCGGCTACCAAGCCGACTTGGTCACTCGCCTCCTCGACAAAGGGGCAACCTGCCTTGAGGTCCCAGTCACCGCGCACGAAAGAAATGCAGGCAGACCTTCCGCTATAAGGTTTCGCAACTTCTGTTCCGTAGCCCACTCTTTGGTAAATATTTTCATTCGTCGCATCAGCCGAAAAGTCTGGGGACATGCTTGATGAGGAAAAAGTGAAAGTGGAAAGTGAAAAGGGCTCAGGTCTCAAGTCTGAGATTTCCGTTTTCGAGTCTTCGGCTTCAGCTCTCAGGTCTCAGCCTTCTGGTTTCTCTTCTCCCCCTTTCACTCCTCACTTTCACTCCTCACTCCTTCTGGTTGGCCTCGACAGCATGATCGGCTCCGCCTTGGCGCGTGAAGCTCAATCGCTTGGAATCCCCTTTTCTGGCACCTCCCGCCGCGCAGGAGCACAATGGCCCCTCGATCTCGCCGCGCCGCCTGAATCTTGGACACTCCCCGAAAACATATCCACCGCCATACTCTGCGCTGCAGAAACGAATATCGGGGCCTGCGAAGCGAATCCCGCTGCGACTCGCGACATCAATACCCGCGCGGTCATCGCGCTTGCCGACCGCCTTGCGGCGCAAGGAAACAGCATTACTTTTCTCTCAACCAGCCGAGTATTTCCACCGTGGATCGAGAATCCACCGGAATCCACAATCCCTGCGCCAAACACCGAATATGGCCGACAGAAGCTCGCTGTTGAGGAATATCTTTTGAGAAACCACCCCACAGCTAAAATTATTCGACTCTCGAAAGTCATTTCTCCATCGCTCCCACTTATGGAACTCTGGAGCCGTTCACTTGATCGCCGAGAGTCTCTGAATGCTTTTCAGGATTTTTTTCTCAGCCCAATCGCATTGAACTCCTCAGCCCAAGCCATCTTACAAATTGCACTTGGGCTGACGTCAGGCATTTTTCACCTTTCCGCCTCGGATGCCATAAGCTACTTTGAGGTGGCTCAATTTATGGCCCAGCGTCAGGATTGTGACTCCTCAGTCGTGCATCCGGCATCCGCACCACAGCCCAATACACCAGCTTCCACAATTCTTGCTTGCCCGCGCACAATGAAAAGCACATCTTTCCGCCCAAGCACAGCCATGGAAAATCTCCACACCGCCTTCGCTACCATGCCATGACTCCCTGTCCAGCTTGTGCCAGTTCTTCATTCGAAAATCTTATCGATTTTGGAATCATTCCAAAATCTGGAACCTACCTCGAGTCCTACTCAGCGGACTTTCCCAAGATACACCACGCTTACGAATTCTGCGCTTCTTGCTGCCTCATCCGCCAGAAAAACATTGAGTCTGCCTCGCACGACTACACTCATATCCCTCGTGCCACGACACGCCAGTTTCCGAAATACATCGATGCCATCGTCGACTCCCTGAAGTTGCATGGCGCCTCCGGCTCGGATCTTGTCATAGAGGTCGGCTCAAATGATGGAGGTTTCCTCGACCGACTGGCCAGCGCAGGCTTCAGCAACCTCTTGGGAATCGAGCCGTCGATTGCCTGTGCCGGTCTATCCCTGGCTAAAGGCCACAAAGTTATCACAAAGCACTGGGATGCCGAAACTGCCGCCGCCGTCTTGCAGGAACAAGGTGCTTCCCGAGCGGTTATCTGCCGCCACACCCTCGAGCATGTCCCGCGCCCGCTGGAGTTCCTTCAAGCCATCCGCTCCGTCCTCGCGCCGGACGGCATCGCCTTCATAGAAGTTCCCGACGCTCGCCCAATCACACGCGACCTGCGCGGGCACGAACTTTGGGATGAGCACCTTCACATTTTCACCCCCGCGAATCTTCAACTCATCATGCGCCGCGCCGGATTCAGCGTCGTGCGCTGCAACGCCTGGCCTGAACGCTCCGATATCAATCTCCTTCTCTGGGGCAAGGCCGATGCGGGGCTATACCAAAACAACCCGCCTGATTCTACCGCTGCACCAGCCTCCGAAATTCAACTCTGCCGCGAATTTGAAGAGTGCTGGAAGGCCTTCTCAGCCCGCCTGCAAGTCGACTCGGCAAGTTGGCCACGGCCCGTTTACATGCTCGGAGCCTCGCACCCGCAGACAAACTTCGTCCACTTTACTGGGCTTGAAAGCTCGATCGATGCATTCATCGACGACAACCCAGCAAAAGCCAACCTTCTGGTTCCCTTGGCGCACCCGGTTCCGATTTTTCCAGCCTCAAAATTGTTGGAAGGCCCCGCACCCGGCACCATCCTGCGCGGTGCCTTCGGCTATGAAGACTGGATGGACCGCGCAACCGCGCTTCTGGCCTTCCAAGACACAACCATCCTGAAACCCTACAAGCCATGCATGACTCTCCCCAAGTGAGGAAGCAAAAATTCCCATATACAAAAAAAAAGGAAAGCGGCTTGGCAACCAACACAGAGAAGCCAGTTCGCTTCAAAAATTCCAATTTAGGCCAGGTTTTTATTATCACTTTGTTTGGATTGCTGGCCCATGGTTTATTACTCTTTACAGATTATCAGGTTTGGGATAGCTTTATTGTAGGTTTTTTTTCAAAGCATCAACAGCATTGGGAGCATCTTGTGCATTTTTGTTCTGATTATGGTCGGCCTTTGGATAGTTTTTTCTATTTACCCTTTAAGGGAAACCAACAACTGATATTTCTCTCAAAAGTGGCAGGCTTTTTTTTATGGATTGGAACATTTTTGCTCATCAATTCCACATTGAGTCCGCTACTTGGCATATCTCACCCCTATGACTTCCTTGTCGCCTTGGTAGGAGTAACGCTTCCTTTTTACGAATATCTGGGTGAATTTGTTTTTAATATATATATAATACCTTACTTCTTATTCTGGTTAGGGATAAAATTATATCTGGGGAGCATTACCGCAAATCTTCCAATCTCCTTGATCTTGAGGGGAGCTGCGCTTTTTGTTTTCTGGTTTTCTTTCGCATTTAATGCATTGATATTATTCTATTTAACCATCATTTTAACATACCTATTCTTAAACTCTTGGATAGGTAGCACATTTTGTTTGCAAAGTCTTTTGAGAAAATTGTTGCGTAATACAGATTTTATTCTGATTCCCTTTGCTTTTTGGATTCACAAATCCATTTATTGCCCACTCCAAGGATATCCCGCACAGGCCGAATACAATATCATACAAAAAACATTGTTTAACTATCTAACAGGCTCATTTGTTTCACTAAGTGCGATTATAGCTAGGGTGTTTTCCGCTGTCGACTCATTAGATATATTTTTTACTTTGGCAACACTAAGTCTTGTTCTTTATATAGTCGCATTGGTCTTTCGCACAGTTCCTAATGCCTTGATTCCTAACTTTAAGATGGTTTCTCTCAAAATTCTACTCGGGTGTGTCTTGCTTGTAGCTATTTTGTTTCCATATATTGCTGTCGGAAAGCCTTATGGGGCATTTGGATATGATTCTAGAATGGGGATCGGGCTCAATATGCCTATTGCTTTGATAATTGTGATGTTTGCATTCTTTTTACAGTGCGTCATCCAGAAATGGAATAGAATTTGGTTGGTTTTTATTGTTGTGTGCTGTGCTTACGGGATTATAGAATCGAATAGAAATTATCTCAGACTCACTGGTTACTTTGCCAAACAGCAGTCGATTGTTTCGAAGATTCAAAAGGCAGTGAATGCATCTCCTGATACGAGTGTTGTCCACATGCGGGAATATTATCAGATGCCGAAGACTACGCTATGGGTGCCTGCGGTGGCTTGGACATATATGACCGCAAGAGGTCCCTCTCTTCCGACTTTCCTAGTTGTCGATAGTCGAAACTTTCTTCCAGATAAGCAGGCAACACCTGGCCAACGATCTCAGACCTCATCATTTCCGTTCGTCAAATTTAGCCCAGAGGATATTGAGAACTTTTGTTGGTTGAGCTCCATCCCATATACTTTGCAAAAAATTCCTCGCCAAGGCGGGACTCTAAACATTGCAGCCTTTGAAGGATCATCAGGAAACAATGCTGAAAAAATTGGGCGATTTTACTTGTTTCAAAAATGGTTTGGAACAAACTCTGGCATGGACAGTTTTCTATCAAGCTTGACAAAAGTTTTTCTTTTTGATAAAACAGACAAAGTTCAAGAGATATGAAAATATTTAAATGGTCCTCCCTAATTTTCAGTCGGACGAGCGTAAGAATATAGGATGAAAACCGCAAAGCTATTTCACGAGTTGCTAGGATTTGGAATGAACTGGGAGGTTTTGGAGAAGGAAAATCTGGGCACAGCACTAGCTTACCAAGTGCGCTTGAACCTCACAGAAATATATCAGATTCCTGACCAGTTCTTGGCGAAGAAGAGATTTATGGCCTGTTGTCGCTGGGTGAGCCGTCTGCTCAAACAGTATGCCAGATTGTTGTTTGCAAAGATGGTTTCCTTCGCAGGTATGGTTGAGCGTTGCCTTAAGGGCATCTTCGCCTATTGGAATCGGAAAACCATAAACGCCTTCTTGGAGGGACTCAACAGCGTCTTCTATGCCGTAAAAAGGAAAGCCAGGGGTTATCGAGCAACCGATAACCTCATAACAATGCTTTACTTCACCGCTGGCAAGCTAAGAATCCTTGCCTCCCACTGAAAATAGCGAAAAACCATTAAATCATATTAACAATATATCTAATAAATAAATGAAAGATAGACGTGTATTAGTTACGGGAGCTTCTGGCATGTTGGGTGAAGCTATACTTCAGGTTTTGGTAGAAAAGCAGGCAAACATATTGGCCACAGATATAACTACCACTGAACCTAAAATTTCATATCTCGATATTCGAGATATAAACCAGTGCAACAAAATCTTTCATGAGTTTAAACCCAACATTGTTTTTCATCTGGGGGCTCTTGTAGATTTAGAGTATTGCGAATTAAATGCCGATGTTGCGTGGCTGACCAATGCGTTAGGAACTGAAAATATTGCCTTACTTTCAAAGAAATATGACGCCCAGATGGTATACATAAGCACGGCAGGAGTTTTTGATGGCGATGAAGATGTTTATAACGATTTTGATGCCCCCAACCCACTTGGAATCTATGCAAAATCAAAATACTACGGAGAAGTTTTTGTGCAGCAGTATCTTTCGGAGTATTACATTTTCAGAGCAGGTTGGATGATGGGAGGTGGCGTTATCAAAGATAAAAAATTTATTAATAAAATATATAAAAAAATATGTTCGGGTGTAAACGAACTTTTTATTGTCGAAGATAAGCTTGGAACTCCTACTTATACGTATGACTTTGCCAGAAATATGTTTAATGTTATCGAGTTGGGTTACTTTGGTTTATACAATCAAGTATCTCTAGGCGGGGGAAGTCGCTATGATGTGGCTGAAGAGTTTATAAACTTATTGGGTTTACAATCTAATATTAAACTTAACAAAGTAGGCTCTGCCTATTTTTCTCAGGAGTTTTTTGCGCCTCGTCCACAATCTGAGAAACTTATTAACTTAAAGCTCGAGGCAAGGGGGCTTAACCAAATGCGCCATTGGAAGGATTGTCTTAAAGAGTATAGTAAAGTATTTTTAAATCATTATGGAAAAATTTGACTTTTTAGTTCTTGGTGGAGGTATTTCGGGGCTTGGTTTTGCGAAGAGAATGTCTGAAAAAGGCTTTTCTGTTTTAATTATAGAGAAAGAGGCAACTGTCGGCGGACTGTCTAGAACCATATTCCATAATGGCTTTTATCTTGATTTTTGCGCTCACAGATTCCATACAAATAACAAAAAGCTTCTTGACGAAGTTTTGTCCCTGCCAGGCCTTAAAATGAACAAGCATATAAAAAGAAGCCGGATTTATATGTTTGGAAAATACCTGAAGTATCCATTTGAAATACAGAATCTACTTAGGGCTATGCCAATTTCAAAAAGTTTGCTATGCATTTTTTCATTTGTTTACAACTTTATTTCAAAAAAACTTCAAAAAAAAGAGCTTAAATCGTATAAAGATTGGTTTGTTTCTTTTTATGGTTTTCAATTATACAATATAATGTGCCGTCCATATACATCGAAAATCTGGCACATCGATCCATCCCTAATTTCTGCAGACTGGGCTAACCAACGCTTCAAAGGCGAACAAATGGGCCAACTAATAAAACGAGTAATTAAAAAAATACTGACTTTAAACTTTAGTAAATACGATCTTGATGACGATAGTCTTGCTCCTGATGGAGGGCCGTTTTTCTATCCATTGCGCGGAATTCAGGAACTGCCTGACGCATTAGCTAAATCTTGCGATAAAAATGGCTCGAAAATAATCTGCTCTGCACAAGTCTTGTCAATTAATACACAAGCTCAGACTGTTACTTATAGGAAAGACGCATCTGATATGACGGTAGAGTATGGCAATTTAATTTCCACTATTCCTCTTCATTCATTTTACGCCCTTCAGGATCGCAAGTCTTCTAAGGTAGAATCAGCATTAGCCAATCTCAAGTATATGGATATCATATTTGTGTATGTATTTCTAAAGTGTGAAAGAATTTCTAATGATCATTGGCTTTATTTTCCCGATCCCGGAATAATTTTTAATCGAGCCGTCGAATTTTCAAATTGGTCTCCAGAAATGTGTCCTGCCGGAAAAACCTCAGTGTGCTTTGACATAACTTGTTTTGAGAGTGATAACATCTGGTCATTAAGCGACACTGATCTTGCTGCTAAGACGATTTCCGATGCGATCAAGATCAAATATTTTAAACAGAATGATATTGAATCATATCATATTTTTAGAACAAAATTTGCCTATCCATTCTACGACCTTGACTACAAAAACAAATTAGACATTATAGTTGATTTTCTTGAAACTAAAAATTGTTGTCTATTAGGCCGGACTGGCATTTTTCAGTATAATAATTCTGATAACTCCATCGAGATGGGCTTCAAGCTTGCTGACTCTTTTATTGAAAATGAGCCAAAAAAATCAGTATATTGCTCAAATATTAATTCTATAAGCTATTAGTATAAAAATGCAAAAGTAGATATTTCTAAATTTTAATATTTTTCACCCATTTGCGTAGCGAATGCGTCTATACTTCTAACCGTGCTGATCTTGTATCCGGAACTACAACAACTACCGTCTAGAAGTTGGTAGGTTTGCCTTCGCGGCGCTTCGTCAATTAGAAATTAATCATATTCATGCATCGCTATCTTTCCGCTTACTACCGTTAAATCATTTTCCATTGCTTTCTGCCTCAGCAAATGGCTTATTCCTAGCTACTTATCCGTGCAATACATTCTGGTATCTATGCCAAATGCACTTTCAAGGCATGCTTGCTATGACTGCTTTTCCGATACAACTTCATCAACTACCTTTTACCACCTTCCCTTCGCCTAGAGGCGAGAGATTTACGACTTACCCCGAATGGGACATTTAAAAAAAGCTTATTCTGGACGGGTGATTTACTCAAGTTGCTACAAAACAAAGTGCAGTGCTACCAAAAAAAGTTGAGTCAAACCATAAGCTGTGGCCTGCATTAAGTCAATCAGCCAGCCAGGAATTTTATTAAATCCCATTTTGCGTGTTTGTAAGCAAAATAAGGCGGGCGTTTAAATTTCTGTATACAATAGACCTTGAGGATATTAAATCTATGTTATTCATGAAATCAACGTAATATTTTTTTGAGATGTCACGATACTCAGGTCGCGGATGATTTTCCATAACCTTGCGATTATATAGAAAAACTGCACTATTGAAATCAACTGCTATGAGATATTTATATCCTAGATGCACAAGATATTCTCGAAGCGCTTCAGGGCCATGATTAAAAGGCATTCCAGGTGAAGGGCTTGCGCATCCAATATTATCAACGCTTGAAATAGGATTTCTTTCGAAATTTAGTAAGTAATACGCGTCCAATACAGCAAGAATTTTTTCCCCTTCAGGAACTCTTTTTTGTAAATCTTCGTAAAATGGTTTTAACGCTGCAGTTTGGAATTTGAAATCTTCCTGTTGCGGGTGCATAATTTCCAACTCTGCTTGAATTTCCTTGATTGCAGGTTCTAGCTGGAATAACCAGAAAATCGCTACCAACACCCCAACCAAAGTAGACTTTCCGATACGGTGGTCGCAGTCGTCAATTTCCAAGTGCATGGCGAGTATCCAAAAGAATGTTACCGCGGCAAGGGGAAAACTTAACCTATAAAAGTCAAGGTTCCATGATGACGCAATTCCAGTTGTGTTAAAACCCACCAAAAAAATTAGAAGGAGAGAAATCAAAACCATGGAAATTGCTAACTGGCGGTTTCTTACATTTAAGAAAAAAGAACTTAGCAAACCGAGACACATTATAAACATTTCTGGCATTAAAATGTAGTTCACCGTAATTCGCAAATCTTCAAAGAAGCCTCTGCCTGTCTTAACGTGCTGAGCGTCAGTCATAAGATTTCCATTAAAAAGCGGGTAGAATGGTGTCTTGGATGATTCCCAACTCACAATCATCAATGGTGAAAGAAATGCCAAAGTAATTATCCCGGTTTTGAAAAGAGGCAAAACCTGCTGAAACCATTCTCTGCGTGGCGACGTTATGGCCTTCCAGAAAAAACAAACCGCCAGCGCACCACCACAGGTCAAGGCATAGGTAAATCTCAAGCTCGATGCTCCTGCAAGAATCAACGCAGGCAGAACCCAAGCTCTCCAATCTGACTCTCTCGTATTCAGAACTTTGCTTGTGGAGAAAAGAACACCAAACATGAGGCACACGCCGATGACCGTGCTACTGGTATTAATGCGTGGCACAGAAACCGTAACCGCTGCCAAAACGATCAACGCGCGTAGCCACTGCCAACCTGGTGCAGTTTTCCGAGTAGCCTCCACCAGAAGGCCAAAGAGCAGGATCGCTCCAAGTCCACGGTCCAACAAATGAGCACTCTCAGGCTCAGCAAAAATCATAATTTGGGCCAACAATACCGATTGTCCACAGAGACTTGTAATGCGCCGCTGGCTGAATGGCTCGATAAGCGTGCCGGTCTGCAGAATTTTCTCCGGGAACGCCAGGTAGGCTATCCAGTCGTCGTTGGGATCATATTGGAAAGGCCAGTAAACCGAAGTGGCAAATGTCAGTAATGCAAACGCCCCGGGAATGACCAGAAACAACCACGCATAATTTGCTTTTTTAGCAACCGGAGGTTTGCCTTTACCTTTGCGTTTATTGGAGGTCGATATTTGGGTTTTGTTAAGTTCAACATAAAAAAAGTAACACGCTAGTCCGAAGCCCACGACAGCCACCGAAGTTAGCCCCACCGGTGTCGCCGCCTTGAAAACCATAAGCGCCGAACCCAAAACGATCGAAGCAGACATCCCCACAGCCGCCTTCGCCGCCCATCCAAAATCATTGAATTCCGCCAGATTCAGCAAGCGGACTACAGCCGCCCCATAGCCGATGTAGCCCAGAAAAAGAAAAATTGCCCAGAGAATGATATCGGAATAGCTGGCGGTCATGTGTTGAAAACTTTACAAAAACATTGATCTTGCGCGATTCGCGCTCGGAGGCAAGGCTATTTCAAA